>Ga0207991_1001182_pt1 | contig 16332 bp, 20 predicted proteins | sample ETN07SmetaG_FD_185786 | JGI IMG/M metagenome (GOLD analysis project Ga0207991, IMG submission 185786) | Marine microbial and viral communities from oxygen minimum zone, Eastern Pacific Ocean - ETNP2014F14-07SV275 (SPAdes) (version 2) | ecosystem: Environmental > Aquatic > Marine > Oceanic ... | reverse complement strand
TAAACCCATAAGTCAGCAATATCAAGTAGCTTGCCCTATCTTTAGCCAGCTCGTAACGTTCAACAAGCCGAACGCACACGAAGATAAGAAGCACATCAGTAATGCCGAAGGATAGATACCATAAATAACCTACGACATTTGCATATTCCTCAATTCCAAATAAAGGAATCAAGCTTCGGGTTATGTATGAGTGAATTATGTGGAGGAGAATTGTAGCTATTAATACCAGGTTAAATGAAGTAACCCGCTTAGTCATTAAGGTGTAAACAATAAACGCCAGCGCGGTGAGCGCCAGCGAATACATTTCTATAAAGCCTTTAACAATGCTTATATCGCTTATTTCATGCATTTCATTTCCATGTTATTGCTCTACTGGTGGTGGCGGTGGAGGTGGTCTAGTACCGCCGCCGTTACCTCCCTGAGTTGTTACGCCACAGTATGGAGGGTAAATAGCACACACCAGTTTGATTTCGTCTTCCTTGTCTTTTTTATCTTCCGCGCTAGCGAAGCCAACCATACAAAGACAAGCCGCCATAAGCAGAGCTAGCTTCAACTTCAATTTCTTCATGTTTAATCCTTAGTTTAGGGAATAACTGTAAATACGTACAGTACAAATATAACCCTAATACTTGTATCAAACAACATGAAAGTTAATTAGCTCTTCTTACATACTCAAGTATACCAACAAATAACTTGACAACAAGTCTATTTGTATTAAATTACACAATATACTTGTATTTACTTGTTATACATTTTGGTTGTCATGGTTGTATCGGCCAAAAGGCCAACGCTTGAAATTAAACCAAAGTATAAACAAAAGCAAATGCAAAAACCTTGGTATATGTAAGGAGATAAAAACCATGTCCTCAACATTCAACGACTTGATGAGCTTTCAGAAGTCTCAAATAGTCTCAAAAATAGTTACCAAAGTGATGTATGGGAAGTCATTCACTTGGTCACCATCTGCTGGTGAAACTAAGCCACAGGCTGTCACAGTGCGCTTAGATGAACATTCAGATATTCCTGTAACCCTGCCCTCTGAAGTTAAGGGCGTTGTAAACAAAGCGCTTACCACTTTTAACCGTGCGCCTGACGGGTTCGAACTTTCGGATTTCTTACCTTACGAAAAGGACTTGGCAGCATGATTACCTTCGTAACCGCTCTATTCCTGTTTGCATTCATGTTTATTTTCGCGTTCTTTGTGCGTGTCTTAGCAATGCCAGGAACAGACAAGTGATATTTGCAACTTTAACCACCCTTTTCATTGGCTACTGCTACGCATGCTTTTGTGTTGCGAAGTCGGTGAATGGGATTGATTGGAAGTAACTAGCGCCCCCGAAGGGGCACAAACCACTGGCTACTGAGTTTTGGACGGACATAGCAGCCAACAGCATGAGGATAATAACCCATGGAAATAAGACCGGCAACAAATCAACCAGGCATGTTCTACCTGATTTGGAATGATTCAGGTGTAGAGGGTGGCCCACGATTTACCAAAATTGAAACTGTTGATGGTAAGCCATCGCAGGACGCAATTCTATTGAACGGCATGCAGCGCGTAGAGACTCTGCACATTCAACGCAATGCTGTTACACCATTCTTTGACGCAGCAGCTGACGCAGGCGTTCCTGTTCGCGCTGAGATTATCAGCCAAAGCAACCAGCTAAAGGAGGCTTGCTAATGTTTAGGGTTTACGGCGTAACAAAAGAAACAGCTAAAGCTGCTGCAGAAAAGAAGTTTAAGAATCTGCCTTTCAAAAAGCGCATGGAAATGTCACCTGCAGAAGCTGAACAGTTCATCCAAGAGGAAGCAGTAGAAGCATTTAAAAAGATGAAGCCTGTTGTAATTGGTAAACCTTTAGATGCACCTGAGTTCGCGCAGCAACTGATTGACCTCACAAAAAAAACGACAGAGAGCCGTTCGTTAGAAATACGCATCAACGCGCCTCAGTTAAACAATTCGGGCGGTTTGGTTATCAACAACACCACCAAAAAGCCGAAGATGGGCTGGGAGAAATACGACCCATCAAAAGATTATGCAGCGATATTCGACCGTGTAGAAGCAGCACGCGAAGCAGCCATTAAAGGAGTAGCAGCATGATCGTATTCAAAAAGCGTAAACACGCACAATCTTTTTGCAACTCAGCAAATCAATTTCCTTGGTTCAACCTAATGGTTACTGCGGTACCAGGTGGATGGACTCTTACCCGCGCTTCTGGCGTGAATAACTCAGTAAAGGCTTAACAATGGCAACAAAAGGCGTAAACAAGGTAATTCTAGTGGGCAACTTGGGTAACGACCCCGAAGTTCGTTACATGCCCAACGGGAATGCCGTGGCTAATTTATCACTGGCCACCAGCGAAAGCTGGAAAGACCAACAAGGCCAAGTGCAAGAACGCACTGAATGGCACCGCTTAGTCATGTATCGCCGCTTAGCGGAAATTGCTGGCGAGTATTTGAAGAAAGGTTCTCAGATTTATGTAGAGGGCAAACTTCAAACGCGTAAATGGCAAGACCAGCAAGGCAACGACCAATACACCACCGAGATTATTGTTGATCAGATGCAAATGCTTGGTGGGCGTCAAGGGGGTGCGCAGAACGGGCAAGGCTTTCAGCCAATGGGCAATAACGGAAGCGGATCGGCTGGGAATAATGCTAGACAGTCTAGCGGATCACGCGGGGCCAACAGTGGAAACCAACAAAATAACGGACGCGGGAACGCGGGTTCGCCCCAGAATGGGATGAATCAAGGCGGTAAAACACCACCAATGGCAGAGCCCGACTTTGATTTTGATGATGATATACCTTTTGCCCGGTTATTCATGCAGCACCGCGCAATGCACTTAGCTTGTTAAGGAACGATGATGATTTTTAAAAACGCAAAGATTTACACAATTACACAGCCCCTAGCGCTGACCAGTGAAATGCTTGAAAAGGCTTTAGGTGAGCATGAGTTTCGCCATTGTGGCGCACACGACTTAGCAACAATGGGCTTTGCTCGCTGCATAGGTGGTTTATTCGCACACGCCACACAAGGCATGTTCACAATCCGTATTCAGAAAGAAGAAAAGCTTTTACCAAGTAGCGTAATCAATCAAGAGCTTGAAGAAATGGTTGAGCGCATCGAAATGGAAACAGGCGCACCGGTTGGTAAAAAAGCAAAGGCTGATATAAAGCAAGAAATTACTACCAAGTTGCTGCCACAAGCTTTCACCAACCGCAAAAGCACTTACGGCACAATCATCCCTGAAAGCAATCTAGTCATTGTTCACGCTAGTTCAGACTCACAAGCTGAAGCTTGGCTTGCAATGGTTCGCAAAGCTATTGGTTCACTTCCCGTTGTTCCATTTGCTCGCCGCAGCATTCAATCTGAACTGACTCACTGGGTTACCAATACCACGCCTGACACTATCAACCTGTTAGAAGAAGCAGAGTTAAAAGCTACTGATGATACGGGTGGTCTTGTTCGTGTGAAAAACCAAACGCTTGACGCTGATGAAGTAATTAATCATTTGGACGCTGGCAAGCTGGTTCAGAAAGTAGCGTTTGAGTATGAAGAGGCTTTCAGCGCCATTCTATGTGAAGACGGTTCAATTAAGCGCATCAAGTTAGCTGATCGCATTCTTGAAGAAAATGATGACATTCCTAGCGACCAAGCAGAAGCGCGATTCGATGCTGATGTTTATCTGTATGTAAGCACCCTGCTCGGCTTTATTAAGTTGATCGATGCTGAATTTCAGTTAACCGAACAAGAGCAAGCTAAAGCCGCTTAATCACTTTAAGAGCCCCTTCGGGGGCTAAGGATAAACCATGTCAATTCCTTTTGAATACATAAACAAAACCTATGGTGTAAATGCATGCATCGGCCGCAAAGTCACAGTAGATGGTAAGAGCGGCGTTATTGTAAAAGACTGTGGCAACCATATTGGCGTTAACTTTAACGAAGACAAACCAGGTGCAATCCGCAACTGCCACCCCACTTGGAAGGTTGAGTACCTTGGGATGGGTAAAGTTAGAAAGCCAACCAAGTCACAAGAGCGCGGCCAGCGTTGGCTAGAGTACGGCGATATGTTCGAGTCTTTCATGGACTTTGTATATTGGGATATGGAGCAGCAAGCAAAATGAAGCGCCAGATATTCGTTAACGGTAAGCCCCACTACGCCACCGCACAGCTAGTGGGTAAAGTTCAAAGCATGGTTGAGCATAATTACACAACCATGCAGATAGCAGCGCAAATCAGCAGAACGCGAGGTTTTACCCAAAAGCTGGTTATGTCGATTAAAGATGAAGCACAAATGGGGAGAGTGGCGTGAGTGAATTAGTAAAATGCGCAACATGCAAAACTGAAAAGCCATTAAGTGAAATGAAAACCTGCATGCAAGCTGATCGGGAATATAGCGTTTGTGATATGCCCTGCATGATTAAGTTTTATAAAGGGGAAATAAAGCCAGATATCGTTATCACGCCCGACTTAGAGGAAATGGTCAGGCTTGGAATGAACCCGAAAGAATACCACTTACACAAGGAAAATTTAGAGTTAACTGAGCAACTAGCAAAGGCTAATGAGCGTGTGAGGGAGTTGGAGTTGCACGCAAACAGCATTGCTGATGCGCTAGAATTCAACGCTGAAAACAATAATAGATTTGCAACGTCTGTTATATGCACAAACATTAGAAACCTTCATAGTTTTTCTGATTGCTTAAGTCGTATTGAGAATGCTTTTTTGATGGTCGAATCAGAAACAGACGAATTTGGAGAGACTTCGGAAGATGTGGCATTTAGCAAGTGGGGCTTAACTCCGCATGAATACTGCATTGAGTTTGGCAAGTGGCTAAACAAATTCGCCATAGAGCAGCAGATTAAAGGAATGCAGCGAGTTTTGGATTGCGGAGAGTTAAATCTTTCGCAAGGTGACATTGATACAATCGAGTTGATGCAAGAACAACTACGCAAGGAGCAAGACAGTGAGTAAACCATACTTTCTACCAGATAAATACTCAATGTCAGTAAAAATAGACAAACTTGAAAAACAGCTAGCAAAGGCTAATGTTTGTGTGGCGGAGGTAGAGACAAGAAAAGAGGCTTTAGAAGAATCTCTGAATGGTTGCACTGAGAAAGTTTTAAGCCTTTCAGGGAAACTAGCAAAGGCAAATGAGCGCATCGTTTATCTTGAAAGTGTATTGAAGGGGAAAACAGTGTGAGTGAAAATACAAATCGACTGGTTGACACCATTAAGGTTAAGGGTGGCTTTTTGTCCCTGGAAGCATTTATAAAAAAATATGGGGGAGCAGGTTTTATTAAGCATGTTGGCCGCGTTCCATCGTTGAAAGGCGCCCACATAAGTAAAGGCGGCACTGGGGTTTACTTTTTATTACAAGGTAAGCGAGTGGTTTACATAGGTCAAACCAAGAACATCAAAGGCAGAATGCAGGCTCACAAAGAAGATAAAAGTAAGGTTTTTGATAACGTAAGGTTTATTGATGGGGTCCCTGTTGATTTATTAGATTTTGTTGAGGCCTATTACATCAACAAAGTTAAGCCCAAATACAATATCTCATTACCTATGTCAGCAGGCGTAAACTCATGAACGACTTTCTTTCTGATCAAGAAATTGAAGAACTTACCGGTGCTAAGCAAGTGAGTAAGCAAAAAGAGATTTTAACAAAAAATCGAATATACTTTGTTGAACGCACAGATGGAAAAATAAAAGTGTGCTGGCACCACGTTCACAACCCTATGGTTGAAAAACAATCTGGTACAGATTCGCTAATTAATTGGGAAGCAGCATGACCAAAAGGAAAAGCCGTAAAGACGCATGGATGCCACCGCGTGTTTACAGAGGTAAATCAGCTTATGAGTATCACCCCAAAGGGGGTGGTGCTATCAGGCTTTGCAAACTCGACGCAAAGAACTGGGAAGTATTGAAAGCCCACGAAGATGCAGTTCAAGCGCTTGAAGCCAAAGAGAACCTTTCGGGTTTGGTGAGCGACTTTTTTGAAAGCGCTGACTTCTCTGATTTATCAAAAACTACGCAAGCCGATTACCGCAAGTATAGCCGTAAGGTTTTATCGGTATTTGGTAAAGTTCACCCCGACAACTTAGAACCTCGCCACGTTCGCGCATACATGGATAAGCGTGGAGCGAAGTCTAAGACACAAGCCAACCGTGAAAAGGCTTTTCTTTCTCGTTGTTACCGCTGGGCTTACGAACGCGGCCTAGTAAAACATAACCCCTGTAAAGGCGTTAAACAGTTTAAAGAAACTGCCAGAGATAGATACGTTGAAGACTGGGAATACAAAGCCGTATTTGAAAACGCCCCCCCCCATGTGCAAGCGGCCATGGAAATAAGCTATTTGTGTGCGGCGCGTAAAGGTGATGTTCTAGCTATGACATGGGACCAAATACGCGAAGAAGGCATTTTCATTCAGCAAGGCAAGACTAACGTAAAGCAAATTAAGGAATGGACCCCACGCCTTAGAAAAGCTATTGAGTTAGCCAAATCGCTGAGAACGGGAAATATCATTAGTCGCTGGGTTATCTGCCAGGCTAATGGAAAGTGCTACACGGGCCGAGGTTTCGATCAGGGCTGGATGGATGCGCGTGAAGCAGCTCGAGCAAAAACCAACATGGCGTTAGATTTCACTTTCCATGATTTGAAAGCGAAGTCTATCAGTGATTATGAAGGCAGCACGAAAGAGAAACAGATCTTCTCTGGGCATAAAACTGAGCGCCAAGTTAATACTTACGATAGAAAAGTAAAGGTTGTTCCCAGCCTTAAAAAGTAATTTTGCTAGGAAAAAGCGTTAGGAAATAGTTAGGAAAGGTTGGTCGCAAAGAATTAAATGGCTAACCTTTAAGACTTTAAAGTGTTGTTTTTAAAGGTTTTTTGATTGGTGCCCGGGGCCGGACTTGAACCGGCACGCTGTTACCAGCGAGGGATTTTAAATCCCTTGTGTCTACCAATTTCACCACCCGGGCATCGGGTTGCTTTTCAGCAAAGGTGTCAGGCGTAGAACCTGATGCTGCGTTGCAGCGTTTGGAGGCGGAACCCGGAGTCGAACCGAGATAGACGGATTTGCAATCCGCTGCATAGCCATTCTGCCATTCCGCCAGATGCGTCTGGCGCGTGATTAAAACTCATCTCTAAGAGATTGGAGCGGGAAACGAGATTCGAACTCGCGACCCCGACCTTGGCAAGGTCGTGCTCTACCAACTGAGCTATTCCCGCATGTCTTAATCGACCATTTCGTTTGGTTGATGTCCTCTCGAAATGTGGGGTGCATTCTACCTACCCATTCAAAACTGTCAACACAAAAAAGCGTTTAAATTGAGATAAATGCGGTTTTTTATGATCGTTTGCTATTTTTTTATTCACTTTGATTAATGTACGATCAATTTCACTTTACTGCGCCACTTCGAAGGTGTGGCCAGGCCGCTTTTGTATAAACAAACATTGACCAAATTGACAGCACTGCTGAGAAATATAAAAGAATATAACCTAACGAAACCCAATAAATTGTGATACCCATGAAGGTTTCTAATCCCGACAACAAGCCAATTAAGGCTAACATTTGCGCAGTGGTTTTTGCTTTACCTATAAAAGACACTTTAACCGCATCCCTTACACCATTCGAACCCATCCATTCACGTAACGCCGACACATAAATTTCACGAACCAATAGCGCAATAGATGGCAACGTGATCCACAGGTTTGCATAACTATGAGTAATCATAAGAAGAGCAGCGCCCACAATGAGCTTGTCTGCTACAGGATCTAAGAATGCACCAAAGGGTGTAGACTGCTGTAGTTTTCTTGCTAGATAGCCGTCAAACCAGTCCGTTATTGCCGCAAGCCAAAAAATAAATGCGCCTGCCTCGTGCGCCCAGCGCCAATCAAGAAAATAAACAACTACAAATACAGGAATAAGGATTACTCGGAATAAAGTAATACAGTTTGGAACAGTCCACATAAAAAGTACGTCTCGGTGTTATGCCTCTATAGGCGTTTTAGCGCGGTAGCGTATAAGCTCTGCATCTTTCATTTTTCTAACACATTACCTTAATTTGTAATGCATTGCTTGTTACTCATTCATTTATTGATGAAGGTGGTCGTAAATAGTTTCCGCCAGTTCAGGGCTTATACCAGGTACATTTGAAATTTCATCTTTGCTGGCTTTCTTAAGACCCTGCAAGCCCCCCATGAATTTAAGCAGTGTTTGTCTGCGTTTAGCACCAATACCAGGTATGCTTTCCAAACTCGACGTGGTTTTAACTTTCTGGCGTCGGTTGCGGTGCCCAGTAATGGCAAATCGGTGAGATTCATCGCGAATATGCTGAATAAGGTGAAGCCCTGGCGAATGGCTATCCATCGGCAGAACCTGATGGCTACCTGCCAGTATTAGTGTTTCTAAGCCAGGCTTACGGGTGGTGCCTTTTGCCACGCCTAACAGCATAGGCTTTTTATCATGGGGCCAATCTTCAAAAAACGCTTCTGCTTGGGCAAGCTGTCCTTTACCACCGTCTATTAATAGAAGGTCAGGTATTTTTTGCACTTCTTTCACTGACTTGTAGCGACGTTTTAACGCCTGTGCCATGGCCGCGTAGTCATCACCTGGGGTAATGCCTTCTATATTGTATCGGCGATAGTCACTTTTGTGCGGACCTTCACGATTAAATACCACGCACGAAGCAACCGTTTGCTGGCCAGACGTATGTGATATATCAAAACACTCCATGCGTTGAATAGGCGTATCAACTTCCAGTGCCGCTTCTAAGTCGAGATAGCGTGCAAACACAGACTTTTGCTGACTGTATTGAGCATCTAACGCAGTTTGCGCATTTGACTGCGCCAGCTGCAGGTACTTGCGCTTCTCTTCCCTCGCCCCTTTGAAGAACTGGACCTTGTGTCCCGCTTCACTGGCTAGTACATCTGCTATCGCGTCTTCGTCAGTTAATGTATTGCTAAGTACTATCTGCTTGGGAATAACTTTGTTACCCGCCAGATAGAACTGTAGGAAGAAAGATTCAAAAACTTCTTGTTCATCGGCAGTGTTGGGTACTTTGGGAAAATAGGCCTTGCTGCCTAACAACTGCCCTTCACGAATAAACATTACCTGAATGCACGCCATATTGCCTTTGAACGCAAACCCAAACACATCCATTTCGTCTTGAGTACCAGCAACCCACTGTCGTTCTTGAACTTTTCTTAGTGCATTAATCTGATCGCGGTAACGGGCAGCAGCTTCAAAGTTGAGTGCCTCGCTGGCTGCTTCCATCTTTTCCACCAGCCCACCAATGACCTGCTGGTTTTTACCTTTCAAGAACAAGCGTGCAAAATTGACCTGCTCTTTATATTCTTCATCGCTCACATAGCCTTCTACACACGGCGCACTGCAGCGCTGCATCTGATACTGAAGACAAGGTCTGCTGCGTGCTCGGTAATAGCTATCTTCGCACTGACGTACGGGGAAAATTCGCTGCATTGAACGCAAGCTTTCTCGCACCGACCAAGCACTGGGGTATGGGCCAAAGTATTCGCCCTTTTTCTTTTGAGGGCCGCGATGGAAAGAAAGCCTTGGATGTTCGTGGTCGGATAAGAAGATAAAGGGATAAGACTTGTCGTCACGCATGACCACGTTGTAACGCGGTTTGTATTTCTTGATGAAGTTGTTCTCAAGCAAGAACGCTTCGGTTTCGCTGTTTACAACCGTGACATCCATGTTCGCAATCTGACTAACTAGCGAACGCGTTTTGGCGTTATCAAGATTACTACGAAAATAGCTTGATACACGCTTTTTAAGGTTTTTGGCTTTTCCTACGTAAATAACCTCTTCCTGACTATTGTACATGCGGTACACGCCAGGTTGAGAGGTTAGATTCTTAAGAAATGCTGCTGAATCAAATGCAGACATAATCACTTTGACGTTGCGCGTCTAGTGACGCTTAAAAGGTGTTAGGATTGATAAGCTTATGACGATAGGCCAAGTGCGTTAGCTCTACATCAGAATTTACGCCTAACTTTTGAAACATTCGGTAACGGTAAGTATTAACCGTTTTTGAGTTAATACTGAGTTCTCGGGCTATATCCGGCACTTTGTGACCTTCGGTTAATCGCATTGCTATTGTAAGTTCTCTACTCGATAGCTCGTCAAACGGATTATCCGAACTAGGCAATAACTTACCGATGGCGATGCTATTGGCCACTTCTTGATCAACATACTTTTGTCCTGCCGCAACTTTATGGATAGCGCGTATTACTTCGTCTGGCTCTGCATCTTTTGTCAGAAAACCGTATGCGCCTGCGTCCATAACTTGCATTGGAATAGGACTTTCCTTGTGCATTGAAACACAAATAACACGCGTATTTTCAGACATACGAACAATTTTCTTTGTCGCTTCCAGTCCACCAATACCGGGCATATTCACGTCCATGAGTACCACATCTGGCGCGTTTTTTCGGCACAAAAGTACCGCGTCTTCACCGTTCTTCGCTTCTGCGAGAATAGTAAAATCGTCTACGTCTTCCAGAATCCGGCGTATCCCTGTTCTGACCAAATCATGGTCATCTGCTAGGATTATTTTTATCACTCTAGTATCTCACTGACTTCAGTTTTACATACAACTGGAATAAAGACTGATAATGCTCATCAATGAGAAGTATTACAAGCCTTTAACCTCATCCAAGTCATAATACCATGAGATAAGAATTCGTGAAGTAGAGATACTCAATTTGAAACTTAATTATTGATCTAGATTACTTTTAGGCAGCTATTTAGGTAATTCAAACCACAAGGCCACACTTTCCTCTGAGGCTTTCAGACGAATGATGTCTTGCTCGTAAATACCCAAAGCATCGCCTGCCTCTATTTCAACTGCATTCGTTTCACTGTCTACCACAGCCTGTACATTACCGCTAATCATATGAAGGTAACCCTTTTGGTCTTCAGTGCCATGCTCCCATGTTTCGCCAGCTTTCAAAGTTAAACGGCTGATTGCCGCATTTTGCTTAATGCGTAATGACCCTTCCCTACCGTCATCACTTACTAATAATTCAAGCTTTGAATCATGGTTATTTCCACCTGCCTGTGTGCCAAAGGTTTTTTGCGCATAGCTGGGCGTACCGCCTTTTTCATTGGGCACAATCCAAATTTGCAGAAAGTTAACAGGCTCTTCAGTAGAAGGGTTAAACTCCGAATGCATAATACCCTTACCTGCACTCATTACTTGCACGTCACCCGCAGGCACTACGTACTCATTACCGGTATTATCCTTGTGCTTTAAAGCACCGCTCACAACATATGAAATTATCTCCATATCTCTGTGACCGTGGGTTTCAAAACCTCTGCCGGCCTGAACAACATCGTCATTGATAACCCGTAGCGCTGAAAACCCCATATGTTTTGCATCATAATAATGTCCAAACGAAAAGCTATGTTGGCTTTTTAGCCAGCCAAAGTTCACTTTTCCTCTTTCATTCGCTTTTCTCAAATACATCATCTTGCATTCCTTATAACCGTAAGCCGCCACTGGCTCTTCTCCCCAACAGGAGTAACGCTGGGCGATAGAACATGTGTCAAGGGCTAATTATTTAATTAGGCCATTTTAATCCTCTTTAATAGGAATAAAATGTCATATATTTGAGCTTATTATTCTAATATTTAGAATTAAACTAACTGTCGGTCAACAGATGCGGGTTAAGCTACGCTAAGAAATAAAGCACAGTCTTTGCAGCGCGGTTTCTACAACCGCAGGGTGACAGGCTAAATTTAGCCTAATATGGTGTGGAGAACCAAAGGTCGCGCCGTCGTTACCTATCACGCCTCGCTCAATACATCCTTCCACAGTGGTCACGGGTGAATATTTGAGAGGTTGACGAGAAGCGTCACCTAAAGGAGCTCCATCCACAGAAGCGATACTGTTCGGCTGTGTTAAATGCGAAGGGAATGTTGAAAGGTCTAGCCACAAGAAATAACCAGCGCTGCCCATTGTATAATTAACAGATAAACCATAGTGCTCAAAGAAGCGCACAATAAGCTTTCGGTTGAAGCTCAACGCACATTTTACGCTGTCTAACCAAGTACTTCCCTTCTCATAGGCGGCAATCAACGCAACTTTTCCTAAATTACTTGCGTTCAGGTGCCTGCTATTAATAGCTTGGGAAAACGTCTCTCTGATCGTTTTATCCTTAATGACCGCATACGATGCACCTGGAATACTCGCTAGGTTAAACGCCTTGGATACGCTATTGATGTGGATAATGCGTGGCAGTTGATGAGTATGGATGTTACCACCGTTTTGACTTTCTTTGCGCCTCTCGCTCTTATTGCTTACCTCTGCACCAAACATGGGGATTAGCGTTGGTTCATTTGACGAGTTAAATGCAAACTCGCTGTGCACCTCATCAGTGATCATTAAAATATCGTTCTTGGCGCAGAAGCTCATAATAACACGCTGCTCTTCTGCACTTAACACTGTACCCGTAGGGTTATTAGGATGGCAAATCACGAATGCAGCCGCAGCACTATCGAAGGCTGAAGTATCTATAGTTGAGTAAGAACCTTCGACGTCTTCCTGACGACTCTTGTCACTACCCTTTGTCGCGGTAACTTCAGAAAGCCTAGTCTGAATTTGACGCGCGTTTTGAATGACTGGAATAGATACTGGCGTTAAGCCGTTATTTCCAATAGCCTCTGTTAAAGGGGAATAAGTTGGTGTTAATACCATGACTTTTTGACCAGGTTGGCAAAAAGTGTGAAGCGCAACGTCTATTGCTCCTATTACGCTCGCAACATCCACAACATCGCCACTTTCTACTTTAAAGCGACTACTTTTTTGCGTGGTACGCTCAAAACGTTTTGCTACCGCGTCACCGATATCAAGGGACTGATATCCATAAGTAGAGCGAAGGTTTTGTGTAATCGCGCTGAGAATTTCATCACAAGGCGGGATGTCCATATCCGCTATCCACATTGGAATAGGGTCTTGCTGAGACGCGACAACGTTCGCTTGAGATGAAGACGCGCCCTGAAAGCGGCGAAATATCGCTGAATATTTAAGACGGGTTTGATCGAGTTTCAGGTGAGAAGGTGCCTGCCATACATCCTTGTAAGGCATAAACTCGCTTTGCATAGCGTTGAATACGGGGAGATGGCTTAGCGCGTTGCTCACCTTCACATTATCCTATCTATATAACCTTACGCATTTACTATTGGCTAAAGGCCTTCTGAATTCTATTATATTTATAAGCGCGAAACACGCGTACCGCGCTCACTTTATGCTACACACACACTTTAATAGACACCGTGTTATTCTATCTTTTCAAACACGTTAAATTCAGAAAGCGTATGTTGGTATTTCCGCTTTGTTTCTCGAATGACAAATGGAATGTCTTTAGGTTCAGCAATTCGTTTAAAGCTCTGACCTAATGCATCTTCAAGCGCCTGAGTAGAACTAAGCGTTTCACCATTTTCATCTTTATAGCCGCCCAACCATTCACTTCTTTCGGTATACTCTTCCAACCATGTAAAGGGGCTGGCGACAACGAGCAATCCACCTTTATTTAGCCGCGTGGCCATGTCCGTTAATACCTTTCTTGGACTATACACTCTATCAATAAGGTTGCCTAAGAAGATCAAGTCGTAGCCTGTGAATTGCGGCTTCAAATTACACGCATCACCTTGTGCGAACGCAACGTTGTCTACACTGTCATCTAAACCGAGCACAGAGAGCTTGCGCGCCTTAAACGACGTAAGTTCACCTTCTTCTATAAGGTTATAGCGTATTTCACCACGCTCTTGCATCTCAAACGCTGTTTTTATAAAGCGTGCAGAAAAATCGATGCCATCGACATGATCGAAGTATTTTGCAAGTTCAAAGGTAGACCGACCAACGGCACACCCCAAATCTAACGCTTTAGCGTGTTGTCGCCCTTGCATAGCGTCAATACAAAACTGCGCACTGGCTTTAGCAAAATTAGGGACACCGTAGTACTCGTCGCCGTAATGGAATTCACTGTATTGCGAAACCTGTGTATCACTTTCATAATCAAAATCGTTCACTGCTATAACTCGCTTTCCTTGAACATACCGAAACCCCGCGTGCTGAAAGAAGTGGCGCCTAAAAGCGTAACGACTATCTTTCATTGCTTCGTTACCTGTAGATACCCAACTACCGCCTTTAATGAGGTTATGCTTATTGTCGAATGTTGGTGTTGTAAAGTCGTCATATAGAGGATGAACGATAAAGCCCTCAAACGGATAGATGGGTGTTTCTGTCCATTGCCATACGTTGCCAACAACATCATAAAATTCGCCGGACTTATTAACATTAACAGGTTCACTCGACGCATACTTTTGCAGAGCTATGTTGAATCCTTCGCTGTATACGGTTTGTGTTACACCAGCCTGCTGTCGTAACGCTTGCCATTCATTTTCAGTCGGCAGACGAATAAGATCACCCGTTTTTTCACTCATGTAGTTACAAAACGCTTTCGCTTCATGATAATTCACATCCACAGGCCAATCTAAAGGTAATGGATGCTCTTCAAGCATGCTGCGATATAAATAATCATCACCCTTTTTAATCCAAAATACAGGATACTGAGCTTTAGTGTATTCACGCCACTTATTGCCTTCAGCCTCCCAGTATTTTGCGTTGTTATAGCCGCCGTCTTGCACAAACGATAAATACTCACCATTACTTACAAGAAATTTAGACGCACTAAACTCGCTAACGGATTCTTGCTGAGAACCATATTCATTGTCCCAGCCGTAATAAGCACTGTCCCACGCTTTGTCATTTATGACTTTCTGTGCCGGAACGGTCATTAAAACATTAGCCTCTAACGCTTCAGCATTAGTTTGCATAGTGCCACATGCAGGCCATACTGGGCTGGGGCGTACCGATGCTATGGGTAGCTGTCTGATTAGAACAGATGAGGTTTCTAAATGAATACGTTCATGCTCTATTCCCATTACTACGGGCCACATTGGGCTTTCCCAGTCAATAGGCATGCTGAAAGACATGGTATCTATTAAATCGCAAACCAATGTGCGCACTTGATTACGATATTGACGTACCTCTTCCACCTTCGGCCAGTCGTAATTTTCATCGTTGAGATCATCCCAACTCATCTCATCAACACCAATGGCAAATAGCGATTCAAATTTTGGGTTAATGCGCTCGTTTATTGCCTTAGACAGTACTAATTTATTGATAAAGAAAGTAGCAGTATGACCAAAATAGAAAATTAACGGATGGCGCAACTTTTCAGGTCGTTGATAAAATACGTCATCATTGGCAAGACAAGAGAAAAGCGATTCGTAGGTATCAAAGGAATCGAGGAAATAAGCCTTAATTTCCTGTCTTTTTTGCTCAACTGTTCCGTCCCGTAAATTAAGTGTGGGCATTGCCTGCATAATGTCCTCTCGATTTTTGTTATTACTACCAACTGCGTAGGACCAGCGCCATAAGACTAAAAGAAGAGCGCTTTAAAATGCCGTAATGATTTCAGTTGATTGCTAACCCTTTATGTATACCAAGCTTTTATGAATAAAGCGCGACATAACTAGGTTTTTATGGAATATCCTGTAATTACAAGATACAGACAGGATGAGATCAGAAAATATTTCATAACAAACTTATGCCTGCGATGATGCTGTGAAACACCGTTCAACTTAAAGCTCGTGATCATAAAAAGCATGGAGATACCGTTGGTTATCATGTTACGTTTACCTAGCTTACTAAATGCCCAATTCAACGTTGGCTAATAAGCTGCGTCGGTAAACAGCATACTTATACGCTTATACCTTCACACCTTCAGAAACGAAAAAGGATTTTTCTTAACATGAAATCAGTAATTTACATAGCAGTAACGCTGCTCTCGTTGTACGGTTCACCCGCGACTGCAGCTGACAACTATACTAATGCGCTTCTCAATGAAGCCGTTCGCAAAGGCAATAAGAGTACCCCTTTAATTGTAAACCCAACACTCACTATGGAGCGCCTATCAACCAGTGACGGAGAGATCACTTATCACTATCGCTCTATGACGTTGACTCAAAACAAAGGCGTTAATCAATTTGTAGAGGAACAACAAAAGAAGCTCTATCCGTATGTGTGCACTTCACCCTCGCAAGAAATTTTTAGGCGACATGGAATTACAGTTAATTATTTGTACAACGATAAGAATAATGATTTTTATGCGGTGATAAGTATCGACACTACAACGTGTAACGAGGTTGGTTGAAAACGTTCTAGCAGCACGTTTTTATTTGACCCATAAAAAAAACCCGCAACAATGTGCGGGTTTTCATAATATGGCGGAGAGTGAGGG
>Ga0207991_1001171_pt1 | contig 16424 bp, 13 predicted proteins | sample ETN07SmetaG_FD_185786 | JGI IMG/M metagenome (GOLD analysis project Ga0207991, IMG submission 185786) | Marine microbial and viral communities from oxygen minimum zone, Eastern Pacific Ocean - ETNP2014F14-07SV275 (SPAdes) (version 2) | ecosystem: Environmental > Aquatic > Marine > Oceanic ... | reverse complement strand
CTGTTCCCTGGCATTGCTGAAATTTGAAAAGGTGATGGATGATAAATTATTCGCGAAAATGAAAAAAGCCGGATTCAGTTTCCTGATGTTTGGACTGGAAAGCGCCAACGACCGGGTGCTGGCTCTCATTGATAAGGGAACTTGCAAGGAAGTGGAACGGGATAGTCTACAAAAAAGCCATAAGGCGGGTATCTGGAACCATACGTTCCTGTTTTTCGGGTTCCCTACCGAAACGCGGCCCGAAGCTCAGGAGACCATCGATTTTCTGCGGGACAACCTGGACTCCATCCATTCCTTTGGGCCGGGAGTGTTCCTGTTGAATCGGGATTCCAGTTGTTACCAGTACCCGGAAAAGTTTTCCATCGAACGCATCATCGAAGACCCCGACCGAAACATCGCCATGAACCTGGATTTTGTCGCTACAGAAGGCATGTCCCGCAAAGAGGCCGGCGAAATGAACAGCCAATGCATCAAAATGGCCGAGGAGTTATTTCCATCGCTTGAAATGTGGGGCACATTGCCACGGGAACATTTCCTGCTTTATCTCGACAAGTTTGGCAAAGAAGCACTTAACGGCAAACAGCCGCCAGCAGAAGAAGAGAAAGTTCTTTGTCGGGCTTGACCCCTTCACAGGGGAGGAAACGAGTAATAACTGTTAATGGTGAGCAAAGAGTTGCTGTTAAGAAAAGCTTTGAATAGCTGAACGATTACTTGTAAATGAAATCACTACTCATATTTCCACCAGACTGGTTACCTTCCGAGCCTTACCTGAGCCTGCCGTCACTGGCGGCGGTCCTGCGCCCGGCAGGGCATGACGTCTCGCAGCTGGATGTCAATGTCGAGATGTATGACCTGTTTTTCAGTACCCGGTTTCTACAGCATGTGGCGCAACGTATTGCCAGCGAACTTGGCCACCTTCAACATGAACAAAAAGAACGGGCGCTGGATGAAGAAGAACAGGAGTTGATGAAAAGGCTCCTTACCTGCACTCCGGAACTGTTTCAACAGTTTTCCACTGATGTCGAGAAGGCCAAAGAAATTTTGCGCTCAAACGCCTTCTACGATATTGACCAGTTGGAATGGGCAACAAACTGCCTGCACGAAACCATGGCGCTGGTCTCGCTGGCTTATTATCCGGCGCAAATCTGTTTCCCGCCCATCGAGACCGATATCGTTTATAAACCGTTCATGTCCTCGGAAATCCTGGAAGCGGTTGATGACGACCAGATAAATATCTATCGCGACGTTTACAGGATGTTGATTCGCCCGGTGATGGAGCGCGAACGCCCGGCGATGGTCGGCATTTCGGTGGTGCAACAAAAACAACTCATTGCCACCTTCACCTTCTGCAAAATGATCAAGGAAGAGTTTCCCGCAACGCATATCACCCTGGGCGGGAACATCATCACCCGCATCCGCGATACCCTGCCTGAAATAGAAGGACTGTGGCAGTGGTTTGACAGCGCAGTGGTTTATGAAGGTGAATCGGCTTACCTGCAATTGACCGAAGCGGTAAAAAGCGGTGGCGATTTTGCGAAACTCCCCAACCTCATCTACAAGGACGAGTCCGGCATTCACGTCAACAAGGAAGTCTGCGCCGAAAATCTGGCTGAACTGCCGCCGCCGGATTTTGACGGACTGCCGCTGGAAAAATATTTTGTGCCGCATCTCATCCTGCCCTATCTCGCGACGCGTGGGTGTTATTATGGGCGGTGCACATTCTGTGACCATTTTCAGGGATATGTTGAAGGTTTTCGTACCAAACAGGTGGACCAGATAACAGAAGAAATCAAGTTCCTCAAAGACAAATACGGCACCCGGTTTTTCCATTTCACCGATGAGTCTTATCCCCCGGCATTGTTCCAGAAACTTTCACGCAAATTGATCGACGATAAACTCGATATCGCCTGGACCACGCATATGCGCTTTGAAGAATCCCTGCTGGACGAACAAGTTTGGCAAGATGTGGGGGAATCGGGGTGCAAATATCTGCACTTCGGCTACGAGTCGGGCAACCAGCGCGTACTCAAACTCATGGACAAGTCGACAAAACTCGATGCCATAGAAACCAATCTACGCATGTCGTCCGAAGCGGGAATCTGGAATCACCTGATGGGGTTCTTCGGCTTCCCCGGCGAGACTAATGAAGAGGCCGATGACAGTAAAGCCTTTGTTGAAAAAAACTCGGCTCACATCCACTCCCTCGGGTTCATGACCTTCGTGCTGGGGAAATACAGTCCGATAGCGTTCGAGCCGGAAAAATATGGCGTCAGCTACTACAAAAATCCGGAATGGGATCTGGCGCTCGACTACTACTTCACCACCAAAGACGGACTCACCATTCAGCAAGCTCTGGATGTGTTCGATGAGTTCGAGCTAAAGCACAACACGAAATGGGATTTAAGAACCTCCGTTCGCGAATACGTCTTCCTCTATATCGATAAATACGGATCGAATAACCTACCCCAGTTGGAAATGACCGAAGAACAACGCCAGCAAATGCAACACACCGCCATTGGCATGACCTAGGCCACCGCCGCCACTAGGCGTGGGGCCAGTGTGGCGGTGACGCTTCGCGACCGCCTTCTGGTCATCCTGAGCTTGTCGAAGGATCAACCTCCCCCTGCGTTGTATTCTTCATTAGCCTTTACCCTTTCTACCCCTTCGGGGCACGCGTGATGTCCTCTTCCTTAGCCTTCATGCCCTGAAAGGGCAAGAGCTTAGGTAGAATATCACGGGGCATGGAGGATTGAAGGCGGCGGTTGGAAAGTTTAACAGTTGCCGGGAAACAGCGGTGGAAATCGATTTACGTGGGTGGTCTCAACGTCGGTTTTCGGCCAAAAGCGGACATTTGCCATTTCCAAAAGCACAGACCACGTGTAGCGGGGGAGCCCCCGCTTGCAATATGAAAACCCGTTTACTTCTTAAATAAATCTCAAGCGGAAGGTGAACCCTCAGGCGCTGGTTTCGGAGGCAGGTTCTTGCGTAACTCGTCTTTGTTGCGATTCAACAAAATAAAATAATAAATTTCCAGAGCCAAAAGAAATGAACATAAAATTGGCTCCTTGTCCTACATTAAGGTCCGGGTGGTCGGAGTCTATTCCTGTATCAATAACCCAGGCTCTAAATGAGCTATCAACTATTACCGGCCCGCCCACACGCTGAATGCCAACGGGCACGACCTGGCTGGGTTCTGTGTCACCTCCGCCACCTCCTCCTTTGCCCGGATTGGAAGGCTTTTTATTGGTTTTCGGTTTTCCAATTTGCCAGACAACAGCATTGGGTTCGAAATAAGCAATGAGTGGATTTCGAGAAGCAAGTTGCTCTGCGGCTTGCCGGGACATTGTGGCGGAAAATCCACGCAAAGCAGTTTGGTAGACAAAACGCAGTTGTCCCCCAGCACTCCGGGCCATTGCGTTAGCTTGATCTGGAACCTCCTGCGCCCTCACTTTGGAGGAATCAAAAACAAAAATATAACTGTTTGCCGCATCCACCAGATTATCTCTGGCAGGATTACTCACCATATCCGTTTGACCCCAAGCCGGGGTTGCTAGGGCAGTTAATAGGATCAATAACCACACCGATTTTATCTCAATCATGCTTACTCCTTTGCGTATCTGATGATAAAAACAGGAACTAATTTCTTTTGTTGCGTAACTTAGCGGTTGCAGAGGAGTTTTTATAAACCCTCCCTATCTGTGGGGGGGGGCAAAACCTTTTCAAGTCGAGACAATTTGTGCCAGCAGAGAAAGCTATTACCCCTTCGGGGAATGCGTGATGTCCTCTTCACTTGTCTTCATGCCCTGAAAGGGTAAAATTTAAGGAAGAATATCACGTGCGCTTGAGTATCCGGTCCGCTTTTAGGGTAATGCAGTGCTGGCCCCACGCCTGTAGCGGCTCGGGAGCGAAGCGAGCGTCTGCCGCCAAACTGCCTGCCCCTGCTAAGGGGCTATTTGCCGATGCAGAATTGGCCGAAGATTTTATCGAGCAGGTCTTCTTCGAAAGTTTTGCCTAGTATGATTCCCAGATGTTCCATGGCCAGGGTGACGTCTACGGCTACGAGTTCTTCTGAATAGCCTTCACTAAGACTTTTCCCCGCGTTTTGTAACGCGTGGGCGGCTTGGTGTAGATGATCGCGGTGGCGTTCGCGGGTGATGATGAGGGATTCCCCAACCCGTTCTCCGCCGATGGCTTTTTGGTAGAGGGCTTCTTTGAGGGAGTCGAATCCGTTCAGAGTTTTAGCGGACAGGGTGAGCGGTTTTTCGTTTGCCAGAAAATCTTTGATTTTGTCCGGTTGCCATGAGGCCGGTAGATCGGATTTATTGAGCACCACCAGTTTGGGTTTTTCGCCCACTTCGTGCATTAACAGTTTGTCGTTGTCGTCCAGCGGTTGTGAGGTGTCGAATATTACCAATGCGAGGTCGGCTTTTTCCAGTGCTGACCGGGTTCTTTCTATGCCTTTTTTTTCGATCAGTTCCGGCTTAGCGCGGAGTCCCGCCGAATCAATGATGACGATATGGATATCTTTGATACGGGTGCGTTCTTCCAGGGTGTCGCGGGTGGTTCCTGCTATGGGAGTGACGATGGCGCGGTCTTCTTGTAACAAGGCATTGAGCAGGCTGGATTTCCCGACATTGGGTTTACCAACGAGGGTGACGCGCATTCCTTCCCGCACGATTCGCCCCTGGCGAAAGGAGTCAACCAGTTCTCTCAGTTCGGTCTCGACCTGTTGAATATTTTTTTGTGTGGTTTCCCGTGACTCGAAGGTGAGGCCATCTTCTGAAAAATCTATCGCGGCTTCCAACTGGGCCTGGGCGGAGAGCAGATTTTCGTGCAGGGTGTTGAGCCGTTTGGAGAGTCCGCCTTTGAGTTGCGCCATGGCTGAGTTCAACGCTTTGTCGGAGGAGGATTCGATGACATCGGCTACGGCTTCGGCTTGGGTCAGGTCGAGCCTGCCGTTGATGAAGGCTCTGCGGGTGAACTCCCCCGGTTCTGCCAACCGGGCTCCCTGGGCCAAAACCAGTTGCAGGATTTTTGCGGTGATCAATGACCCGCCGTGGGCGCTGATCTCGATGACATCTTCGGCAGTATAACTTTTTGGTCCTTTAAAAAATGTGAGAAGGACTTCATCCACACATTGTCCTTTGCCCGGATCGCGGATTTCGCCGAACAAAACTTTTTGAGGAGCAAGCTCCTTCACCTTTTCTCCTATGGCCGGATGAAAAAGCCGTAGCGCAATGAATAACGCGTCTTCGCCGCTTATGCGGATGATGCTGAGTCCGCCTTCACCGGGAGGCGTGGCAATGGCTGTGATGGTGTCGTTCATAGTAATTAACCTTACCAGAAATAATTCTATTCGCAAAAGTCTCCACACCTAGCGAGAGGACTTAGCCGTCTTTGCGAGTAGAGCGAAGCAATCCAGAAAGACTGGATCGCCGCGCCACTTTGTGGCTCGCGAAGACGTGCTGGCCCTGCGCCCAATGTGCAAGCACCCGTTAAAGCCGAGACAACTTTTTGCTAGCCAGCAAACGCTATTGCAAGTTACCTGTGGAGGTACTCCACTAGTCTTTGGCGACGTGGTAGATGTAGTATTGCTGGGAGATGGTCAGGATGTTGTTAACCGTCCAGTAGATGACGAGTCCTGCCGGAAACGTAAGGAACAGGAAGGTGAAGACAATGGGGAGGAACATCATGATTTTCTGTTGCATGGGGTCGCCCATGGATGGAGTCAGTTTTTGTTGCACGAACATGGTGGCTCCCATGAGCACGGGAAAAACGTAATAGGGGTCGGCAACGGAAAGGTCGGTGACCCAACCCATGAACGGGGCACCGCGAAGCTCGATGGAAAAGAACAGCGCATGATAAAGGGCGATAAATACGGGAATCTGCAACAGCATGGGCAAACACCCGCCGACCGGGTTCACCTTGTGTTTTTTGTACAGTTGCATCATTTCTTCATTCATTTTCTGCCGGTCGTCTTTATTTCTTTCCTGAATGATTTTTACGTAAGGCTGAACCTTCTGCATTCCTTTCATGGACTTGAAGCTTTTATGGGTCAGCGGGAAAAACAGTAACTTAATGATGCAGGTCATGAAGATGATCGACCAGCCATAGTTGCCGGTGAGCCCGTAGAAATAAGCCAGAACTTTGAGGAGCGGTTTGACCAGAAACGCGAACTTGTTGCCGAACCAACCGTAATCGATCATCCTTACCAGTTTGTGGCCTTTGTCTTCCAGGATTTCCAGTTCCTTGGTGCCGGCATAAAACAAATGTTGGGCACTGGCGGCGGATTGAACGGATTCGAGTTCCAGTCCGACAAAGGCCTGGTCTTTTTCTTTGAACACGACGCCGGATTTGGTGCCCTGCTGGGGAATGAGAGCCGACCCGAAGTATTTATTCTGGAAGGATACCCATTGTAAGTCTCCCTTGAAGTAGGACGTACTGGTGATGTCTTCAGGTGGATTTTCGATGCGCTCATTATTGGCAAATACGGTTGCGCCGGAAAAGACGATGTAATCTGTTTGCGAGGAAATTTTTCCTCCCATGCCTGGTCCCAACACCACCTGGTATTGCAGGTTCCTGGAAGCCATGGCTGCGGCAGAGATCTGTATCCCCATTTCCACCATATAATCGTTGAAGTGGAAGACATAAGTTCGCGTGACCTGCAATCCGGACGAGTGGTTCAAAGTCATGGTCAGTCGTCCCTCGGGATTGTGTTCGCTCAAAACGATGGAAGTTGTCGAAGGTTCGTAGTGTGCGTGTTGCAGAATCGCCGTCACTTCAGGATCGTTGGCCCGAAGAGCCAGTGCCGGTGTCAGGTGATCGGGATTATCAATCAAGTCAATGATCTCTCCACTATCATCGTTAAACCGCGGCAATTGCAGTTGTTTGATCACTCCGCCGCGATTGCTAATGACAAAATGAGTTTTCCCGGTGGAGACCTGGATGAGAACTTCTTTTCCCGGAAATGGATCAACGGGAACCTGGGTAGTGGGTTGTGTGGGTTCCGATGGGGCAGAAACCGAAGGCATTGAACCCGGAGCCCTGCTTTCAGGCGGAAGCGATCGAGCCGATTCGAAGGAGTCCTCCATGCCCGGTTCTTTCACCGGCGGGGGACCTTGTATTTGCGCCAGGAAGTAGCCCCAGCCTACGAACACCGCCAAAGATAAAACAAAGGCGAGTATTAATCTGTTTTCCAAGTTGAATCTCCGATTCCGGGCTGTTGCCCTATTTCAACGGGTCGACTCCCCCGTCATGATAGGGGTGGCATTTAAAAATTCTGCTGATGATCAGCCCTGCCGCTTTAAATAAAGAGTAGCGATGCAAAGCCTGGGCAGCGTATTCTGAACAACTGGGATAAAACCGGCAAGCCGGAAAAAACAGGGGAGAAATCCACCGTTGATATCCACGAATTAATTTAAGGAAAATCTGGTTTAACATGGAGACCTGCTTTAAGGATGGGCTGCTCTGGCGTTTGATCCGGTTTTGGAATTCAGCTTTCGGTTAGAAGGGCGTTTGAAAGTTTTTTTTCAATCACCCCGTAGGGAAGCGTGACCATGTCTTTTCCAGATATAACAACGATGTCCAGAGCAGGTTCCATGCGGTGTTTGATTTGGCGAAAAATTTCACGGATTCTTCGTTTCGCCCGATTCCGGGCCACCGCGTTTCCTATCTTTTTTGAGGCGATGATGCCCAACCTCTTTTTGTCTAATCCATTAGGGATGGAAAAGATGGTGCATAATCTATCCACCCGCTTTTTTTTCCCTTCCGCCATGACCTTTTCAAACTGGGGCCGTTTGGCCAACCGTTCGGTTTTTTTGAAAGAGAAATTTCCCATCCACTCGGCGCCAGCGTGATACCCCATTCGGGGCATGAAGGTAAATGATAAGCATAACTCGCTGGACTCAGTTTGCAATAACTTTTGCTGGCTAATAAAGAGTTGGCTCGGCTGAAAAAGCTCTTGTCAGTTGCCCCTGCGGCTAGCAGCCAGAGAGCAATGACTCGTCAAGCCGCCAAAACTCTTTGTCCGAAAAATAAAGATATTATAATTTGTCTGCGGAGGTTCTCCGCGATCAGACCGTCAAGCGTTTTCTGCCTTTTCGCCTGCGGTTTGCCAATATACGTCTTCCCCCTACGGTAGAACTTCTTTTACGGAATCCGTGCACACGTTTTCGTTTGATATTACTGGGTTGAAAAGTCCTTTTCATGAATCTATCCTAAAAAAATCCTGCAAAATGCGAAAAATCCCGCCTTACTCCTACCAAATCAGATGGTTAGACAACTGGAGATATTACGGGAAGGTTTGGGGGATTATTTCACCGGAGGGAGCCCATGTCAAGTCCCTTTCTTTCAAGGCTACCGGGGCAGATTCTGGTGATTACTGGTAAAGGCGGCTTAGAGGGTCTCTAAAAATTGTTTTTGGTCATGAGCGCCTCATATTATGTAGAAGCTTTCTTGAAAATCCTGCGATTTTGGCCAAAAATGGTGTAACATATTACTATTCAATTAGTAATAGACGGAGTTCTTCTATGAAGATGCGAATTTCATTGGGGTTTTTGTTCGTTCTGATTTTGCATGCCGGCGCGTCTGGGGTTCTGCCTGCATGGGGAAATGATTTGAAGGTAACTCTTGAGAACGAGGTGGCTGGGATTACTCCGGATATGGAGCTTCTTGCCTCCGAAAAGGGCACGCTTCTGGGAAATAGAAACCCGGGCATGATGGCAGCTTCCGGCAAGTATTCCTATCTCAAAGAAGATGCCAAGGTAGGGGGTTCTTATTTTTCCCAAAAAACAAAATCCGTAGAGGAGAAGAAATACGCCAATGCTGGATTTATTGCTTCGAGTTTGGTTCCAGTAGGCACCGTTGTCAAACTGTTTGAACAAAAGCTGGGAACATCCGGCCCTGATGAATTTTTTGTGGATATTGGCAAGCGTCAGGGAATAGAAAAAGGCGACCGGTTCACGGTCTACTCGCTGGACCGCTTTATCTATCATCCCGTTCTACCAGGGCGGGGAGAAGAGAAACTGGAAGAGTATACGCGAAGAACCGGCTATGAGCGCAAGGACTTAAAGTCCCACCCGGGAAAACCTATGGGGCATCGGGTACTGATTCATGGTGTGATTGAGATCACCCAACCGGGTGACAAGTTTTCTTATGCCCGTGTGTTGAAATCGTATGAAAGCGTTGAGCCGGGGCACTTGCTCACGCCGTATAAAAAGTTTGAGGTTCAGCCTTCGGCGTTTTCGCAGACGGACAAATCCATCGAGGGTTATATTGTTGCGTCCAAGGGCGACAAGATAGGCATAATGTATGATGATTTTATTTACATCGATAAAGGCTGGGAAGACCAGGTGAGGCCCGGCGATTATTTCGAAGTTTACTCCATGCCCTACATTGAGGATGGTATCTGGGGCAAAGTGGACCCGAAACATGAAAATGTCTGGGGCAACTTGAAACCGGAAAAGACACTTCTCCTACCGTTTATGCTGGGCGAAATAAAGGTCATCGCCACGCAAAAGAAAACCGCGACTGCGATTGTTGTGAAAAGTAAAATTGATATGGAAATTGGCAACTCGATCCGGTTCAAACGCTCCCATCATCCCGGTTGAATTTTCAGGAACCGTTTCTTGCCGACTTTGATGAGATATTCCTGGTTCCCAGGCAGTTTCTGATTAACATCGGAAACTTTTTCTCCATTTACCGTTACAGATCCCTGCTGAATCAGACGGCGGGCGGCCGAGGTGCTGTCGGTCATTTTGTGGTCTTTCAGAATATTACAGATTCCCCATAAATCATCTCCCCAACCTTTAACCACCGGGATGTCTTCGGGCAGATTCTTTTTCTTGAACACATTTTCAAATTCGGTCAGGGCGGTTTCCGCGAGTTCGGGAGAATGGTAACGTGCGACGATTTCTTTCGCCAAATTCATCTTGGCGTTTTTTGGGTTTAAGGTTCCTGCCGCAGCCTGTTTTTTCATGGTCTCCAATTCTTCTGCACTGACCTGGCTTAACAACTCGTAGTAGCGCCACATCAAATCGTCTGAGGCGGACATGATTTTTCCGAACATATCATTCGGGGCATCGAAAACGCCAATGCTGTTGCCCAGGCTCTTGCTCATCTTTTGCACTCCATCGGTTCCTTCCAACAGAGGCATGGTGAGAACGATCTGAGGCTTTTGCCCGTAAGCCCGTTGCAGGTCCCGGCCAACCAGGAGGTTGAATTTCTGGTCCGTTCCGCCCAACTCTATATCAGATTTCAGGGCCACGGAGTCGTACCCCTGGATCAAGGGATACATCAACTCGTGAATGGAAACCGGCAGGTTTTGGGCGAGTCGTTTTTGAAAGTCATCCCGTTCCAACATGCGAGCGACGGTATAATGTGCGGCGAGTTCGATCATTTCCACCGAGGAGAACTTATTCATCCATTCGCTGTTATAGGCTACCGTGGTTTTGTCTTTATCTAGGATTTTATAAACTTGCGCGAGATAGGTTTTGGCGTTTTTCTTAACTTCCTCGGGTGTCAGGTTTTTACGAGTCTCGGAACGACCGGTCGGGTCGCCGATCATTCCGGTAAAGTCACCAATCAAAAAAATGACCTCATGGCCCAGCTCCTGGAACTGCCTCATCTTGTGCAGGAGAACCGTGTGCCCGAGATGCAGGTCGGGGGCTGTGGGATCAAACCCCGCTTTCACCCGCAAGGGTTTTCCGGAAGCCAGCAGTGCGGCAAGGTCTTTTTCGCTGATAATTTCGGCAGTGCCCCGGAGAATGGTTTTAAGTTGTTCTTGTACAGAAATCATATTTTTTAGAGAAGGTAACCGACAATAGTTTAATGATAGACTAAATGCAGGAAGCTAACATACTGCAAATGAATCTGCAACAGCAGTGACAAATGCATAACACGAATTCATCTTACCCTGAAAATGGAAAACGAAAATACTCAAACGATTGAGGCCCTTGACCTGAGAACCAGAAAGTTCATTCATGCGGGATATGGGTTTCTTGGTTTGAATCTGGTTTATCTGGCTATCGCAATGTCTTTTATTCCTCCGTTCAACCTGGGGTTATCGGCGATCCTTTCTCTGGTTGCTTTTGTACTCCTTTTGGGTCTATTGACCTATTACCTGCTTAAGGGAAAGAAAATGCTCGCCCAAGTGCTAGCTGTTATTTTTGGCCTCCGATCCCTATTTTCGGCTTATTCCTTGATGGACGTAAGCACCTTTCAGGCCGTGCCATATCTCCTGCCTTGCCTTTTGCTTACTTTTTACTTGCTTGGACGGGCAGGGTGGGATTGGCCCTAACACCCAGGGTGGATATTACTTAAGCGGTTGAAATCCCTCTTTGCCCCTGCTATAAAGAAATCCTTTAGATTCAACTTGGAAAAGATTTAACATGTCCTCCCCTTTTATAAAATCCACCGACCAGCTTCCTCTAGTTACAGATGTGGGGAGAAAGTTTCTCGGCCTGGAACATACCAAGTCCCCGGAACTGGCTCATCGGGTCCAATCTGTTTTCCGGTATTTGAACGGAAAGCTGGGGTTCCCGGATACCACGATGGGCCGGCAAAATCAGGAAATGTTTAACCTGCTTATCCGCACGGTTTACCCTGAAATATTGATCGATCTTGCAGACTTGTTATACGTTCAGCATGAGCGTCCGGCAGTTTTTTTGAATTTTGACCACATCCACATCAACCTTCGCAAGGACACTTTATCTCAACCGCTGGAACAGTTGGATGAAAAGTTTTCCTTCTTGTTTCATGAGCTGATCAGCCTGATTAAAAATGACCTGATTTTTTATAATGATCCTGAGTGGGTCACCCTGCTGAGTGAAAGCTACAGTTTTTACTTGTCCCAGACCAAGAACTTCCCTTGGGATAACCCGATGGAATTGGTACCACATGACCTGAAATCTCCCCTGATGGATGTGGCGACGGGGCTTGCAGGATTCCGCTTGATCCATGACTGGCCCAAGGACTTCCCCAGGTTGATTCTGGCTGACAATATGCCTTTTATCATTAAAGGACTGGTCCATTTTGTAAAACTCTCGGGAAAGGAGAACATCGAAGTTCTGAATGTGGATTTTCCGGCTGGCCCACTCGGCAAACCTTATGGGTGTATTCTTGCCAACAAGTTTCTGCATCATTTGCAAAGAACAGAGCGCCAGCAATTTCTGCGCTGGGCGGCAGAAGCCCTGGAGCCTGGGGGCTCCTTGTTGATTCTGGATACCGACCTGGAATGCCAAATTTTAAGACGCGCCCGCGACCCGGAGTACAAAAAAAAACTGACCCACGGTTATCTTGAAACACTGGTAGAGATTGAAGAGAAATTTTGCGAGACCCTGATTCAGGATGTCCGCCAAATCGGTTTTGATGTTTCGCATTTTGATTTTCACGAGTATGAAGATGAAACCGATGCCTATAGCCAGATTCCGGGAGAAAACCTGTCGATAAAATTTGTCGGCCTGGAGATCATTGCCACCCGCCGGCCAGCGCCAGCGTGACGCTGGACCCAGAGCTTACTGGCTAGCAAAGAGTTTTAGCGGCGGAACTAACTAATCCTCCCCTCTCATGAGGGGCACTGCTCCAGTGATGGTCAGGAGGGATGTGGATTTCCTGACGGAATGTTAGCCCAACCCTCCCCTGGCCCCTCCCTGTGAAGGGAGGGGAAGATCGAGTTGTTGCACACTGGCCCCACGCCGAGGGGTTGCCAGTTACCCCCGGAGGTTCTCCGGGCGCAATAGCTTTTGCAGGGTTTTCCATTCGGTTTGGGTTGCGGTGTCGGCTTTTTTTTCCATTTTTCGATAAAGCTGAATGACCTTTTCGCCTGTGGGAGTCAGCTTTGCCCCTCCTCCTCCTTTGCCCCCGGTGACGCTAATAACCAGAGGTTTCTTGAAGCACTGGTTCATGATGTCCACCATGTTCCAGGCACGGCGGTAGCTAAGATGGCTTTCCCGTGCCGCCTGGGAGATGGACCCCTCCCTGCCAATTGATTCCAGTAAATCGACTTTCCCAGGTCCCAAGGCGATTAAATCTCCGGAAAGTATGCGGAATCGGGATCGGCAGCGGACTGACCTTTTCTTTTTCTCTGTCAAATTGCACCCTCCCTATTTTTCAAGACGCACCAGGCCCAGTATGTTCGGGACTGGGTGGGAAAAAGTGTTTTCGTCATGTTCCCTGGTCCCGGTGGAATAACTTCCAATGAATTCGTGCTCTTCTTTTCCTGTGTTGATATATAACTGGGCATCCGCCCCGCCTTCAACATACATGGCCTGTTTCAGGCCAATCGGAAGTTCAAGTAGCATATTGATCAAATCGTGGGTGGTGTAAGGCGATCGGACATGAATGAACAAGATCCTGTCCTGCTGATCTAATCCAATTGCGGCGATGCTTGACATTTTCTTTTGTTGTTTCCACATATTTTTTCCATGACAGGAGACCATGCGAATGCTTTGGACCATAATTCCGTATTGCTTTCTGAGCGTGTTAAAATCTTCGCAATCCCGATCAATGATCCGCGCCGGGGGCAGGCTTTTGTCATCGGGGTCGAAAGCGAGGACGGTTTTATCTTTGGAAACCCAGGTGTTGTTGGTATGTTGCCGGGTTTTCATGTAAGAGACACTGGACATCATATCCTTTTGGTACATGCTTGCGTTGATGGCGGCAACCAGACCATTCTTGTTTGCCCAATCTTTTACAGACCAGCGTTTTCCCTGGTCCTTGGACGAAGCGTTTAACAGCCGCAAACTAAAAGAAGCGGTGTCGGCCCTTAAAATGCGTATTAATGAGTCGCCGAAAGCAGATTTTTTCGGGGCCTGAAAAATGCCTACATCCAAACCTTTCTCAAGGTTTTTCCAGGCAGAAGGGGCCGTCTGGGCTCCCGGGCTGATTGCCAGCGTCATGGAACATAGTAAAACGATAAATGAAAGGCGGCATTTCAAGGTTTCTGGCTCCTGCGTAAATAATATTCTTAAAAGGTTTAAAGGGGACCTCTTAAACAGGCGGAAAGAATTATAGCCTGCATTATTCATGTTGTCCTTGAAAATTTTTTTGTTTTTTTTGTTCTAAGATAGTATTAAACACCATTGAGTTTCACCACCCGTTTCTTGTGGGAGAGGTATGACAGATTTAGTTAAAACCCCAGTATTTGCAGATAACAACTTGATCAACCTGTACCACCTGAACGAGTTGTACCAGAACATAGCAACGGAAGTTTCCCAGCGAATGCGGGAAACTCACCAGATTGATGTTCCCATCACATCCGGAATCTGGGGCGGCACATATCTTATTGCCCATCCCAATGGTTTGGCCAAAAGGCGCATCTGGAGGTTTTATTGCATCGTCAACCTGCCGCAAAATACTCTTTTGGACAAACATGCAAACATGGAGAGGCTGGTCTCAATCTATTGCGATGTTTTCAAGGAGGCGTTTTCGCCGCATTTGGAGTTGAAACTGAAAATGTGGGGTGGACGTCTTCCTTTCAGCAACTCTGCCAAGCCCAGCCTGACCCTGCACATGGAAGACGCCACCGAAACGGTGAGTTGGCTTAGGGTGTTCTTCGTTTGGAATCATGTCCCGTGGGAGGAGTCGATCATCAGCGATACCGTAAGGATCGTCAAGGAATATAAAGAATTTTTTGACCTGAAAAAAGGCCCGGTCGTAAAAGACTCAAAAGAAATTAAATACCTTCTCCAGGACATCATTATTATCTACCGTACTCTGGAAAATGCCTGCAGTGGAGATTTTCAGAAACATGCCAACTCGATCATTGGAAAAATGACGGAACGGTTTTTGGCAGGTCTGCACGATCGGGATGAAATCATCGACCTTTATGAAATGGTTTTTAAAAACGCACTGATTTACGGTTTTGAGGAAAGTTTGGAAGCGCCCTTTGCGAAAGCCGGTCTCAATATCCAGAATGTGGAAAACTGGCCGGTGGAAAAAATTAACTGGGTGCCCGATGAGTTGAAGGAAAAACTCATTCCTCCCATTCAGCAAATGTTTGCCGGATTCAAGACGGAGTTGGAAAAAGAGAAGTTGTAAAACCGATATCTTGAGAAAGCCGTCAGGCTTTCAAAGCGGAAACAAAATCTTCCAGGCTTTCAAAGATCAGTTCTGCGCCTGCGAAATTTATATCGCGATTCAGAGAGTTTCGCAAAATGATGCAGGGCATTCCCGCCTCCCTGGCCGCATGGAGCCCTTTCAGCGCGTCTTCCAGAACAAAGCATTCACTGGGCGCGTGCCCCAGTTTTTCTGCGGCGTTTATAAAAATATCAGGATGCGGTTTCTCTTTGGTGGCAGACTCTTTGCCAAGAATAACCGGGAACAGATTTAATGAGCTGGCATTTTCCAGAATATAACGAATGTCCCTGGCCCAAGACCCCGAGGCAATGGCCAGTTTGTGTTTGACCGACAGGGCCTCCGCCATGGTTCGGGCCAAGGGGAACAGTTTAATCTCTCCGCTCTGGCAAAATCGTGAGTACACTTCGAACTTTTGTTTTCTCAGGTCAACCGGATCTACATCCAGTTTAAGGTTATGGCGTTCGATCTCTCCTGCTATGCCTTTTCCTTTCGAGGTCCATTCCACCCAATATTCTTCCTTGTCCAGGGTGTGCCCGTACCGTTCAAAAACTTCGTTATAAGCCCGGTAGTGGAAAGGTTCCGAGTCGGCCAACAATCCGTCAAAATCCAGAATAGCGGCTTTGCAGTGGGTGAGAAGAGAATGCAGTCTGTTTTTTAATGAGGCCGTCATGCCAGGTTATTTCAGAATTTTCCCAAACCGTTCAAAATGCAGTCTGTTTTTTAATGAGGTCGTCCAGGTTATTCAAGAATTTTTCCGAACCGCTCAAACCGAACCCAGTTTTCAATGCGATTCCAGGACCAGTAAATCATGAGCGCCTTGCCGCGGATTTTTTTAACATTCAAAAACCCCCAATAGCGGCTGTCCTGACTGTTTTCCCGGTTGTCACCCATCACAAATACATATTCTTCCGGAACCAGAACCGGGCCGAAGTCATCTCTGGGTACCAAGGAGTCGTTTGAGGCCGGGTCGGTATGCCGGGCATGGGTATCTTCATAAAGTTTGTCATTGATATAAACTTTTTGTCGCCGTACTTCCAGGAAGTCTCCCGGCAGGCCAATCACGCGTTTAATAAAATCCCGCTTTTCATCCTTTGGAAATTTAAAAACGATGATGTCTCCTCTTTGTGGAATTTCAGAAAACAAAACGATATCGTCAAACAGTTTGATATTAAGAAAAGGGATTTCGTTGGGGATATGCGTGCCATAACTGAATTTGGAAACTAGAATATGATCCCCGATAAGGAGTGTGCTTTCCATAGAGCCGGAGGGGATTTTAAATGCCTGGATTATAAAGGTGCGAATCAACAAGGCGAGAAGCAGGGCGATAAGAATGGCCTCGGTATACTCGC
>Ga0207991_1001170_pt1 | contig 16427 bp, 7 predicted proteins | sample ETN07SmetaG_FD_185786 | JGI IMG/M metagenome (GOLD analysis project Ga0207991, IMG submission 185786) | Marine microbial and viral communities from oxygen minimum zone, Eastern Pacific Ocean - ETNP2014F14-07SV275 (SPAdes) (version 2) | ecosystem: Environmental > Aquatic > Marine > Oceanic ... | reverse complement strand
GTTGCACCAGTCCGGGTTGCCGTTCCAGAAGCCGCGCTTGTGGGCCTCGGCGACGACCCAGATGACACCCATGTAAGGGACCTCGCGGAACGCGCCATCTCCCGCCATGGCTCTCCGTGACGCTGGGGACAAATGAGTTTGACTTCTCGGAGCATGTAGCGTACTCCAATGGTGCACGAACAATTGTTAAATCTCGACAGGGTAGTCAAGGTCCGATGCGCCGACCCACCCGACCCTCAAACGCCCTCCCGATATTCCTAGTCGTCCTGCTTCTGGGCATGTCTGCCTCAGCGACCCTGTACTCCGATGAGAGAGCCGAGTTGGCCGATGACAAGCCCGCCCTTGAGACCCATTCGAATCTGTACTTCCCCGGGTCTCAAGCCGGCTCCGTATATTCGGCCTCCACAGTACAAGCCTCCTGGCTCTCAACTTGTGCAGTGCTGAACAACAACGAAATGAAGTGTTGGGGGTCAGGCACATTCGGGAAACTGGGTACTGGCAACAACTCGGGATCGAACCTACCGGCGGTAGTCCTGCTTGGGTACAGCGTGGGGCCCAGCACAGCCATCGAAGTCGGGCAGGGCTCCGGGTCCTCGGGACACCACACCTGCGCGTTGATGACCGATTCCACACTCCAGTGCTGGGGTGAGGATTTTGAGGGCCAGATTGGCCACGGCGGGAGTTCCGGTTGGCATAACACTCCATATCCAGCGCAGATGCCGCATAACAAGTTCGCCGTACAGATCTCAAACGGGGGGCACCACTCCTGCGCAATAATGGAGGACGTCAACACCGCCGAGCACTCTCTCTACTGCTGGGGGGCGAACTGGGAGGGACAGTTGGGGATCGAGCTCGCCAACGGAGAACAGCCCCCCGAGCTGACCGTCCCCACCCACGTCGAACTCCCCGCCGGTCGCTCACCAATTGCGATATCTCTTGGATGGGACACCAGCTGCGCCATCTTGGACGACGGCAGTGGGATGTGCTGGGGGATTAATGACGAAGGCCAACTGGGAGTTGGCACTGCGGGCGGTAATCGAACCTCACCTACACCGATTTCGATTCTCCCTCAGAACCGCACGCTGGCCGCGATAGCAATTGGTACCATGCACACCTGCGCCCTTCTGGATGACGGTAGTGTGGGTTGCTGGGGCAAAAACGACGTTGGCCAATTCGGAGATGGGACTACCGCATCATCCACCTCTTTCAGGTATGCCTCACTACCATCGGGCCGGACCGCGATATCGATCGATGTGGGGAAGGAGCACTCCTGCTCGATTCTGGATGACAACAGCAGCGTGTGCTGGGGGAACAACACCCATGGACAAATCGGCGATGGTACCACCACTACCCGACTCACGCCAACCTATGTCACCAGCACGAGTCAGACTTTCTCGACAATCTCTACGGGCATGACCCACACCTGCGGTATCGCGTCCAATGGCTCTCTGTACTGCTGGGGTAATCACGAAAACGGTCAACTTGGGGTGGGGCCGATAGATGGCCAGACGCAAAGCGACGTCCCCTTGTATGTTGATCTCACGCCGAACTCTTCCGCGTACTTCCATGTCTCCTTGGGTGAGAGGGACGCTGACAACGACGGCGTCATCTCGATATTCGACTCGACTCCATGGCCTGCCGGATCATGCCCTCCGGGCCAGTACCTGACGGGCCTCCACTGCACTGACGCGTCTCCGGGTTACTACGCTCCTTACCACGGTATGACCGAGCAATTCCTATGCCCCGCGGGGACCTACCAACCGTACTCAGGGCAGTCCTATTGCATAGACACCAGCCCCGGGCACTACACCGACACAGAGGGGAACACCGATGAGAATCCGTGCCCGGCCGGGACCTACCAGCCCGATACAGGACAGCTATCTTGCATTGATGTCGAGCGTGGTAACTACAGCGTCTCCGGGTCTGCTGTTCAGATAGTGTGCCCGGTAGGTACCTACCAGCCCGATACAGGACAGCCATCTTGCCTGGACGCCGATCCGGGGCACTACGTCTCCGAGGAGCAGCAACTCGACCAGACCGCATGCTCACCGGGCACCTACCAGCCGGTCGCCGGCCAGTCCAGCTGCTTCTCCGCTTCAGAGGGGAATTACGCGCCGGGTTTCGGCTCTGCTGTTCAGATACCATGCCCAGTAGGTACCTACTCGCCATCGACCGGACGGGACTCATGTCTTCCGGCTGACCCGGGCTACTATATACACAAGGAAATGGCAACCGGACAGACACCCTGTCCAACAGGGTCCCATCAGCCTACTCCGGCATCGATAGGGTGCTCGCTGGTCAATCCCGGGTTCTACGCTCCAGCACCGGGAACCGCATTCGAGATCCCTTGTCCTTCGGGGACCTACCAGCCCGATCCGGGCTCCGACCACTGCATCGATGCCGACATAGGCCACCACGCATCCGACCTTGGCAATTTCAATCAATATCCATGCGACCCGGGAACCTACGCATCCGAGGGTGGCATGAGTGACTGTCTGGCCGCCGACCCCGGGCATAACGTACCCGACCAAGGGGCGAGCAGCCAGACAGCCTGCGAAGCCGGAGAGCACCAACCGGACTCCGGTGCGGCCACATGCCTGGATAGCGAGATTGGGCACTATACCGACCAGACCGGGACTGCGGAGCAGATACCGTGCTCACCCGGTACTTACCAGTCTTCGATCGGCCAAACCGCCTGTATGGAAGCCGACTACGGATTCCACGTACCCTACTCTGGCTCTGCTGGGCAGACCGGTTGCTATCTAGGAACATACCAGTCCTCGACCGGTCAGGCGTCCTGCACCGACGCCGAGGCCGGCTATTTCGTCGCCGAGCACGAAGCCTCCGTGCCAACTGCCTGTGAGCGTGGAACCTACCAGCCCGACAGTGGGCAGATCGAATGCATCGAAGCCGATTACGGATACTACGTAGCCTCCATGGGCTCTCCCTCTCAGACTCCGTGCGAACGTGGAACCTACCAGACTTCAGGCGGACAGCACGAATGCACCGACGCCGAACCGGGGTACTTCGTCTCCACGACCGCAGCGCTCCACCCTACCCCCTGCGTTCCAGGGACCTATCAGGACAGCAGCGGCAAGATGAACTGCAAGGAGGCAGATGTCGATCACTACGTCGCTGAATCGGCTGCAGACGGCCAGAGCAAGTGCACCGATGGCGCGGACCAGCCCCTCAGAGGCCAGACCAGTTGCATCGAAGCGGACAATACGATGCTAATCCTAGGGGGAGCAGCGGCCCTCGCAGTGATAGGCCTCACTGCGATGTACATGAACTCACAGAAAAAGGAGCAGGCACCAAAGCGCCGTAAGAAAATAGACTCTGAACTCGGTCATTTGGGTGCCCATGAGGGCAAGCGCAGAAAGCGACCCCCCGAAGGCAAGCAACGCAGGCGCAGGCCACCGAAAGGGAAGCGGAGAAAACGCCCTCCGAGCAGCGATTGAGTGTCGAGCGCACTTGATATGTGAGGGATTCTCCGCGAGATTCCGTGCGAGACTATCCGAGCGACCGCGTCGACCTGCGCAGTGACACCGTCACGCAGCCCACACCCGCGATGCGCGAGGTGATGGCAGCAGCAGAGGTCGGCGACGATGTACTCGGCGACGACCCCACAGTCATAGAGCTACAGAACCGAATAGCAGAGATGCTCGGGAAGGAGGCTGCATTGTTCGTCCCCTCCGGGACGATGTCCAATGCCGTCGCAATCAAATCGCAGACCAGGCCGGGTGACGAGATAGTCACCCATCGCAAGAGCCACATCTACATGTACGAGGCCGGCGGCTACGCCGTGCTCTCAGGATGCTCGATATCACTGGTTGAAGGCCACCGGGGGCTGATGTCACCCGAGGATGTCCAAATGGCGATCCGTAAGGTCGCAGGAAGCGACTCTCACTATCCTGAGTGCACACTCATATGTGTCGAGAACACCGCCAACGTGGGCGGCGGCTCGATCTACGACCAGGACACGCTGGACGCGATCTGCGAGGTCGCGCACTCGAACGACTGCCGAGCCCATCTCGACGGCGCGAGGCTGTTCAACGCCGTAATCGCCAGCGGCGTTGACGCCGCCCGTATGGTCAGGGACTTCGACACCATCTCGATATGCCTGTCCAAAGGCCTCGGTGCCCCCGTCGGCTCCATCTTGGTCGGAGACGCCGCGATCATCGCTGAGGCCCACAGGTGGCGCAAGATGTTCGGTGGAGGGATGAGACAGGCGGGTGTGCTTGCAGCCGCTGGAATCTACGCCTTGGAGAACAACATCGAGAGGCTAGCAGAGGATCACGCACGAGCCCGGAGGCTCGCCGAGGCGGTGAACTCCATGGAGGCGTACTCAATCGACCTCGGCGCGGTGCAGTCGAACATGGTCTACATCGACTGCAGGAAGGGCGCCGCGAAGGCTCTGGTCGATAGCCTTGGCGAACGGGGCGTCGATGTCCTGGATCTGGAGCAGGGGGTCGACTACGGGGACGTCTCGACAGTCAGGGCGGTGGTGCACCTGCACATCACCGACGAGGACATTGACCGTGCGATCGCCGCGTTCGAAGCCGCTCAATGACCCGGAAGCATTCAATATCCCGGTATTCAGCGACCGGCGTGAGAACCGCACCTCTACTCCTCGTCGCGCTGCTCCTCGCATCCTCCACTCAAACCCTCGCCAACAGCGAGGGCAGCTCGATGTGGCAGGATGCCAGAATCGGGGTCAACGGAGGAACACTAGGCGCCCTGGTGATTCCGCTCAGCAATGAGACCACGTATACCGAGGTCTCGATGAACGCCTCCGATATGTACCCAGTCGTCGAGGTCTACACCGCGACTTGGTGCGAAAACTGCGTGATCACTGAAAACGCACTAGACGAAGCCATCGGCGACTCCGATGTCATGCGAATACACTACCACAGGCACTGGCTCGAGTCCATGGACCCCTTCGGCAGCAATGCCACCGAGGAGCGCTGGGTTTCCGTCTATGGGGAGGCGTCGACATCGATTGGAGGAGCCCCCCGTCTGGCGCCCACCACCGTTTTTGATGGTGAGAGGATGCACATTGGAAAAATCCCGAGCTCTAGCAGCCTCTCGAACGACTACGCCACCTCTCTCGCCGCGGGCCAATCCTCGGGCTTGGGAGGGTCGCCCACGCATCTGACCGTTATGGCCTACGACTCCGCTGAAGGGGTGATGCTGTTCTCTTGGGACATCGGGTTGCTTGGTCCTATCGGCGGTTGCTGCCTCACGCTGACCCCGTGGCTCCTCTTAGTCGAGGACAGCGCCAGTTTCCCCGAAGGCACGAACGGCTTGGGGGACTACCAGCACGTGCTGCACGATGCCATCGAGCTCGAGGAACTTGAGGGCACTGCGTCAGTCCATGTGCCACCGACATGGGACGGCGACGACATGTCGGCTGTGCTGATCATTGACTGGTCAACTGAACAAGGGAAATCAGAGTGTTGCTTTCCTCGCCTACCGGGCCCTGGAGTCGCAGCCGCCTCTCTTTGCCTCATCGTGGCTCTCCTGCCTTCTCGCAGAGAGCGCTGATTTCTTACCCGCAGAGACTTACGCTCAGGTGGGTTGAATAACCCTGCCCCTCCATCGCGTATGCTCGGTGATGCAATGAGTTCCTCACCCCCTCATCAGGTTACCAGCGAGGAGGTCTCCTGCGGAGCCATCCCGCATTGGCTCGTGCTGCACATGAAGCGACAGGCACTGGGACCGAGGGATGGAGAATCAGACGAAACCGGTAGAATTCTGGTGCTATATCCGAGCGAGGAGTCACGCAGGCAGTCCCTGTCTGAGATTGACGAGAAGGGGGCCGTCGACCGTACGTTGCACCACACCATCGAGTCTCTGAAGTCCTCTTTGGTCGCTGACCTGCGGCTGCCTAGGGTGCTGGACAAGGAGGGCGCCCTCGATCTGATACTGCACGAGGCGTGCCGCCGGGAGGCGGCTAGACTCGCTTTCCCCCTGATCAACCCACTGCCGGACATGCATTGGGGGAGGGGGAAGACAGCGGCTCTGGCCGAACTGCACTCATTCCTCTCGACTGAGTCCGCAGCGGGGAACTGGGACGGCCCTGGAATAGCGGCTTTCAGGACGATTATCAGGAGACTCGAGAAGGAACTCCGAGGAACCCATCCCGACATGGTCGCCTCCCGCATAGTCGAGGGGCTGGAAAGCGACTCCGTGCCGTTCACCCTCACTGATTTAGACGGCATCATCATGTTAGACCACGCTCCTGGGATCCCCCGTTCCAATACCGAAATCATTCTGGCCCTTTCCAGGCACTGCCCTGTTCACCAGTTGGCGCATCCGGGCAACTTCAGGCTAGGCCACCACGGCTACCTGCTGCTGGACGAGCACCCGATCAAGGAATCTGCCGAGTTGCCTAGTTGGGTTCCGTCCCACCAGCCCGACGCATCTGATCAGACAGGCGATGTCAGACGACTGCTTCTACAGAGGGAGGAGCATTCCTTTGATGCGGCGATTGGTCTGGCGCGTGATCGTCTGGAATCGGGTGCGAACAAACAGGTCCTCATCATGGATCCGGCTTTGGAGGTCAACAGGCCTCGGTGGGAGCGCGCGCTGCGCGACCTCGGAATCCCGGTGACCCCTACGCCAGCACCGGTCTCCTCGCACTCACTGGGGCACTGGCTGGAATCGCTTGCCAATCTGGCACACGGTCCCGACGCATTCTCCCTCGAGGGACTGCGCTCCCTCTCGCTACAAGGCTCAATCAGCGTCTTCGACGAGCCCGAGCAGCACCCTTCTGAGGCTAGGATCCGACCGCATGCGGACCCGGACCTGCTCACCGAGCTCGCCCGCGGCGAGCACGTCCTAGGCGGCCCCGGAGCCCTCAGTAGGTGGCTCCAGACGATGTCGAGAGCCCCGCTCTCGGAACGAGACAGAATCAAGAAGGAATCAACTCAGTGGTGGCTCCTCTGCGTCGCCAACTCACTGAGCCCGCTGCTCAGAGGCGAGGACCGTGTGGCTCTCGCCGAGGAGCGTGTCAGAGTAGGCTGTCACACCGGAAAAATCCTACCGCTGAGCGAGCCGGCATCGACCGGGGATGAGTGGCTGCTAGCCACATTTGGACTTGTTGACCTTGAATCGGCGATGGAGATGTGCGATGGCGAGGGGGCTTCGCCGGCCGCAGTCGTCCAAGCGGTCGTCAGGGACCATCGGGCTCTGAGGGCGATGCAGAACAGCATCGGGCAGGAACCCCCCAGATCTGGTCCCGAATGGGTGGATGAGTTCACTTCGCTGATTCAATCATCGAGCATCCAGCAGGGTGGATCGAACGCCACCAGTGTAGTCAGAGTCCTGACTCCCTCCGATGCTTTGGGATGCACTGCGGAGTTAGTCATCCTAGCGAACCTGTCGAGCTCTTCTTGGGATCTCAGGGTCCCGAAGATGCCCTTCCTCGGCGACGAGGAGCGCCACTCGCTGGATCTGCTCAGGCCCGACGGGCCTGTGCGCGATGCCCGCCATCATCTCGAGCATCTTCTCGCGGCTGCCCCCGAAGTCACCCTGCTCGACCCGAGTCTCGATGACGCATCCCCTGCCGCAGCGCCGATCAGGGAGTGGGCTAGTGTCAACGACCCCAACGATGAGGCGGAGGTCCTCGACTCACATCCCAGCCTACCGGTGAGCCCACGCGACTTCCGACAATCGGATGGAAGCCTGCTCAGGAGCATGAGGCCCCCAGTTCACCTGCCGATCAACCCCAACTCAATCTCGATTCCGATTGACCTGCAGTTGCAGCGCGACCGCGAGAGGAGGCAACCCAGTCGCTCGGAGGATGACGGTTACCTGCCAGCCTCTGCCGTCCCCCACCTATTCTCGTTCGAGCGCTCGGACCTCGCTCGAAAGACTCCATCTGGTATCGAGCCGCCGCGCGCGCATGCCAGGTGGCCAGTGGTCGGAGGTCACACCAAGGCAGGCAAGAGGACCCCTACACTCGACCCCCGACCATTCACCCCCCTAGCCTCGGGCTCGACGGTCAGCGACTCGAGGCACGGCCACTCTTCTGGGGCGGAGCAGGAGGTCGCCATCTGGTCGGCCAGCAGGCTCCATGACTGGCTCAAGTGCCCTAGGATGGGATGGCTCTCGAAAGGACTCAAGGCTGAGCAGGAGGAGCTGCAGGCCGAAGACTTGGACCCCCGTACACACGGAGAGCTCCTGCATCTCGTTCACCACGACATGCTGTGCGAGATTCTCGGTATCGCCATCGGGGAAGAGCGAGAGTTCGAGGGCAACGGGTCAGTCAAGAGCGTCGCTCAGTCGGGAACAGACGAGAACGAACTGATGCAAATGGCCCTCGAGTCACTCGATTCGCGGGCACCGTGGCTAGACAGGTCCGATGCTGTTTCCACTCACAGGCTAAGGGTCCTTACCGGGATGGACCGTGAAGAATGGAACAACTGGCTGGCCGACCCCAGACCAATCCCTCCCGCAGGAAGGGTCGGCACCATTGTGAGGGCTGAGAGCAAGCTCGGCGATGCGGCGCCCGTCTCGGTCGAGTGGAGCATGACGAGCCACGACGAGGACGGGATCGAAATCTCCCTTCCGCTTGAACTGACGGGTGGGAAGATACTGCCCCCTATCCGGGTGCGGGGCTACATAGATCGTGTGGACCTACTGCCTATCGACGAGGAGGGGAACGCATGGATAGACAACGGAGGTGACGAGAACGTCGCGCCTATCAGAGTCCACGACTCAGATTGGAAGCCTCGCCGACTCGTCGCCATTAGGGACCTCAAGACCTCGGAGTCGAAGTCGGCGAAGGACCGCCACTCCGACGGCCTGTTGGACGAACTGCAACTAGCACTCTATGCAAGAGCCTGGGAGATCGCCCACCCCGGCGATCTGGTAGTAGCGGCTGGAATCTCCCTGTTCAGTCACAACACCGAGCACAGGCTCGAGATGTCCCCACAGTACTCCGCTTCTCATTCAAAGCTGCAAGTTGGCACACGCACAGATTTCACTACAAGTCTGCACAGGTTCGCTGACGAGCCCCCCTCACCAGCCAGTGACCCCTTCAGGGCATGGCTGGCACAGCGACTGTCTGTTGCCCTGGGGGTCGCTGCCCGCGCCGCTTCTGGCAATGTGCACCCGACCCCGTCCAAGGGCGTGTGCAGGTATTGCCCAGTCAGCAACGTCTGCGAAGTCAGGATGGAGGATGATTTCTGATGCGTCTGAATACTGCACAGAGACTGGCGTTGAACCTGGATGCCCACATCGTCATCGACGCTGGGGCTGGCACAGGCAAGACCAGCACCATCATCGATCGGGTCATCGAGCACTATCTCGCCGAGGACCAGCGAGCTACCCGACTCCTTCCCCAGCCGGAGCGACCATCGAGGCTGCAGGGTGGGATGATCCTGGCTCCTGCCTCCGAGCGCATGGACCTGCGCGAGTGGGGCGGCATGCTCCCCGGGGAGGTCGTGCTACTGACCTTCACCAACCGGGCGGCCGATGAGATGAGGGACCGTCTGCGACGGAGCGTCGCCCGGCTGCGACCCGGCCCAACAGGCGATGACGGTACCCACCGGAGCGACCCTCGAATCAGGCACGAGGGCTTCGGCGAGCAGCTGCTGACGCTGCTCGAGGACGCCCCGATAGGAACCATCGACTCGTTCCTCAATCAACTCGTGGCACCCTATCGCGGCATACTGGGCGACGCTCTCAGCCGCGAGAACATCTCTGAAGCAGGCAGGATACTGCTGATTGACTCCGCTCTCAACACCCTGTGGAGACTACCAAGCTCGACATGGCACATCGGAGATGCCGTGGATGCCGGGATTCCCGCCCACATCGCCCCTGAGGTGCTCGCCGCCCGAGACAGGATCGCCCGCCACTACTCGGGCCGCAGGTCAGCCGCCGGCGTCCTGCGCAGCCTAGTCAGGCGGTCTCTGTTCATCGAGGAGGCCGCACGCAGAATCATGGACGAGGATGGCAGAATCACGCCCGAACTGCTGCACCAGCAGATTATGGCAACCATCGATCCCGACGACATCGCCGAGCACGTGCACGAGGTTCATGTGATCATCTCGGAATTCTGTGAATTGGTCAGGGAGAACACAGCGGTGCTCGCCGCAGGGGGATGGCCAGCTGAGTCCCGGATGGCGTGCTTGGACTCCTTGGAGAGGAACGGGCCGCCCGATGAGGCATGGGGGCAGTTGACCTGGCTGAGCCACGTCTTGGTGTGCACAGTCAGTTCTGCCAGTCTGATGAGGCCAAAACCGTCTTTCTTTCCCTATACCCAGTTCCCGTCGGACTCCTGGGTACCGGGCATAGGCAAGTTCTCCGGGATTGCCGACAAGAACACGAAGGAACACGTCCGAGACAGCATGAGGAATCTCATATCGACACTGAAGGCGACGTGGTCGAGCGACCGAGGCAAGCTCCTGCTGCACTTCTCGCGGATCGCCCTGCTGCTGGACGACTCCACCCCCCCAGCGACCCCTACCGACTGGGAGCCCCCCCTAACCCCCCTGCCTATCCCGTTGCCAGAACGCCTTCAGAGGTCCAGAGCCGACCAGCACTACTTCACGCTCGAGGCAGAGGTGCGCAACCTGCAGGATCTGTACCTCGTCCATCTGGGGTTCCAAGGCGTGGTCCAGAAGCTCAAGGAGCGCGACGAGGTGCATGACTTCGATGACATTCAGAGACTCGCGGGAGACCTGCTCCTCGCCAACTGCCCGACGGCCTGCAGGACCTTCTACCACCCGTCCATCCAGCGTGCCTTGGACTCCATGGCCGACAGCCCGTGGCGCGATGACCACATTGAGGCGGCGTTCACCGCGCTAGCCGCGCTGGAGTCCGATCCGAGCAGAGCCGGAGACTCCGCCGCCCATCTCGGTGCCATCCGCGCCGACCTGAAGAGCAGGTTCGATCTGCTGAGGAGAATCAGGCGGAGGTACAGGGCCTTCATCATAGACGAGGCCCAGGACAACTCCCCCTTGCAGTGGAGGCTCCTGTCAAGGTTGTGGGGGGAGCGCCTGAACGAGGAAGGCGACCCACGAACCCCCGACACCCCATGGCAACCCACGGTCTGCTATGTCGGCGACGTTAAGCAGAGCATCTACGCTTTCAGGCAGGCCGAGGTCACCGGCTTTCTCGAATTCGCAAACTACCTCAGAAAGGTCAACTCCCACGAGTTCGCCAGCGTACCCGAACTCACCCGCAAACCAGCACTCCGGAGCGACACTCACAGCCGCGACCCCCGAAACGCCCATGCGATCACCATCGCGACCGCCTCTGAGCACATGGAGAAGGGCGGCCGCGACTTGGTCGCTTGGATTCCCTTCGACGCGACCGACAGGAACCTCCCTGCTCCCGGTGGTGTTGAGGTGGAAGCCCGCAGGGAGGGGCTGATTTCACTCCAAGTCAACTACCGAACCGAGGGTGGGCTGCTGAGGGCGATGAACGAGTGGTGGGACGATGTCTTCTGTCTCAGGCACCGCCACTTCCCCAATGGTGATTTCTATGCGACCCCCCAGACCCTGTACGCGAGCCCCGAGAAGCAGGACAAACCCGGTTCGATCGAGTGGCTATGTCCATTGAGCACCGGCGGCGAGTCCGATCCGGCAACCGACCTGACAATCCCGCTGGACCCCTTCGGCCCTGGCAGGCCCGACTCCATGGAGAGGCAGGCGCTGCTCATCGCCCTGCGCGTCCGGAGCCTGATCGAAGCCTCCCCGGTGAGAGTCCGCTCGGCGGACGGGCAATGGCATCAGATCGACGCCGAGGAAACCGTCTCTCCAAGTGACATCATGATACTCCTGCCCACCAGGCCCAAGATTAGGGACACCGTCATCCGACACCTCCTCGACCTAGGGATCCCTGCTCAGGCGGACCGCGAGGGAGGCTTGCTCGACAGACCGGCGACCCATGCTCTGGAAGGACTGCTGCAGTTCATCGCCAGACCACGCTCCCGTCATCACGCTGCTTGGGTCGCACGCTCTGTTCTGATTGGCCTCGATGACGCGCAGTTGCAGAGTTTCATCGACGGCTCGGAGCGCGGGGAGGACCTGCTGGCCAGACTCTCGGAGCACACTGTCAACGAGCGGCAACGAGCACTGGTGGAGAGGTGGTGCGAACTCTCCCGCTCCGGGCGGCTCATCGACCTGCTGGAGGAGACCATCGACAGGTCGGATATCCTCACCGCATACCCTGATCAGGTCTCACGACAGAACGTCGAGCAGATAGTCGAGGTCATCCGCGCCATGTCCATCGAGGTCGGGGGCGACCCGATGGTCCTGGCAGACAGGGTCCGCTACCTGCGCGAGCGCAGCTCGGACGCCTTAGAGGCTGTTACCGTGCCTCCCAGCGACGCTGTGAGGGTGATGACCATCCACAGCGCTAAGGGGCTGGAGGCGAAGGTGGTGATACTGGCGGACGTGTTCTCGAACAGGCAGACCAATCTGAGGAACGAGGACCGCAGCCGACTGATCGTAAGCCCCGAGCTCTTCGCTGGCAACCCGAAGCCGTGGTCAACAGAAGACTCACCGAAGTCCGCTCTCTGGTCGCACGTCAGGAGACTCCACCAGGCCCGCAAGAGCGCCGAGGCCCGCAGGCTCCTCTATGTCGGTGCAACAAGGGCCGAGGAGCGGCTGATCATCGTAGGCTCGCCAAAGGGGACAGAATGGTCCGCGGGAAACGGTCTGAGTGTACCGTGGACCTACGACCAGTCGATGCCGCAACTCGGTCAGATGTGGATCGAGTCACTGCGCCAAGGCTCCTGGCGACGGGGCGAGAGCGACTCGCCGTGGCTCGATGCGGACGATGACGAGGACAAGCCGCCGATCAAGACCCGCGGGCAGCGCATCTTCGACCCGGGGAGGATGCTCGCCGAAGCCTCACTGGGGGAGGACCCCGCCCTATCGGGAATGCTCGTCATCCATCATCCGGACTGCTTCGATGCCCTGGACGGCGACCCAAGCGGCGTGCTGACACCGCTCCAGCGCATCGAGAGGCTCGATGATGCCGCCCGCACCCTCACCGAGGGAGGAGCGCCTGTGCTTCCAGAGGCCCGGGAGGAGGCGCCTCCTCGAATCCGAATCACCCCCAGCAAGCTCCCGGTCTTCCAGGGTTGCTCCCGTCGCCACTGGTTCGAGACCAGAGGCGGTCTGAACCCTGAACCCATAATTCCAGGAGGTGGGAGGACAGCCGATGACGGGATGCCCGAGAACGTCGACCCCGCCACCTTCGGAACCATCTTCCACAGGCTCATGGAGATAGGGATCGGGAACCCCGGACCCGGTGAAAACGGACCCAGCAGACCCCTCCTTGGATCATGGACCTCGTCGCGCGAGGACAGGATGGCCGACCCCGATTACCACAGTGTCGTGTTCAGGGAACTCCTGCCGCCGCAGGCGGACGAGAAGCACACCACCCGACTCGTGCGGACCATGGTCGAACGAGTGCAAGCCGGCGCTGTGGGGGCCTTGGTATCGGGAACTGCTGTGGACGGCCACGTCCTTGAGGGCCTGCGCACGGAGATGCCCTTCCACATCGCACTGCCCGCTGGCCTCGGGGAGATGATTCGTCACAGATGGAGCCCGGACGGGCCCGAGCCCCTCACGCTGCTGGACGAGGCCACCGTCGAGATGAGCGGGGTAATCGACCTCGTCCTGTGCACTAGGACGCCAGAGGCCTCGACCATCCGACCGATCGACCTCAAGACCGAGGAGGCCGGGAGGATGCACGGCGGGGCCTCGGACGGGCTGCTCGCCGCGATGGGCTCCGAGGAGCCCGGCCCGGCGTGCGAGGCCGAGGAGGAGATCCTGAGGAAGCACAGGATGCAACTGGCCCTGTACTACCGTGCTCTGGAGAGCATCGAGAACGCCAAGCGCGATGCGGACCTCCCGTACAGGGAGGTCCTTCCACCAGCCATCCTAGTCGGTGTCACCGGCAGAATGGTCGAGTACCCCGAGGACATCCTGGACGAGTCCTTGGGCGAGCTTGAGGGCCTGCTGGCCCGCACGGCTCGCATGGCGCTCTCCTCCGATGTGCCGCTCTCGGACTTCGCCAGGCTGTCAGGGGAGGCAGCCTCGGTCTGTGAGAGCTGTCCGTTCCACAGAGGCTCGCTGCCGATCTGCGGACCTGCCGAGAGTTGAGTGCTGTCGAAGAGTCCTTGTGCTGAAGACCGCACAACAAGCCCATGGGGCCAGACCTCGATGCGCTCGTCCAGCGCAGCGACGAACTCTGGGAGGAATCCATCCTCCCCAGTTTGTCCGATTTCATCGAGATACACGCCCTCTCCCCCCTCTTCGAGCCGAACTGGGCGGAGTTAGGAGAGCTGGACGCCACAATAGACCTGTTCTGCGCATGGCTCGATGAGCAGGAGATTGCGGGTCTGAGCCACGAAGTCCACCGCATTGAGGACAAGTCCCCGGTCCTGCTGGTCACCATCGAGGGCACCGGTCCAGGAGAGGTGATATTCTACTCGCACTTGGACAAGCAGCCATCCAAACCGGAACTCTGGTCCGAGGGACTCCACCCACTGAAGGCGGTTCGCAGGGACCCATGGCTCTACGGGAGGGGCTCCGTCGACGACGGCTACGGGGGGTACCTCTGCGTGACCTCGATCCGACTTCTTCAGGAAGCCGGCATCCCGCACCCCCGCTGCGCCTTCCTGATCGAGACTTGCGAGGAGTCCGGCTCATTCGACCTCCCGCCATACTTGGACGCACTGAGCGAGGAACTAGGTGATCCTGACATGGTCGTGGTCTTGGACAGTGGCGGCCCCGACTACGACCACGTTTGGATGACCGAGGCCCTCAGAGGACTGGTCTCAGGGACTCTCTCCGTCCGCGTTTCCCACGAGGGCATCCACTCGGGGACCTCAGGCGGCTCGATACCATCCTCGTTCAGGATTCAGAGAATGCTCCTTGACAGGGTGGAGGACTCCTCCACCGGAGAGGTCCTTATCCCAGAGATGCACGTCGAGATTGACGCCGATATTCGTGACAAGGCGGCGGCCCTGGCCGAGGTGGTCGGTGACAGCGTCTGGGAGCAACTCCCGACTGTCGACACCCTAGTCCGAGTCGCCGACTCAACCGAGGACATGATACTCGCGATGAACTGGCAGCCCACCTTGTCAATAATCGGTGCGGACGGCATGCCACCAGTCCAAGTAGCGGGCAACGTCCTGCGAACCAACACCGACCTGAAGCTCAGCTTCAGAATCCCACCCGGAGTCGATTCCGAGTCGGTCCTCGAGATGGCCAAGCAGATCCTGGAGGCCGACCCGCCCTACGGGGCCGAGGTCACATTCTCCCCGGACTCCTGCGCTGACGGCTTCCATGCCCCGCCGCTCGGGGGTGCCGTCAGCAAGGCGATCAACGAGGCCTCGACGACACTCACCGGCCTGCCTCCGCTGGCGTCCTGGACAGGCGGTACAATTCCGTTCATGGCAATGATGCAGGGCAAGTATCCTGAAGCCACGTTCCTATGCACTGGCTCATCCGGGCCAGGAAACAACGCACACGGCCCTGACGAGAAGTTGCATATCCCCTCCTCAAAGAGGCTCACTGCGGTGCTGTCTGCAACCGTAGCCGCAGTCTCCGGATGACGCCGGCTAACCCCGCGCCGGCATGAGATTAATTCCGCCGAGGTTAAAGCAGATGCACCGGTCGAGACCCTTGAGGGCTCGTATGAGTGATGATGAGGAAGGCACCATCACGCCTGAGACGCGTATCAACCAACTAGAGGGGAGACTGGCCGAGGAGACCGACCGCCTAGAGAAGCTGTACGTCGCTTACAAGAAGGCCGAGGAAGATCTCGAGGAGAGAAAAGCGATCATAGAGGTCCTCGAGAAGGAGGCCATCGACAAGGAGATCGACAAGGAGGGGCTGGAGTCCCTGCTCTCGGACAAGGAGGCGAAGATACACGACATCGAGGTCGAGGGAGCCAAGACCGCCAAGCGCGTCGAGCACCTGGAGCCCGAGCTCGAGAAGATGGAGGAGATGTACACCCGCGAATCAGCGCGTCTCGGACGCGTCTTCGAGCTAGCCGAGGAACTAGACGAGTCCAACCGGGTGGCTAACGCAGAGCTCGGGGCCCGCGACGACTGGTACGTCCAGCACATGCAGCTGTTCGAGGATCTGAGCGGGGCAATGGATACCCGTTACAGCATGATAGACAGGGCGGTCGAGGCGGCCAAGGATATCATGGACAAGTCGGAGACATTCAAGGAGCGCATGGAAGAGGCGCTCGACTCGATCGCGGAAGAGGTCGAGGACCTCGTAGACGGCGATGACGAAGAGGACACTGAAGAGCCCGAAGCGGACGAGTCCTGATCACTTCGGCTGGTGCTTGTAGCAGTACTCGCTGTGTCGAAATGTTACCCTTCGACACTTCTTCCCATTCTTCTCATCGATATGCATGCAGTTGGTGTTCGTTGCTCTCCCAACCGA
>Ga0207991_1001167_pt1 | contig 16448 bp, 14 predicted proteins | sample ETN07SmetaG_FD_185786 | JGI IMG/M metagenome (GOLD analysis project Ga0207991, IMG submission 185786) | Marine microbial and viral communities from oxygen minimum zone, Eastern Pacific Ocean - ETNP2014F14-07SV275 (SPAdes) (version 2) | ecosystem: Environmental > Aquatic > Marine > Oceanic ... | reverse complement strand
GATGCCGTCCAAGATGCTATTATTAACGCCATATCCACTATAAACATTACTACCAGCTGCATCGGAGATATAATCTGCTTTTAAATAATTAGTATAAAATTGGTGATCCGATGTACTGCCTTGCCCGGAAAGGTCATAACCAATTTCTGATCCGGAGACGAATAAAAATCTTCCACTTTCTAAAAAAGATTTCACTAGGGTTTGCTCTGTACCCGCAAAGGCACTGGTGGATGTTCCCTCCTCGCCAAGAATCCAATCAACATAATCATAATCAGTTAACGAAATATTTCCATTTATCACTGCTTCATTGGACGCCGAATCAAATGAATATCCTGCTATATGTAGTGCACTGCCATGTTGACGAATAAAATCAAACGTATTATTTGTCCCTGCCATTCTATCAAACCCATTCACAATTAAGCAAGAAATTGGCTCATCCGTTGGAACTACACCCAGCATTTCAGTTGGGTCACTGTTTCCAAAAATATTCTTTGCAACAATGATGAAAAAGTACGTTTCACTTTCGATTAACCCAGACATAATGATAGGACTTTCGGAAAAAATGCCTAAGGTATCGCTGTCATTTTCAATTTCAAGATAATCTCTTATTACAATGTATTCTTCTGCTCCATTTGCGCCATTAAAATTAATTTGAATTTCACCTCCCCCAATATTTTTAATAGATAGATCAGTTGGAGAAGTGGGAGGCAGTCCTCCACTAAATTTGGCATAAAGGAGTTCCCACAGTTCCGGGTTGGTACCGTCGTAACCCAATGCCCACATGCCGATGCCTTTCAGATCATGATAAAGCGCAAAATCATATTTCAATGAAAGGGAAAGGCTATCATCATACCACCCTTGATTCCAGTTTGAATCTTGATAATAATACCAAGGAGTTTGGGAAGATTCATGCCATTGTTTTCCAAAGGAAAGGGCAAGTGGTTCCATTTCAGAGTATGTTTTTGAAACTCCAGTTCCAGTAGTTGCTGCACCTGGTGCGCTAGATGTAGTTGGCCATTCGTAGCCATAGTAAGGTATACCCAAGATCAACTTGTCTGCTTGAAAATTGGTTTTTTCCAAATAATCCAACACTGTCCAGGTGAGTGTGTATCCGGGACCGGTCAAGGGAGAAACAGGTCCTGATGTAGAACTTCCACTCCAATGATATGCGTATCCCATGATGAAGAGACCATCACTGATTGTTGCCAATGCATTATAATCCCAGGCATCATTCCAATCCACAGCCGGCATGGCCAGCGTCACTTGTGAACCGGGAATCTCAGAATGAAACGTTTCGGTAAGATCTGTAATAAATGTAACCATATTCTCTTTTTGAGAGGCAGGAAAAGACTCAAAATCAACATTAACACCATCAGCATTTCCCGCTTGTACCTGTGCCAATAGATTATCGATCAGGTTTTGACGATAGGTTGTATTGCTCAGCAAAGTTTCAATTCCACTGCTACTAAATAGTGTGACACATAAAACAACATTTGTACCGTGATCATGCGCCTCGTTGATTAGACCGGTAATAGGCCATCCGTGAAGATTCCCCAAACTGCCATTCGTGTTTGCTTCAGCGCTGAAATAGGCCAAAGTAGAAATGAGATCAAAATTATAATTCTGCCAGGAAGTCCCCATCCAATAAGGGTGATAGCCAAACACCTCTCTAGACGGTATCCGATCTCGTACAACCTTTGGTCTGATGGGGTCTATATTATCTAATTCAGGGAGAATATAATTTTGGTTATAGTATTCCAATTGGGTTTGGTGAATACTCGGAACAGTTTGACCAATCAACCAACCAGCCAGTACTATTATTATATAAACTCTAGATATCACAGCCTGAAAAAATATCTTCAATTGTTTCACGTTTTCGGATCAAGGTTGAATTGTTTCCATCCAAAAGAACTTCGGCAGCACGAGGTCTTGTGCAAAATTGATGGGACATTGTATAGGAATACGCACCTGTATCCATGACTGCAATTAAATCACCTTCATTCACATCAGGAAATTCACGATCCACCGCAATGCGATCCGTATTTTCACAAATACGCCCTGTAATATCCACTTTATGGTTATTAGGTGCATACGGGTCTCCTACTTTATAAATCCGGTGGTAAGCCCCATAAAGGGCAGGGCGCATTAATGTCTCCATGCCTGCATCCACGCCAATATAAGATTTATAGCTGTCTTTTTTCCCTGTTACTCGTGTGAGTAAAATTCCTGTATCACCCACGACTGATTTTCCAGGTTCGATCCACAGAGCAGGTTTTTGTTCATTTTGTTTATCGAAGTAAGCATGATAATTATTTGCCACATTTTGGAAAACTTTATTGAAGTCCAAAGGTGCTTCATCATCATGGTAAGGAATTCCGTATCCACCTCCCAGACTAATATAATCCATATGGATATCTAATTCTTTATTAAGCAACCCAACTGCTTTTAAAATTTCTTTGATGAGTTTTGGGTAATAGTCAGGATCCAATACCCCTGATCCAGTCATACATTGAATTCCAAATTTTGAAATGCCGGATTCCTTGGCGAGTCGGTATGCTTTCACAATATCATAATAAGGAACACCAAATTTAGAATTTTTACCTCCAGTCACGATTTGAGAAAAAGCCCCCCTTCCAAAACCCGGATTTAGTCGAAATGCAATATCTTCTGGGAGACCAATTTTCTTCATGCGATTAAATGATGTAATATCATCCAAATTGATATGGACTCCATTTTCAAGTGCAAATTTTAGATCATCAGGTGATTCATAATTCCCTGTATAAATACATTGATTACCTTTTATTCCACCTTTTTTTGCCACATATATTTCACCAGGGCTAGCACAATCTGCACCAATTGACGGAATGGCATTTTTGAGGACTTTAATTAAATGGGGATTGCTATTTGCTTTAATGGTATAACATATATGGTATGTATCAAAGTTGTCACAAAGTACATTATCGAGCCTTTTTATATTGTGTATCAGACGATTTTTGGAATAAATATATGTTGGCGTACCGTATTGGTCAGCTAGAGAAGTAAATATTGACTTGTCTTTTATCAAGTCTATTAGAGGATGTTTCGCCATATTATGAAAGAAAAGAATTAATTGTTTTTCATTGGATAGTCTTGATAAATAATACAAAAATTATACTGATTTTATCATAATCTAAATGAATAATATTAAAATAATCGTTTAATTTAACCGCTATGAAATGGAAGAATATTCCAAATTGAAATGGTAGGTATAAAATACATTTTTGTGATTAGTTTTTTAATCACGAGTTGTACAGCACAGGCGGACCCCTTCAAATGGGTAGACACTATTCCAGATCCATGGTTGCTTTCAGAAACAGAATTTGAGTTTTATTTACCGCAATTTCATGAACGGTTCCCCAATTATTATGATCGGTTGAAAGCATTGAACCTCTGGCGGGTTGGAACGCCCTACGGTTTATTTTGTCTCGGTGAAGAATCGGGAAAGGACAATGATCCCCTACTACGAGCTGATTCATCCGATTGTACTGTTCATGTATTGACCACCATAGCCTTTGCTGAAAGTTTTACCTGGCAAAATGCACGGGATGCTATGGTTGATATTCATTATAAAATGGATGAAAATGGAGAAAAAATCCCTACTTACATTTCGCGATGGCATTATACATCAGACAGGATTTTGCACCATGATCGAACAATGGATATTACATCATCTGTTGCACATAAAAACGATTTGGAAAAAGTTGAAATTGAACTCAATAAAAAATACGATGGCTCGGAATTTTTAGATCTAAATTGGTCATCGAATGAATCAATCTATTATATTCCTTCTGAAAAAATTAATGAAAAGATTTTATTAAAATTGCCACAAGTTTGCGGTGTAGCTTTTGTGAAGAGAAAATATTTTAAGTTGGGAATTGTTATTGCACACGAGGGATATATAATTGATAAAACTAATTTGATACATGCATCATCTGAATTCAAAAAAACAATGAATGTGAATTTCATCGATTATTACTTCCAAAATGGTGAGCCAAAATTCGATGGTGTTATGTTTTATAAGATTAATCCGATATAATTAAAGTAAAGAATATTTTATGACAAAAAATAATTGGTCACCTGTTGAAAAACGATTTTTTCAACGACAAGACATTCAAAAACAGACAACCAAAATTCCCTATATCCTCGTTGATAATTTTCCGGATCTTGGTTTTTTAACATCCTTACGATTTCTAGAATGGGTGTCTAAGAACCCGGAAGGTGTCATTAGTCTACCAACAGGTAAAACTCCCGAATACTTTATCAAATGGACTCGTCATTTTCTCAGTAATTGGAATGACAAAGATCTTGTTTCTCTCAGGAAAGAAAATGGATTGGATATAGATCAAAAACCTGACCTATCCCGGCTCAAATTTGTGCAAATTGATGAGTTTTATCCCATGGACCCTTTACAACATAACAGTTTCTTTAATTATGTGAATAATTATTATTTATCTGGTTTTGGAATATCACAGGAAAATGCGTTGTTGATCAATTGTGCAGAAATACCATTGGTTGATGCAAAACAATGGAAAGATATTTTTCCAAATAGCACGATTGACTTGACTCTGCGCTACAGGGATCCAAAATCTGAATTGGAAAAAGTGCAGCAGAGCTCCATTTATTTGATTGATCAGTGGTGTACCGAATACGAGGAAAAGATACGAAATATGGGTGGAATAGGTTTCTTCCTGGGCGGTATAGGTCCTGATGGTCATATTGCGTTTAATGTTCGCGGATCAGATCATAATTCTACCACACGGCTCATGGAAACAAACTTTGAAACACAAGCCGCAGCAGCAACAGACTTAGGCGGTATCGAGGTTAGCAAGAACCGTCTTGTGATCACTATTGGATTAGCATCCATTACTTTTAAAGATGATACAGTTGCGATCATTACGGCTGCGGGGGAAGCGAAAGCATCCATTGTGAAATATTCACTGGAAAATTTGCCTGATGTAAAATATCCGGCTACGGTTTTACAGCGATGTGAAAATAGCCGATTTTACCTGACTCATGGTGCAGCAAAATTGCTTGATGATACTGAAAAACAATATTGGGAAAACTCGAATTGGGACGATGTAAAGAAACAAAGAGCACTTCTACGACTGGCGAAAAGAAAAAATATCTTCGGAAAAAAATTATCTCTCGATGACCTTGAACATGATTCTCTTTGTAAAACTATTCCTGGGTTGGGGGAAGGTACAGCGCCCAAGATTATAGAGAATATACATGCAAAAGTTCAGCGAGGTATAAAAGATGAATCGAATCAGGTATATTACCATACGGGACCCCATCATGATGATATTATGCTGGGGATGATGCCGCATATTATTCATTTGATTAGAGAACCCAGTAATTCCCATCATTTTGTCAATATGACTTCTGGGTTTACATCCGTAACAAATGGATTTATAACTAATATTTTATCATTTACTTTAGAATTCTTTTTGCAGGGAAAAATACAAATGACAGATTTCCCTGATTTTTTCTCCGAAGGTTATAAATTAAAATGGGATAAGGATGTTTTCCATTATTTAGATAATTTGGCGAAATTAGACAAAAGTGAACAAAATCGAGCTTTGGCACATCGAGTTATTCGTGGTTTGATTAAGATTTATCCTATCAAGGATAAAAATGATTTAGAAGTCCGTATCAATTCTATAATTTCTGAATTAATGGATTGTTATGATGGAGAAAAAAACTCTATTGAAATCCAAAAATTGAAAGGGATAATTCGTGAATATGAGGAAGAACTGGTTTGGTCCAATTATGGTGTGCGTGTTCAGGATATATATCATCTTCGATTAGGATTTTATACGGGTGATATTTTTACAAAATCTCCTGAACGGAATCGAGATGTCTTGCCTATCCTGAAACAACTAAAGGAAATAAAGCCTACCGTTATTTCTTTAGCACTTGATCCGGAAGGGAGTGGACCCGATACCCATTATAAAGTGTTACAAGCTATTGCTGACGCAGTTCGAATCTGGAATGATGAAACAGATTTATCTCATTTACGGATTTGGGGATATCGAAATGTATGGTATCGGTTTGATCTTGCTGAAGCGGACATGATTGTCCCAGTAACATTAAATTCAATGGCCATCATTCGATCTACTTTTATGAATTGTTATTTGAGCCAAAGAGATGCATCTTTCCCCAGCTATGAATTGGATGGCCCTTTTTGTGATCTCTCTCAAAAGATCTGGGTCGAACAGCACCAAGATCTGCAATTAATGTTAGGTAGAGATTATTGGTATCAGAATGAGAATCCTCACCTTCGTGCTGTTCATGGTGCAGTTTATTTAAAGGAAATGGATGTGGAAACCTTTCTGACTGTTGCAAGAGAATTGGAAGAATCCATGGAAGGATTTCCTCTTTCTAATAATTAAGATTATTCAATTATTTTTTCTTTTTCAGCCAGTTCGGCATCCTGAATTTTTTTGGCCAAATGGAAGATATAATAAACTGAATATTTTATATCATCTTCTGAGCAGGAAAAACAGGTACCTTTTGCTGGCATGACACCTCCTTCACCATCCATGCCATTGAGGACACTTTCATATAATTGATCAAACCCTTTGGCCGCCAATTGCTCAAAATGTACTTTATCACGGACAGATGCAGCGCCCATATTCCCATACATATGGCAACGAAAACAGGTGGTGACCCAAACGGATTCACCCACAATAATTTCTTTTTTAGTTAGATTCTTAAATTCCTCCGAATCGTAGATATTCACAGGGGATATTCCACCGCATCCAACCACTAGAAAAAAAATGAAAAAGAGAATTAAACGTTGCATGAGTTTCCTTATTTTTCCTTATCGAATTCATCAATTTAATATGACTATTCCACAATAAAGAAGCAATAGATAGACTTTGTAAAAAATTGAGTCGATATATTTGTAACACTTGAGATAATATTAAAAAATATTACCATTTTGGTGTTGGTCTGATTAGGTTTTTTCCTTGATTATGAAACCAAATCAACAACTTCATTGGGATAAAGAAGAAATTGCCAATATATTGACCCATGGTATCGGCGCCATTGCCAGCGCGGTGGGGTTAACATTTTTGGTATATTTTGCTAATGTAAAAGGCGGAATCTGGGAACAGGTCAGCTTTAGTATATTTGGCATTACAATGCTTATTGTATTTTTATCGTCCACCATTTATCACACAATCCGAATACCTAAATGGAAAACAATATTTCAAACAATTGATCAATCTGCAATTTTTCTATTGATTGCAGGATCTTATGTCCCTTTTTGTCTTGTAAGCATGAGAGGTATTTGGGGATGGTCAATTTTATCTGTTGTCTGGGTTTTAGCCATCATTGGGGTCATTTTAAAATTTTATTATCAGAATCGGTTTGTAAAACCTTTTGTGATCCTGTATGTTGCAATGGGCTGGCTTTGTATGGTTGCTATAAAAGAAATGTTTGTAAAAATTCCTGAATTTTCTCTTTCGTTTATTTTCATTGGTGGTGTGTTTTACATGGTTGGTGTAATTTTCTATTTATGGGAAAGGCTTCCTTATAGCCATGCTATTTGGCATGTATTCGTCTTAGGTGGTTGTGCGAGCCATTATGTGGCAGTTATTGATTTGGTTTTATGAAACAATTATTGATCGCTGTGATTTTCATAATGCCTTTATTTTCTGATATACCAAAGATTGGACAACTGGCACCAGATTTTTCATTGGAAGACCAGGATGGGAAATTGCATTCTCTCGGATATTACGAAGGGAAAAAATTAGTGGTTTACTTTTTCCCTAAGGCATTTACACCGGGCTGAACGAAACAAGCATGTGGATTCCGGGATGAATCTGATAATTATAAAGAATTAGGTATTGTTATCTTAGGGATCAGTTTTGATTCAAAAAGTTCTCTAAAAGCATTTAAAGAGAAATATAGAATTCCTTTTAACTTTTTATCAGATAATAAGAAAAAAGTTGGGAAAAAGTATGGTGTAAGTAGATTCCTATTTGCTTCAAGGAAAACATTTCTTATTGATGAAAATGGGATCCTGATTCACGTTATTGATGAAGTAAATTTGAATACGCATCCAATGGATATTATAAAAATATTTGAACAAGCTGGAATAGGAGTAAAATCGTGAATGTATCTATCGAATATTGCAACATGTGAAACTATTTACCACGGGCTTCCAGTTTGGAAGTAGAATTAAAATCAAAATTTGAACATGTAAATATTGAATTGATTTCCAGTGGTGGAGGTGTTTTTGAAGTAACATTCGACAATAACCTAATTTTTTCAAAGAAAGCGTTAGAACGATTTCCAGAAGAAGGTGAAGTTGAAAAATTGATTCGGGGAAAGATGAACTAATTTGAAAATAAACCTAAATCATTCTGGTCAAGATCATACTATTGATTTGAATTCCGGAATTGATCTATCTATCTCAAATAGATTTGATGGAAAAAATCCGATATTTTATAATGCAATGCAACCGAGGGCTATTCCAGTTGAAAGAGACGGATTTATTGGTGATGTAAATAGTGGAGGTGGTTGTAATGTCTCCGTGGCAAATGTGGATATTCATTGCACTGGGACCCACACGGAATGTGTTGGCCATATTGATAATTCAGGTAAAAAAATATCTGATGTTTGTCCAATCGGATTTTTATTTACCCAATTGATTACTGTTAATCCGGTTCATAAATCGGATACAAATGAATCTTATCATGTTGACTATGAAAATGCATTAGTTATTTCTGTTGAGTCATTCAAAGACAGGTTAAAAGAAAACATAAATGCACTCGTTATTCGAACAAATCCAAATGATCTGGATAAAGTAAATCGGAATTATGGTGATTATCCTGCTTCTTTTTTTACCCACGATTCCATTGATTATATTTTAGATAGCGGGATAAAGCATTTGTTAGTTGATTTGCCATCCATAGATAAAGCTGACGATAGCGGACAACTTGGAAATCATCACAGATTTTTTAAACTAGGCAAAACAATTTCGGAATTACTTTATATTCCTGATTCAGTTCAGGACGGATTTGGATTTCTACAGATTCAGATTCCCAATTGGGGGCTGGATGCAGCACCAAGTCGCCCTATTTTTTATCCTGTTTAAATAAAAATATATTTTAATGAGATGTAGTGCAATGTGTTTTAACACACTTAAATTGACCACCCGGTCATTATTAAATTAAATATGATTTCATCGACGAACAAATTTGAACAATTGCCACTAGAGAAACAGTCACGGATTGTGAATGCATCCATTTCTGAATTTGCTGAAAAGGATTATGAAACTGCATCGATGAATACTGTTGTTAATCAAGCTGGAATTTCCAAAGGATCACTTTTTAATTATTTTAAAACAAAAAGTATTCTTTATGACCATATTTATAAATTGGCTTTGGGAGAAGTAAAAGCTTATCTCCGCAAAGTTCGGGATGAAACAATTGATCTTCCATTTCAAAAACGGCTTTCCAAGATTGTGGATTCCGGTGTCCAGTTTATTATAGAACATCCACGGTTGGCGAAAATTTACTTTCGGCTCATTTATTCGGCGGATTCTCCAAATCGTCAGAAAATTGTTTCGGAATTACAAGTGCTATCTAATGACTATTTGGGCGAGATAATCCAAGATGCCATGGATCGAAATGAATTGGATCCCAATTTGGATAAAGGACAAGCGGTCTTTTTCCTGGATTCAGTTCTGAACCGATTCTTGAAAGATTACCACGAAGCAAAATCTCATGGAGATGCAGACCAGTTTAATAGAGATGAGTGGGTGAGGGGGATTACAATATTTTTTTCTAAGGGACTTAAGTGAAAAGCGAAGATGCAAAGACGCAAAGTGTGGAATATCCATCCGTTAATCAGATGACCGATGACCAACGAATTGGAATTGTAAAGGATATATTTGCATCTGTAACAGATAAGTATGATTTTTTAAATCGGGTATTATCCGGTCGGCGAGATGTGGCTTGGCGGAAACGAACTGTTTCTGAAATGAACTTTTTCAAAACTAATCGATTTTTAGATGTGGCCACCGGCACCGGCGATCTTGCCTTGGATTGTGCGAATACTTATCAGGAAGTATATGTGACCGGTGTGGATTTCGTCCAGGAAATGGTGGATAAGGGAATTGAAAAAGTTGGCTACCAAAACTTAAATGATCGTGTGGATTTGAAATGGGGTGATGCCACGAATATAGATTTTAATGATAATTCCTTTGATGTGACGGCCATTGCTTTTGGCATCCGGAATATCCCGGATAAGGTGAAAGCACTTTCTGAAATGAAACGGGTGATCGTTGATAATGGACAGGTCATGATCTTGGAACTCACCACACCTGAACCGGGATTTTGGCGAAGCACCTATAGTTTTTATTTGAATGGCGTATTACCAAAATTGGCAAAAATTTTCACAAAGAATCCGGCGGCTTACGAATATTTGGCTGATTCCATTATGAATTTCCCAACACGAAAAGAATTTGTCAAACTGATGCAATCTGTTGGGTTAAAAAACTGTAAAGGCATTCCACTGACGTTTGGCGTTTGCACACTTTATATAGGACAAAAATAGATATCTCACATAAGGAACTAAAAACAAGAAAATAAAATGGATAAAAAAATAGCACTTAAGAAAATGAATGCATTCAGCAAAAATACAATGGTGGAACATCTTGGAATTGATATCATCGATTTTGGGGACGATTTTATCTGTGGGAAAATGCCTGTAGATCATCGAACTATTCAGCCCTTTGGATTGCTCCATGGTGGTGCATCAGCTGCTTTGGCAGAAACGTTGGGAAGCATCGCTGGAGGAATGCACGTGAATCGGGATACACAAACAGTGGTAGGAGTGGAAATCAATTGCAACCATTTGAGAAGTACCAGAGACGGTTGGGTCCACGGGAAAGCCACGCCGATCAAACTGGGAAGAAAAATCCAGGTCTGGAATATTGAGATCAAAAATGATGATGAAAAAATGGTGGCGGTTAGTCGGTTGACCTTGGCGGTGATTAAAAAATGATTTCAATGCAAAGACACGAAGTCACAGAGAATATTTAAAATGGAAACAATGGTTGATAAAAAGATTGATCTAAAAAATCTTTGGTCTGCTGCAATGGCGAAGAATGGATCTGTTGCGGTTTGGCGTTGCCCAAGAGAGAATTCTATTCACTTTCTCGCAGACTTATCCAAATTACCAGCTAAAGGTCGAATTGATCTTCTAAATACAGAACAGGGATTTTTAGTAAGTCCTTTTATGAACCCGGAAGGGAATGAGACGCTTTTTTTGAGATCGGATGTTTATGCTAATAGAATGGAAAATGGTTCATGGAAAATGGTTCATGGCACTCCGACAAACTCTGTCCAAGAAGGCTCAACAGCCATTCCATATCATTTGAATACCCGGCCGGATACGGAAATTTCCGGAGAAAAAGATCATTTCATTAAAATGGTGGAAAAGGGAATTACGGCTATAAATGAAGGTGAATTTGATAAGGTGGTTTCTGCCCGGACATATGACGAGCCACTATCCGAAAACTTTAATATTATCGATCAATTCAATCGATTGGAAAAAGCCCATCCCGATGCGTTTGTGAGTTTGGTTTCTATTCCGGGAAAAGGTACTTGGATGGGCGCCACACCAGAACTTTTGATTGAATCATCTTCTGTACATTTCAGAACTGTGTCTGTTGCAGGTACTCAACCCTTTCCATTGGACAAAGATTTATCAGAAGCGGCATGGAACCAGAAAGAAATTGAAGAACAGGCTATGGTGAACCGCTATATTGTTGAGCAATTCAAAACCATACGATTGCGAGAATTCATTGAGTCGGGGCCACGATCAGTACGAGCTGGGAATATGATACATTTGAAAACGGAATACACTGTTGACTTGAATGAAGTTCACTTCCCTGAATTAGGAACAGTGATGCTCCATTTACTTCACCCCACTTCTGCTGTATGTGGTATGCCAAAATTCTCAGCACTACGATTCATCGCTGCTAACGAACATTTGAACCGTGAATTCTATAGCGGATTTTTAGGTCCTGTAAATATGGATGGTGTTTCTCGACTTTATGTGAATCTGCGCTGTATGCAGATTTTACGAACAAGAGCTGTGCTATATGCTGGTGCCGGTATCACCCATGATTCGGTTCCGGAAAAGGAATGGGACGAAACAGCGTTGAAATGTCAGACATTATTGGGTGTGATGAACGGTGATCACTGAAGTTCAAAACAATACCCAACATATTTATTATTTGGTTGGTCTCTGTGCTGAATATGGCGTGGAGAAAGCAGTAGTTAGTCCCGGTTCTCGCTGCGCACCGTTGCTGATTGGATTTGGTAAACATTCGGACATTGAAACTATTTCTGTCACGGATGAGCGATCGGCTGGATTTATTGGATTGGGCTTGGCACAACAATCGGGGAAGCCGGTTGTGTTGGTATGTACATCGGGTACCGCAGCCCAGAATTTTGCTCCGGCAGTGACCGAAGCGTATTATCAAAATGTGCCCTTGATTGTTTTAACGGCTGACCGTCCGCCGGAATGGATCGACCAATGGGATGGACAAACCATTCGTCAGAATAGTCTTTATGTAGATCATATTAAAGGCAACTTTGTTTATGATGAAAAAAACACGGATGTAGCTGAAAAAGCATTGGAATTGGCTTTAGATGATGCGATTGGGCCAGTTCATTTAAATATTCCCATTCGGGAGCCATTTTATCCTGATGGGATGGACGTAAATCAAATAGACGCAAAATTCACAAAAGAAAAAAAATACGAAATTGATGAAGCGATATGGGATGAATTTGAGTCAATTTTAAAATCATCAGAAAAGGTGATGGTTTTGGGTGGGCAATTGGAACCGAATTCTGAATTAGTTGAATTACTTAAACAATTGGATGTGGCGGTGACAGGAGATGTGATTTCCAATCTTCATGGTGTAGATGGCGTCATTAAATCGTCAGATTTAATTTTCAAAACCGATGACGAATCTTTGATGCCGGATTTTTTGGTTACGTTAGGGCGGTCCGTGATTTCAAAAAATCTGAAACTCTATTTAAGGAAACATAAACCAAAAGTCCATTGGCATATAGGATTGGGGATGGTGGGTAATCCTTTTCAATCGCTTACCAAAACAGTGGCTATTTCACCGGAAGTATTTTTACAGGAATGGATTGAAAAAAAGCAAAAAAATCGATTAGCCACAAAAGGTACAGAAATCACAAAAAAATTAAATGATAAGAGTGCTTATTTTTCTTCATTATTAGATCAGCAAAAAATGGTAAACGAAAAGTTGCGCTCCCTATTAGAAGAATCAGATTTCAATTATTTCTCTGCTGTCAAGAAAGTGATTCAGGATTTACCGAAAAACAGTGTCCTTCACTTGGGGAATAGCATGCCGGTGCGTATCGCCAATTTTATTGGATTGAATGATCCAACAATTGATGTGTGGTGCAACCGGGGGACATCCGGAATTGATGGTGTATTAAGCACCGCCGTCGGTCATTCATTGGCTGAACCCAATCGAAAACATACCCTAATTATTGGGGACCTTTCTTTTTTCTATGATCGGAATGGGTTGTGGTTGAATCATGAATTTCCACAAAATCTTCGAATTATCATTTTGAATGATAGTGGGGGCGGGATTTTCAATATGATTCCCGGGCCATCATCACAAGGTGACCTAACAGAATTATTTACGACCCAACACCAACGAACTGCAAAACTCACAGCAAAAGAATTCAACATGAATTATCAAGGTGCGTCATCCATAGAAGAAATCACGGGGTGGGAATCTGGCATCTTGGAAATATTTACAGATATGAAAACAAACACAGAAACATTTAGAAAAATTGCCACAAAGGCATCAAGATACGAAGAAAAACAATTTTAATCTTTGAGTCTTCGTGGCAGAAATAAGGAGAATAATATGAATTGGAAACAAAATTGGAAAACGATCAGGGAATATGATGAGATCAAGTTTGATTTCTTTGAAGGGATTGCAAAAATAAGCATAAACCGTCCGGAGAAGCATAATGCCTTTACACCGCGGACAGTGAAAGAAATGATCGATGCCATGAACATTTGTCGCGATGATGAAAATATCGATGTTATCATTTTCACTGGGGAAGGGGGAAAAGCCTTTTGTAGCGGTGGAGATCAAGGTGTGCGGGGTCATGGCGGTTATGTAGGGAAAGATGAAGTTCCACGACTCAATGTATTGGACTTACAAAAACAAATTCGCTCTATCCCAAAAGTGGTGATTGCGGCGGTGGCTGGCTGGTCCATTGGTGGTGGGCATGTGCTTCATGTGGTATGCGACTTAACCATTGCGGCAGAAAATGCGCGGTTCGGTCAAACCGGTCCGAAAGTGGGTTCATTTGACGGTGGATTTGGCGCATCATATTTAGCACGAAGTGTTGGACAGAAAAAAGCCCGGGAGATTTGGTTTCTCTGTGATCAATACAATGCTCAGCAAGCGCTGGATATGGGATTGGTGAATACAGTTGTTCCCTTGAATAAACTGGAAAATACATTTATTGAGTGGGCGAAGAAGATCCAGGAGAAATCACCTTTAGCGATCCGGATGTTAAAATCATCTTTCAATGCTGAATTGGACGGACAGGTCGGAATCCAGGAATTGGCTGGGAATGCCACATTGCTTTATTATTTATCCGATGAAGCGAAGGAAGGGAAGAATGCCTTCATGGAAAAACGAAAACCGGACTTTTCGAAATATCCAAAGTTCCCATAAAAACCACGGAGACATGGAGACGCAGAGTAATTAATACTCTGTGAACTCTGTAGCTGATAAAAATGAAAAAATGGATTAATGCCTTTCGTCTACGGACTTTACCTTTGGCATTCTCCTGTATTATTATGGGGAGTGGCTTGGCTTATGCCGCCGGTCAATTTAACCTGACGGTTTTTATCTTGGCACTGATTACGACTCTTTTTCTGCAGATATTATCTAATTTGGCGAATGACTATGGCGATTTTGTAAAAGGCACCGATAATGATGAAAGAGTCGGTCCAGATCGTACCATGCAGTCAGGACTTATTACCAAACCTGAAATGGTGAGAATCATGTGGGTGATTGCCTTACTTTGTTCAATTTTTGGCGTATGGCTTATTTATGAAGGGACTAATGGGCTTGATCTATTGAAAGCGGGGGTCTTCGCCATCCTTGGTATCACAGCCATGGGCGCCGCAGTGAAATATACCATGGGAAAAAATCCATACGGCTATGCCGGATTAGGGGATATTTTTGTTTTTCTATTTTTTGGATGGCTGGGAGTGCTGGGATCCTACTTCTTGCACACACATACTTTGAATTGGGAATTGCTTCTACCCGCATCATCTATTGGCTTTTTTACCACAGCTGTTCTCAATGTCAATAATATGCGGGATCATTTAACGGATGAAAAATCCGGGAAAAATACGTTGGTAGTGCGAATCGGAATATCTTGGGCGAAACGCTATCATTTTATGCTGAATTTTATAGGCATACTGTTCATTGTTCTATATACCGTCCCGGCTATAAATGCCATTTTGTTTTTCCTGTTTGGATTTGTTTTATTCATAAAACCGGCATGGGAAATATTAAGGAACAAAGATCATACTTCACTTGATCCATACTTGAAAAAGCAGGCCATTGCGACCTTTCTGTTTACCATAATATTTGTGGTTGGTCTTAATATTTTATGAAGGCCGGTTGGACAAAACGAACGCTGAATTTTACACAGCCTGCAGGCACGTCTCGCGGAGTCATGAAAACCAGAGATATTTGGATCATTACATTAATCGATAAAGAGAAAACCGGCATTGGTGAATGTGCCCCATTGCCCGGATTGAGTTTGGATAATATTGACCAGATTGAATCAAAATTAGGTGAAGTTTGCAAGAATCCACATTTATACATCAATGATCTTTCAATTTTAAAAGAATTCCCATCCATTCGATTCGGATTAGAAATGGCAGAGTTGGATTTACGGAATGGTGGCAATCAAAATTATTATGGCTCAATTGAGCCAATAAAAATAAATGGCTTAATTTGGATGGGTAATCTGGATTTTATGATGCACCAAGTGGAACAAAAATTGACAGAAGGATGGAAGTGCATCAAAATGAAAATCGGTGCATTGGAATTTGATAAAGAATTGGACATACTTCAATCAATTCGATCTCAATTTAGAAAAGATAATCTGGAACTTCGAGTAGATGCCAATGGTGCTTTTACAGTAAGTGATACAAATGAAAAATTAAATCGATTGGCTGAATTTGAGCTTCATTCTATTGAGCAACCAATTCAAACAGGACAATGGGATTTGCTTACTGAATTATGTCAATATTCCCCTATCCCTATTGCCTTGGATGAAGAATTGATACCATTGGTGAATGAA
>Ga0207991_1001165_pt1 | contig 16481 bp, 16 predicted proteins | sample ETN07SmetaG_FD_185786 | JGI IMG/M metagenome (GOLD analysis project Ga0207991, IMG submission 185786) | Marine microbial and viral communities from oxygen minimum zone, Eastern Pacific Ocean - ETNP2014F14-07SV275 (SPAdes) (version 2) | ecosystem: Environmental > Aquatic > Marine > Oceanic ... | reverse complement strand
TTGACCTGCGCCCCATGGACCATTGATGTACATTCCAATCTGACCATCATTGTACAACTGAGTCAATTGAGAACGCTCATATCCCATAGGACCTTCCTGTGCAACACCAGCTAATTTACCATAGAACTCTAGTGTCTCAATGGTCTCAGGACTGTTGAAAGTTATCTCACCAGTAGCTGCATCACTTACAGAACCACCATTACTATATAAGTAATTTAGGAATTGGTGCATAGTGTTATCAAAGTCTTTTCCAGTTATGCCAATACCTGCGGCTGAGGTATTATCATTAACGGCCTTAGCCATATTGTAAAGCCCTGTCCAAGTTCTAGGAGCAACACAAGCTTCACCCGCTGCTTCAACTAAACCACAGTTGATGAATAGCGCTTTCGTAGAGAAAGCATGTGGGAAGCCCCAGAACTGACCACCATCAGAAACAGTAGCAAGAATACCTGGCTGATACAACGCCTGCATTTCTTCAGAAATATCAACTGAAACAATCAGACCACTACGACCTAGTTGCTTCAAGGTACGAGAACCCATATATGCTAAACCAACTGGATCACCAGCAGCAGCTAGGGTTGTCGATTTATCCTGACACGTGCCCCAAGGAACCGCTTCTGCATTAACAGTGACACCAGCATGACTAGCTTCAAAATCAGCTATAACTGCTTTATCGGCTTCACGTATCTCACCGCCACACATAATCATGTGTACCTCTTCCGCTTGAACTGGCGCCATAAAACCCGCGCCAATTACTGCTAAGAAGAGTGCTTTTTTTATATTTTTCATTTACTTCTCCTTTATTTTTTACATCAAAATTACCAGATATTAATAAATTTCTGGTAACACTTTATGTGAGTATTTTAACTCTCACTCCTTTACTGCTCCTGAAGTTAACCCTGCTATGAGATGTTTCTGCATAAACAGGAAAATTAACAACACGGGCAGAACTCCGACAAGACTTGCGGCCATCATTTCGTTCCACAACACATCTTGATAACCAATAAACTCAAAAATACCAGCTGGTAGAGGCATATAGTCCCTATTCTGGTTAAATGTAATGGCAAATAAAAATTGCTGTGCATAAGCGCCAATGAAAATCGCGATACCAACAACAATTAAGCCTGGCACAGCCAAAGGCAATATAATGCGGCGTAATGTATAAAGGCGAGATGCGCCATCTACAAATGCCGCCTCCTCCAACTCATAGGGTATCTTCTCTAAAAAAGTTTTAAGTAGCCAAATACCTTGTGGTATAAGAAATGCAACACCCGGAATAATCATCGACCAGTATGTATTTAATAAACCATACATTCTCAATAATTTATATAAAGGGATCAGCAGAACTGCGCCAGAGAACATATTCACTGCTAGAAAAAGCGTGAGACTGACAGACTTGCCTTTAAAATTAAAACGTGCATAGGCATAAGCAGCAGGAACTACAAAACACAACGAAATAGCGGTAACAGCACTTGCTAAAAATACACTATTAAATATATAACGCGGCAATTGAGGGACCGTTACCCACATATCTCTATAAGCCTGAAAGCTCATTTTGTCTGACCAAAACCTGCTCATAAAATCAACAAAGCTCATTGTTTCTCCAAGTGGAATGTCAGGTCGGCTAAATAAATGAGTTAATGGTCTCAATGATGCAATAAACATTTCAACAAATGGAAGCAACATAAAAGTTATAAATAGTGCAATAGAAGTGTAAATTCCTATCTTGTGGAGTAATGAGTATTTATCCATCATTTCTGAACTCCTGCATAGCCATACTTTTTGCCTAACCATCCCAAAACAGTTAAATAAATTAGTGAGAAAATGCCTAATAATAAGCAAACAAGAACTGCTCTAGTTGCTCCTGCGCCAAACTTATAGCTAAATATAGCTGTTTTAAAGGTGTCAATAATCAATGTTGTAGTTGCACCTCTCGGACCACCCTCAGTTAAGATCCAAATAATTTCAAATGAATTAAATGTCCAAATTGCTGACAATAGTGCCATTGATATAACTGTAGGCATAATCTGTGGCATCGTAATTCTACGAAATCGGTACCATCGTGATGCACCATCAACATAGGCAGCCTCATATAAATCTTTTGGTACACCTTGAATAGCTGCTAAAAAGAACAAGCTAACCATCGGTGTCCCAATCCACACATCAGTCACAACTGCTGAATAAAATGCGCTCTGTTTATAAGCCAAAAAACTGAAAGGGCCATTTGTTATGCCAACCATCTCTGCAAAGCTTGAAAGGAGGCCGAAATGACCGTTATAAAGCCATAGCCACCCAAAACAGCCTATAGCTATTGGAACTATCCATGGAGGCATAATTAATGCACGAAAAATCCCTCTTGCTCTTATATTACTTGCTAATAATGTTGCCCCAATCAAACCTAAAATTACTTTCAAACCAACAGAGAGGAACATCCAGTAAAAGGTTCTCGTGACAATGGCAGGAAATTTACGCCCACCTATTACTTTTTCATAGTTCTCCCAACCTACAAAATCAGCTCCTTCCATCAGAGTTCCGAGGTTTGAATTAGTAAAAGACAAGCGAAAAGTTTCATAAAGAGGCCAAAGAACAACCAAAAACATACACAGGGCAGCGGGAGCAATTAATGCCCAAGCGAAAAGTGTTGTTGTTTGTGCCTTGGTTTTGGGCTTAAACATTTGAATGAACTGATCCACTAGCCAAACCCTCCTTATTTATAGTTTTCGAATCAGACATGACATCAAAATTTTCACTACGATAATAGTCCCACCCTATTTGATTGAAGAAACTTCTAAAACTGTTATGAGCTAAAGTGCTCAATTCATTACCTTTCCTTTTATTGTTCTCATTTGACCAGGCGCTTTCTGATAGTCCAATAATTCTAGGGCACAACATTGCCTCCATATGACTATCATGTGTAATGGTTTCACTCCAAAGATGTCCTTGTACCCCTTCAATATTTGCTTCCAATTCTGGCTCATCTGATGGAATAATTTGCCAATCAACTGCATCCTCTAAGGATACAATTGCTGCCCAATTGGCACCACGATCACTATAGTTTTTACTTTGTGCCATATCGAAATAAATATGCTCTGCTGGACACAATACAACTTTATAGCCTTTGCGAGCTAGATCGTATCCTGATTCTAGATTCTGCCAACTAAATAAAAGTTTCTCAGATTTATTTTCTTGATAAGAGCCTTCCTCTGCTTCCTGCCAAGCAGCCGTTTTTTTATTATTAAACTCAACCCTAGCTGAGAGTTTATTAATAAACCAGGATGCTACATCTTTATTATTTTTGAGGTTATGTTTTTGTTTTAAAGCTTCAACTGCAGGAGATTTTTTCCAGCTTTCTGGTGCCACCTCATCACCACCTAGATGAATATACTCACCAGGAAATATTTCACATAAGTCATCAATTAAAGACTCAATAAGTGAAAATGTATCAGGCATTGCTGGGTTTAGAGTATTTTCATAATAGCCCTGAACTGAGACTTCATTGCTTTTGTCTCTTGGATCACGTGTAGTAGGGAAAAGCTGAATTAATGACATGTTATGCCCAGGTAAATCAAACTCGGGCATTACATCAATATAATTAGATGACGCTCGTTCAATAACTTGCTTGATATCACTAGAGTCATAGCAACCACCAGTTGGGCTAAGGCCAGAACCAAAAATAGGGGGGACTAAAAGGTTATTGCCTCTAATGGCAGTAGCAGTGGCAAGTTCAGGATTACTATCAAGCTTAAAACGAAATGCTTCATCATCAGTACCATGCCAATGAAACTTATTGAGTTTAAATAAGCTCATTAAATCGAGCAATTTCAACAAGCTATTAACAGAATAAAAGTGTCTCACAGTATCTAGGTGTTGTCCTCTCCAACCAAAGCGTGGCTTATCGACAATAGAGCCACAAGGTATTAATTTATGATACATCTGATCTAATTGAATAAGAGTAACCAGTCCATAAAAGAAACCACACTCATCCCCAGAAGCAAGCTCTACAACATCACTAGTAATTGTTAGATGGTATGAAGAAGTATCAGGGAGTTTTTGAAATTTAAGTCTTAAAGAAGTTGAAACATTTTCAGATTGGTTGTTAGGTTTTGCAGACAATAAATCTATATTAATTCTGCTCCCAAGATCTGAGGCTGACTTATAAGCTTTGGTCATCATCTCAGAATCATCTAAAAAAACATTAATTGGCTTACTTAAGTTACAAACACCAGCACTAGGACTCCAGAGATGAGGGTGTGGCACCAATCTTAATGACTCAGAGGGTAAATTATCTCCCGAAACTTGGAGGATTGATGCCACGGAGGAGATTCTTTCAAAATCAATATCCGTCATATCTAGATAAATTGTATTTCCATTTTGTACTTTTAGAAAGCCCCCTTGAGGCCCCCATGTATGATTCATTGGCTTATGTCTAAAATATTCATAGCCATATTTAAAATTCCACTCCTCTCCAGGGCTCAATGTGAATTGTGAAGGATGTGAGAGCTCTGAATAACCACCAACACTTTTAGAAACAATGCAATTCTCAACAGATTTAATTGGAGAAAGTACACTAAAACAAAATAAAAAGTTATCAATTTTATGCGCACTATTATTTATCAATTTCGAGCAAAAATAGCCATCAGAATCAATTGAAGTTGTCATAACAAATTCTGTCGAGCTCAATTTTTTCTCCTCTTAGACTAATTTTTTTTTAAAAAAAAACCTTCATACGGCGAAATATGTTCACCAGTTCACATAAATAATTGGTAATGAAATGGTATTATATAACAGATATCAATAAAAAAGGAAATAAGATTAAAAAAAATTATCAATTAAGCTTTAATAATGCATTTAATATAGCTTTTAATCAAAAAAATATACAAATAAAATGGTATAGATAATAAATATTTATTTTATTTTTCCATTAACTTTTGAAATTGTATTAAAATATAATAGTACCAATTAAGTACCAATCTTCTATTTGAGGCTTGTTTTTATTTTTTTTATCACTGATTTAATGACCGATATCAACAATCTTATAAATTTTTTAATGCCTTCTAATGATAGTTCGGAGTCCCTGTATAAGCAATTATCTCGCTCACTTAACAGTGCAATTCAACAAGGTCTTTTGGCGCCTGGTGATGCATTAATGCCTGAGAGAGAATTAGCCTCTAAACTTAATTTGTCTAGAATTACTGTGCGTAAAGCAATTGACCAACTTGTTGATATTGGAATGTTACAAAAACGTCAAGGAGCTGGTACAGTTGTTTCTGAAAGTGTTGATCTTGTTCTACATAAAAATCTTTCATCACTAAATAGCTTTTCAGCTGATATGAAAAAGCGAGGTTTAGAATCTTATTCAAGAATTATCCTACGAGAAGAGGGAAAAGTAACCCCAAAAGAAGCTCTTATTTTAAATTTAAATGAAGATGATTTTGTTCATCGCTTAAATAGAGTCAGGTATTTAGTAAATGAGCCTCTTCTTTATGAAATTGCTGTTATTCCAGCATCAATCATATCTATTACGTCTGCTATTGATGAATCACTTTACGAGCTTCTTGAATCAAAAAAAATGAATCCAGTTACTGCAAAACAGAATATTCATGCAATCATTGCTGACGATAATTTAGCTAATAAGCTTGAAGTAAGCCCAGGAAGTGCCGTTTTATTTGTTGAAAGGAGAGGTAAGAATTCTAATGGTAGAGTAGTCGAATACACCCAGTCTTATTATCGTGGTGATCGCTATGACTATGTGGTTGAACTCGGATGAAGCAAGCACTAATTGGAGCTCAGCTATTCTCTGGCAAAGAGTTCTTTGACAATAGGGCACTATTAATTGATGGTGAAAATATTATCGATATTATTAATGAGCATAATATTCCGAACAACTTTGAAACACAAAAATTAAATGGCGGTATTCTCTCTCCTGGGTTTATTGACCTTCAGGTTAATGGTGGAGGCGGGAAGCTATTTAACAACTCACCAGATAAACAGAGCTTAAATACAATAATAGAAGCACATCAACATTTTGGCACGACTAGCATTATGCCAACTGTTATTAGTGACTCGTTAAATGTTCTTAAGAGATGTACCACAACAATCTCTGAAGTGATTGAAAACAACAAATCCCTCTTAGGGGTTCATATAGAAGGTCCTTTCTTTAATGTTAAGTATCGTGGTGTTCATCAAAAGCAATACATCAATACGATTAACTCTGACTATTTAAACTTATTTGAAAGCTTAAAAGACTTTCCAGTCATACTCACTTTAGCACCTGAATGCATTTCTACTAAACAGTTGAAGCACCTAAAATCTCTTGGCTTTAAGATTCTTGCTGGGCATACTGATGCAAGTTATGATCAACTTGAAGAGGCAATTAAATATGGACTAGACGGCTTTACTCATCTTTTTAATGCGATGGGACAAATTTCTGCACGTGAGCCTGGTGTTGTAGGCTCTGCATTAACTTTTGATAATGCTGCTGCGAGCATTATCGTTGATTTACATCATGTTCATCCATCTTTAATTCAGATGGCGTATAAGCAAAAACCTCAAGGTAAGCTCTTTTTTGTTTCAGACTCAATGGCGACAATTCATCATGGAGAGCCTTCTTTTGAACTTTATGATGAGGTAGTTAGTGAATCCAATGGGCGCATTATTAACTCAGAAGGAAAATTAGCCGGCTCTTCCATTACACAAATAGATGCTATCAAAAATGCCTATCAAAGTTGCAATATTCCATTGAATGATGCTATTGCTATGGTAACTCGCTATCCTGCAGAATACTTAGGTGTTGCGAATTATCTTGGTTCATTAAAATCAGGTTACCGAGCTGATCTTACTCACTTTGACTTAGATTTTCAGGTACATAATGTGTGGGTCGCTGGCAAGCAGTTAAAACAAGAAACCCTATGCGAGTAGTTATTCTTCCAACCGAACAAGAAGCAAGTGATTTTGCAGCTGACTTTATTGAGAAGTTGATTATTGAAAATGAAAACGCAGTCCTTGGTCTGGCAACTGGTAGCTCTGTTCTTTTAACTTATGAGACTTTAATTAAAAAGTATCAATCTGGAGAGATGAGCTTCAAAAATATAATTACCTTTAATTTAGATGAATATATTGGCCTGAAACCCAATCATACCAAAAGCTATCGGCATTATATGAATCAGAAGCTCTTTGACCATATTGATATAGATACTAAAAATGTTTTTATACCTGAATGTTTTAATCAGGATTATGAGTTGAGCTGTGAAAATTATGAATCTAAAATAAGACAGCATGGCGGAATAGACCTTCAATTATTAGGCATAGGGACCAATGGGCATATTGGCTTTAATGAGCCGACATCAAGCCTTAAATCAAGGACACGAGTAAAGACGCTCACTCAAAACACAATCACAAACAATTCACGTTTTTTTGAAAATAATGAAGTGCAACCTTCTATTGCAATTACTATGGGAATTGGAACAATAATGGAAGCTCAAAATATTATTCTCATTGGCCTTGGTAAACATAAAAGTAAGGCAGTTGCTGATCTAATTGAAGGGCCAGTCTCTTCATTCTGTCCTGGCAGTGTTCTTCAAAATCATAGAAATGCAGTGGTCGTTTTAGATAATCTTGCCGCATCCAATCTTAAGTTGTATGATTACTATATTCATACAGAAAAAATGTACCTTAAATATATGTGTTAAGTGTTAACATTATCTAAATAAGTTGGTCTAGATTTATATAAAGGATGTATTAAGATGAGTTTAATTTTCAAACAACTATTTGAAAATGAAAGTTGCACTTACACCTACATTTTGGCTGAAAGTGAAACAAGAGAAGCTGCAATTATAGATGCTGTCGACATTATGATGGAACGTGACACTGCCTTACTTAAAGAACTAAACCTTGACTTAAAATTTATCATCGAAACCCACATCCATGCTGACCATATAACTAGCGCCTGTCCTCTTAAAAAATACTACCCGAAAGCTAAAATTGTGATGGGTATGGAAAATATTGACGCAGAAGCCTGCTCTGACATTATGGTTAATGAGGGTCATGTTTTACGTATTGGTAATTATGAAATTAAAGCAATTGAAACGCCTGGACATACCTTAGGCTGCATGTCATATCTGATTGATAATAAATTATTTACTGGTGATTCCTTATTTATTAGAAGTACTGGTCGCTGTGATTTTCAGGGCGGCTCTGCTAAATCTCTTTATAAATCTATTCATAAGTTATTTGAGTTGCCAGATTCTACTGAAGTGTATCCTGCGCATGATTACAATGGCTTCTCAGTGAGCACCATTGGTGAAGAAAAGAAATTTAACTCGATGATTCAAGAAACATTTGACCAAAAAACTTTTATTAAAAACGTAAACAGTTTAAAACTAGATCCTCCAAAAAAAATAAAAGCCTCTATCCCTGCTAACCAGAGCTGTGGATTGATTTCAGCTCAAATTCTAAAATCACCTTATAAATAAAGTTATTTGAACTCATACTGAAATTTTTGAAATTACATTAAATATTATGGACATAACAACCCCTGCAATTCTTTTTCCAGCAATATCTTTACTTTTTGTAGCCTATACAAATCGTCTTCACTCACTAAGTGTTCTTATTAGAGCAATGACAACTGAGGGTAGCAATGAGTCAAAGACTAGACACACGCAAGAGCAGCTAGATATTTTACAAAAACGTGTTACTTATATTAAAAGGATGCAGGTCTTTGGCATACTAAGTTTTATTTTTAACCTAATTACAATTATCTGTCTTTATATAAATTATGATTATCTTGCTAATTATATTTTTGGCTTTGGACTATTAATGCTGTCTGCATCATTATTTTTTACATTGCTCGAAACATTGATCTCTACGAAAGCGCTGGGTATTCACCTTAAAAATTATAAGAGTTAAATTTCTATATCAAAAACAATAATTCCCTGATGTTCATCTTTGCTCATCGAAACCAGTTTACTCCCTAGTAGACTATGCTCTGGATGTTCGTTATATTCAAGCAACGCTTTATGCTATCAAAGCTGGCGATAAAGCCAGAATTATATTCTGATGTTTTTTTTCTCAAAATCTAAATTATTTCCATAATCAAAGCCAACTAAACCATCAATCTTTTGTTTGAGACTTGAAAGGCTTTTGAACAATTTAAATTGCTTTGACTCAGTTACTTCAGATTTAAAGTTTAGAAATATGCAGTGCTTCAACATCGCTTTCAAAACTTAAAGAATTAAGACTCAGCGCCAATGTTGTCAGCAATCAAGCATACCATTTCAAACATGATTGCATTGGCAACATGTGCTGTAATTTGATTAGGTGAATCAACAGTTGGCATCAAGCAAACCACGTCGCCACCAATAACATTCTTACCACGAAGCCCTTGCAGCATTTGAAGTACATCAGGCATTTTAAAACCTTCAATTGCTGGCTCAAGATTTGCAACACCAGGTGCTACCGTAACATCTAGACAGTCTAAATCAAAAGTAATGTAAATAGGTGCATCACCAACACGCTCTTTAATCATTTCAATACAGCGTTCAACACCGTAATCATCATACTGGTCTTTGGTGATAATCTCATAGCCCAACTCATAACTTGAATTAAGCCAGTCTAGAGTTCTTGTGTTGCCTCTAATGCCAACCTGAATACTTTTTGTTGCGTCTACAAAGCCGTCTCTAACTAAATAGCTTGCCCAGTGTGCAGCTGATTTTATGGCGCCTAAGAAATGATCAAGTTGGTGATATGCATCGGTGTGAGCATCAAAATGAACAAGCACAGCTTTTTGACCACCCGTGAGCCTCGACTTAGGTCCAGCAATGGCCTGAAGAATTCCACCCGTAATAGAATGGTCACCGCCAATTGAAACTGGTCGCGCACCAGTTTCAGCAATACCCTCATAAAACTCAGTAATACGCTCAATGCATTGCTCGTTATTATTAGCCTCAGGCAAAGGCACATCACCCAGATCTCTAATCTCGCACATTTCCCAAGGCGAAATACCAAACTTTAAATGCCCACGTCTGCCCTGCGCTGAAATATTTCTAACGGCTCTTGGGCCCAAATGTTGATCACGCTGAGTGGTTCCATTTCCAGTGCTATGAGGAACCCCAACAAGGGCAATATCACAGCCCTCAGGATCTGGATTATGAGGACAACGAAATAGCGTTGGTACTCCCCACCAATATAAACCATCCATCATGGTGGCATTATCTCTTGTTTTTTTATCCATTTCTAATCCTTATTGAAAGTGCTCTTATTTACTCTATTTTTTCACTAATTTTACTAAGGATAGCTTTCTTATAAGGCACCTCTAACTCCTGTGATGCCCAAGCAGCAAAGCCTAAATCAACTTGCTGCTCCCATGTCTCAATAGGGTTTTTAAAGATTGTAACAGAGGTTTCTGTGGGAGCGGATAAAAATAATACCATCTCTTCAGCTTCTTCAGTTTGATTCTCTGGTGAGACATACTCGCTGATATCAATAAATTTAGCAATGTCAGTCATCCAGTAAATACAGTCTCGGTATTCTTTAGCAAGATTAGTTCCTTTTATATATTCTTGAGATAGCTTAGTTATCGCTTCAGTTTGTGCCGCAGTGATTTGTCCATTAGTCATCTCAATGTCAGTTCCATCGATCATGTGATAGGCGTAAAGTCTATTCATAAGCGCCTCTCCTGCAGTGAGGCCTGACATTTCTGGCCTGGAAATCTCTATATAAATAAGCGCTGAACATCTAATAGCACTATTGGCAACATCTTTGTTTGCATAAGATGAGCCAATAAATCCAAAAGAGAATAATATGACTAAAAGTGTGTTTTTCATAAATAAGGTCTCATATAGTTTATTAAGATTTAGTTAGAGACATAATTTTTTCATAAAGCTCTTTTGAAATAGTTATTTTCTCTGATTTTTCACGTAGCTTTCTTTTCTCAAGGCGCTTGTTGCCTGGTAGTCTTGTTGATGGTTGCTCAAGAATTGAACTAATAATAGTTTCAATTCGTTCAGCAAAACCATCTCCTGAAAAAAAGCTAGGGTCAATCGCAATAATTAGCTGCCCAACACCTGGTGAGTCGCCTTCGGCATCAAGAAATGAACTCGCCTCAAAACCAAAGTTAGAGCCAGTAAGGCCAGCAGCAAGAACCTCAACCATCAATGCTAAGGCACTCCCCTTTGCATCACCAATAGGAAGCATCGCTCCTGCAAGCGCCCTTTTTGGATCAGTTGTTGGTTTGCCCTCATTATCTATCGCCCAGCCTTCAGGTATTTTTTCGTTTTGCTGGCTTGCAAGCATTACTTTACCGCGCGCCACTTTACTAAGACTCATATCAATCACCATTGGTGCGTCGTCTGCTCTTGGCGCAGAAAATGCAATTGGATTTGTGCCAAATAAAGCCTGTGTTCCACCCCAAGGTGGAATTGCCTTAGGTGTATTTCCAAACATTAAGCCGATAAGTCCATGCTCAGCTAAACGCTCAACATGTCGCCCAGCCTGTCCGAAATGATGAGAGCGAGAAATGCCAACAGCTGCAATACCGAAGCTCTTACAAGTTTTAGTTATCTCACGAAGAGCTAAAGAGATTGCAGGAAAAGCAAAACCATGGCCTGCATCAATTCTAATTACACTGCCCTTGCTGCTAATAATTTTCGGGCTTACACTACCATTGACCTTACCTGAAGATAACTGCTCTACATAAGACGGTATTCTTGAAAGACCATGGCCAGATTGGCCATCAAATTCTGCACTAATTAATGCATCAGCTACTTCTTTAGCATTATCCTTTGATGTCTCATGGTTTAATAAAGCATTAAATGCTAAATTCCATGCTTCCTTTTCACTAAGCTGCAATGTTTTTGTCATTAATAGTCACTATAAATTTACAAATTAAATTATAGTTATACAGAAATAGTTATAGGGTTTTTATTTAGCATGATTAATTTTTCTTTGAAAACAAAAATTCGTTTTTATTTAAGTCTCTTTTGGATATTTTTTTCATTCTTTATTGCCACCACTTATTCCAAACTAAATGGTGAGATAATTGTAAGTTGGTTTGACCTTTATAATGTTTATTGGCATATATTTTATTTAGTTAGTACTCCTGTTTGGATATATTGGATAGTAATACGTCCCTATAAATGGATTAAGAAAATCATCTCTAGTGAGTAGAAGAAATTTTACAAAGTTTAAAATGAGCTATATAATCAAAGCAACACTTAGCTAGATTTTATTTTAAAAAAAGGAGAAACATAATGGCAAACTTAACAAAAAAATCTTTTGACAATCCCGATGATTTGATATCACCCGATAAAACTCGCGCAGAAGTTCTTGAATTTGGAACAGTAAAAGCAATCAGAGTAACAGCACAACCAGGATGGACGTGGTCAGAATGCATCAAACCTCATGTTGGTGGTGAAAGCTGTCAAGCAGGTCATTTAGGTGCTTGCGTACAAGGGAGTATGCGTGTTACACATGATGATGGTACAGAGATGATTGTGAATGCAGGAGACGCCTACTCTATTTCTCCTGGTCATGATGGTGAGGTAATAAGTGACGAGCCTTTTATTGGCTATGAGTTTAATAATCAGGGTAAGTCTTTTGCTGTATGGGATAACAACTAAAAACTAGGCAATAATAATAAAAATATAGCCCTATTAATTAGGGCTTTATTTTTTCTAAGCCTCTAGTTAGCTTTCAGATTATGATACAACCTCTTTATATGCTGTCAGGTACGTCAAAGGTATACTCATCAGATGAAGTTTTTCCATGAGCATAAGTTTTTATTTTCCATTCTCTGACACGAGGTGTTTTACTTACTTCCTGATATAGTTTTTTTAGTCTCTCGAAAGGATTAAGAATTTCTGGAGGAATATCATCAAGAACTCCTGAAGCAAACCAACCTAAAAGACTCCAAACAGCAATATCAGCAATAGACATCTTATCCCCAACGAACCAATGTGAATTATTTGCATTCAAAATGTCTTCTAAATAACCAAAATATTTTGGTAAATCGTGATTAGTTAACTCAACTCGCATTGCTTTCTTTTTAACTTGATCATTTTCTCGCATTGAAGGATTTAAGAGCTCATTTATGTCGGTAACAGTATCAATGATTTGATCTACTTTACCAGCCTCAATCATATCTTCAGGATACATGCCACTTAGCTTGCCACATATTCTAGCAATACCGCCAGTTTGAGCTATACTTTGGCCATTTATAACTAGCACAGGTAATTGGCGGAAAGGAATTAATGTGCCATTCTTCAATTTCCCATTCTCTTGAAGGTAGCTATTCTCCTCACTATTAATCCTATAATCATCAAACTTTATATCTGCAATAAATAAAGCTAATCTTGCTACTTCAGCTCGCCAAAAAGGTAAATCAAAATATATAATTTTTAGATCCATTAATCTTACTCCCAATTATTTATATGTCTTCGTTATTAAGTATTCCATAGTCCAAGCTTTCTCATACTAAGATTTCGTATCAATTTTAATCAAGTATAAATATACATAGAATGGAATTCTAAATTGAAATATAATCTTAGTATGAAAATGAAAACTATAATAATTTCAAAAAATGGTGGCCCCGAAGTTTTAGAGCTTAAAGAGTCTAATATAGGAAGACCTAGTCAAGACGAAGTCTTGATTGAGCATGTAGCAATTGGATTAAATTTTATTGATGTCTATCACCGTTCTGGGCTTTACCCTGTTCAACTCCCTTCAGGGATTGGCGCGGAGGGAGCAGGAATTATTAAAGAGGTTGGAAGTAATGTTAAGGACTTTAAAGCTGGAGATAGAATATCTTATTCTGGTCAGCCACTTGGCGCTTATTCATCTCATAGAATTTTTCCTACAAAGGATCTTGTTAAAGTGCCTGAAAATATTGATTTAGAAGTTGCAGCCACTCTAATGATAAAGGGATTAACTTCTTTTTACTTACTGCACAAAACTTACCCTGTCTCTTCTGGTGAAACTATATTGTTTCATGCGGCTGCCGGTGCCCTTGGTCAAATATTCTGTCAGTGGGCAAAAAGTTTAGGGTGTATTGTAATTGGCACAGTTGGTTCTGATAAAAAAATTGATTTAGCAAAAAAAAATGGATGCGATCATGTAATCAACTATTCAAAAGAAAACTTTCCAGAAAAAGTTTTGGAATTAACAAATAGTATTGGCGTGTCTGTTGTTTATGATGGTGTTGGAAAAGACACTTTAGAAGGATCTTTAGAATGTTTAAAAATTAGAGGAATGATGGTTACATTTGGAAATGCCTCGGGTCCACTGTCAGATATTAATGTTCAAAAATTGATTCAACCAAAAGGCTTATATCTTACAAGACCTTCAGGAGCACAATATTTCAGAACAAGAAAAGAATTAGATGAGGGCGCTAAATTATTATTTGAAAAAATTGGAGATGGAGAAATAAAAATAGAAATATTTAAAAAGTATAAATTAGATGAGGTGGTCCAGGCTCATACTGATCTTGAAAATCGAAAAATTACTGGACCAGCTGTAATTATTCCAAATTAGTCTAATAACTTAATAACACCTCTATAAAAGTCCAAGAAAACATCATAATAGCTTGAACAATGCATTGAAATCAGAATGTTGAATGTATAAGACTAAATTAAAAATATTTCTGGATTATCAAACTGTATTGATTAATTTTTGCTGACACATAAGGGTGAGTTTAGGTAATATTAGTTTTATAAAAAAAATCTAAGAAATATAATGACCAAGAAACGCATACTATCTGTCGATGGAGGTGGCATTAAAGGCATTGTGCCTGCTGTAGTTTTATTCCACCTGGAAAACCATCTTAAGCGACTCAGCAATAATCCTAATTCAAGAATTCATGATTATTTTGATTTATTTTCAGGGGCTAGCACAGGTGCCATAATCATCGCGGGCTTACTTACGCCTAACAGTAATAACAGGCCAAAATATTCTGCTAAAGAAATTATTGATCTTTACATTGAAAATGGTCATATTATTTTCAATGCTTCTTTATTTCAGGAAATAAAATCTGTTTCTGGATTGGTGAACGTTAAATACGACCCAGAGGGGTTAGAGTCTGTCTTCAATAAGTACTTTGGTAACACTCAGTTAAAAGATTTATTAAAGCCAACACTTATCCCAGTGTACGAACTATCAAGAGGGAAGAATTATTTTTTTCGCCAGCAAAAAGCACAAACAAGTTTACGGCACAATTATTACGTGAGGGATTTGCTTAGGAGTGCTACCTCTGCAATTACTTACTTTCCGCCTTCTCAAATTTCTACAGTTGATAATAAAGAACATCGTTGTTTTATAGATGGAGGTGTTTTTGCAAACAATCCAGCTCTTTCTGCCTACGCTGAGTTTCGCTATCACAATCCAGAATTACATGCAAAAGACACTATGATGCTCTCACTTGGGACTGGAAGGCAAAGCACTCATCTTGATTGTGAAATAACCGCAAGTTGGGGTGCTGCAGAGTGGCTTTATCAGGGAGGTTTTATGACCTCTAATGCAATATCTTCTGCTTCTGATTATCAACTCAATGCGGTTTATGATAGTGCATCAAATTACCTTCGACTAGATACGTCATTTGATGACAGCCATTCTAGCAGCATGGATAACACTGAGAAAGAATATCTAGACTATCTCATTTCTTTGGGTGAGAATATAGCGAATGAAAGGCAATCAGATATAGAGACTTTTGCACAAAAACTAGTTGAAAACTCAAATTTCGTTTGATGTGAGAGGGGGGATATATGGCTTTAGCATTATAAAAATGTCTCTAAAACCCCAATTTTTCCTCAACAAAGCGATTACGAAAAACACCATTTGGGTCATATCTAGAACAGACATCACGAAATGTGTCAATCTTTGGATAAAGTTGATTTAATTGTTCACTATTTTGTGGGAACCACTTACCCCAATGTATCCGCGCCTGAAATAGCTCAAACATGCTGTTTGCTAAAAAAGTTGCCAATGCATGGAATTCATCTCTTGGCTCCTGGTAAGTAATAAAGCTAATTGCGTACCAATCTTCAGATGTGCCAGATGCCATAGAGATTAATGTGTCATCTGGCATTATCCTACGAAAGCAGATTGGGTAGTGATGAGTAAAGCGCCCTTTAATTGAAGATAGTGAATCCAACAGTTGTGCTTTTTGTAGCCTCTCAATGGTTAATTCTGACAGCTGATGATTGCTATTATCTGCATACTTCAAAACATCCTTAACAAAACTAGCTGCCTCAAGTACACGAGATCGAACGACAAAAACCTCAAGCTCTAGATGCCGAAACAATTCGTGCTTCATCACAAGGGCGCGATCACTTCTATCAGTTACTACCCAATTTTGAAACACAAGAGAGGGCACAATGGATCGAAAAAAAATGTGCACTAATCGCCTACTTCGCAGAATTGATACAAGCAACTTCATCACTAAATGCATACCAAGATCGATAACAAGAAACCAATATATTCGATAAATAGCAGCA
>Ga0207991_1001158_pt1 | contig 16527 bp, 7 predicted proteins | sample ETN07SmetaG_FD_185786 | JGI IMG/M metagenome (GOLD analysis project Ga0207991, IMG submission 185786) | Marine microbial and viral communities from oxygen minimum zone, Eastern Pacific Ocean - ETNP2014F14-07SV275 (SPAdes) (version 2) | ecosystem: Environmental > Aquatic > Marine > Oceanic ... | reverse complement strand
GAGTCGCCTTTTTTAAATTCAAAATCTACAAGACTAAATGTTTCGCCCCGTAAGCTTCCCAGGGGCAGGCCCTCCAGCAGAATTTCATCCACTTCGCCCGTGGAGTTGTGATAATGATACACAGGCGGCATAGCGGCAGATGTAAACTCAACTCGGTCTTCCCAAAAGCGGGCCACATTGATAGCCATACGGTTCCAGCCCAGATCAATATTCTTAATGATCCGGTTTAATCTTTTGGCAATATCGTTGGGTGGAATGGATGGAATACCATATAATCCGGCCTTGGTGATACTCACCATCATGCCGGCGGTCATGCCGTGGCCTGTAGCATCCCCCACCACAACGTACAAACTTTCGCCATTCTTTTGAGGAAAAAAATCATAGTAGTCACCGCCGACTTCCGTAGCAGTTTGGATGGTAGCCACAATATCCAGATCCATGACTTTCGGTGTTTCTTTTGGGAGCATGTCCAGCTGGAACTGTCGAGCTTCTTCCAGCTCTTCGCCCCGGCGTTGCTCTTCCATGGCGTGGGCATGAATACGGCGTTGTCTTTTTACATACCCAAATATGCTGAAGCCGGTGCTTGCAAAATAAAACATATAAGCCCAGACCGTTTCCCAAGGCGCCGGCAATATTTTGATCTTTAATGATGCGCCATCTTCGTTCCACACGCCATCGTTGTTGGAGCCTTTAACGCGAAAGGTATAGTCCCCCGGCGGCAGATTGGTGTAGCTGGCGTAACGCCGTGTGCCGGAATAATTCCAGTATTCGTCATAACCATCCATCATATAGGCGTGTTCGTTGCGCGATGGGTCGCGGTAGTCTATGGCTGCAAAATTGAAAGATAGATCCTTCTCATCATAATACACATTATAAGTCTCTTCCGAGTTGTCTGATTTATGAATCATAAATATGGAATCTGTTTTTGAAAAAGATTCAATAATAATAATGGGTTCGTTAGGGTTATCCTTCAAGCTGTCCGGGTGAAAATAATTAACGCCAGAAATACCGCCGAAATACAGGGTGCCGTCTTTGCTTCTAGCGTGGGATCCGCCATTAAATTCCAGATTTTGTACACCGTCTGCCATACCGAATTGACGAAACTCGCCTGTTTTTATATCGAGCTTTATGATGCCAAAATTGGACGACATCCACATGTTGCCGGAGCCGTCTTCATAAATGCTATATAAATAAGAATTTGGTAAGCCGTCTTTTAGGCCGTAGTGGGTTGTTTCCCGAGTTATGGGGTCAAACCTTGTTAACCCTTCGCCATAGGTGGGAATCCAAAGAGCTCCGTCGCTTGCTTCAACATAATTCTGGGTGGCATCGATACCGGGGATTCTATTCACCGCTTTTTCGTCGTCATATAATGTTTCTACAGAAAAATCTGCTTTGTTGATTTTATATATTTTATCTCCGCGCCAATTACCCGCATAATAACACGGGTGGAGTTTGCTTTCTGTAAAGCCAACTAAATCAACAACGTCTTTCAGGTTCTCAAATTTTTCAGCAGGGTCTATCCAAACAACGCTATCTTCCTGAAACTCAAGCCACCGGGTTTTCTTTTCTGTAAAAATCCAAAAATGCTTATTGCTGTCTAAATACACGCCGCGGGTGATGCCGGTCTCATTAAAGGTTGTGTTTGAAATGTCATAGGTGCTTCGAAAGTTGGCTTTATTTAGGTCTGAAACAATAAGATCAAAACTTGACCTTCCCCAAATTCTACCGTTACTGTCTTCGAATAAATACCATCTGGAAAGCCCCATTTTTCCATCCGAGCTTTCGGGGACAATATTGGTTATTTCGTGGGTGTCTAAATTGATATAGTCGAGCCCTTCTCCGGGAATGCCGCCGCCCAACCATAGGTTGTTTTGGCTGTCTATGGTAATTCCCCAAAAATCATTTAAGTTTGTTTTAATGTCGGCTCGTATTGAGTTGGCAATTAATCCAAATTTTTTCTTTTCCGGATCATATTTTGCCAGGCTTCTTCCGCACCCCAACCACATGGCCCCGCTCTTGTCTTTGATAATTGAATTAATGCGGGGATCTGATAGTGCATTTTTATTTTCTAAATCAGGATATATATTTAAAAACTTTTCTGTCTTCGGGTCAAAAATGGAGAGCCCCACTTGCCAAATAGACAACCAAATTTTACCATCGGCCGCAACTGTAATATTCTCAATATTGTTTCCGGCTATAGATGATGCATCTTCCGGGTTGTGTAAATACCGTTTGATTTTTTTAGTGTCCGGATTATAAATAAAAAAGCCGTCTTTATTCCAGGATCCTAAATACCACAACCCACTGGGGCCAATCGTTAATTGAGCAAGATTAAGGCTATCAACATCTAAATCAAGTTGTTCTTTAAATACAGATTTTAAGTGGGGGGATATTTCATCGGTTTCTGTGTTTAGTGTTTTTAATCCATTTTCTGTACCGAGTATAATTTTATGCTCACCTAATTGATTAAGTGAAATTATTTCCAAGCTCTCTATTTTTTTATCGAATGTGGAGTCTGGACCATACCAAACTGCGGTTTTATTTTTCAAATTATAACGACATAAACCGCTTCCCTGGGTGGCTATAAAAACATCATCGCCATATAATAAAATATCGCGAATCCGTTTTTTCTCTATGCTCGGGTGGTTTTTATAAATATTTAATTCACCACCCCGTTCTGAATAAGGATTAAACCAGCCTACATTTCCCCGCTGGGTACCCAACCATATAACGCCATTGTTGTCTTCTTCAATAGACCAAACGTATCCAGACGGTATTGTGGTTGAATCAGAACTTGCGCTTTCATAGTGAACAAATTCATAGCCGTTGAAACGGTCTAGTCCACCCTGTGTCCCGAGCCAAATATATCCGCGGCTATCCTGAAAAACTTTTTGAATCGTGTTTTGAGATAGACCATCATCAATGGTATAGCGCTCAAACTCTATTTGGCCCGCAAGCATTATAGATAAAAACAGTGTGTAAGAAATGATACGACTTTTAACCATGCTGTTTTCCTTGTCTCTTATTTACGATATCAAAGGTACAATAAAGATTTGTGAACATTCAAAAATCGATTTATCCACATAATTTGTTTTTATAATATAAAGCTTACTTAATTTAAAAAATATTTATTATTTATATAGGCTGTGGAAAAGTGGATAAATATCACTGTTGAGCTATAAAATGTTTCAGTCAATACATTAGATATTAAAAACACCTAAAGAACCACATCATGTGGATAAGTGGAAAAAGATGTGGATAGGTATTTGTTTATCCACAAGAAAAGTAAAAATCTTTTTTAAAAATAGCGAAGGAGTTTTAATCCACAAATTAATCCACAGATTGTGTATAACTTTGTGGATGAACGCTTTTCATAATTTGGGTGTGAAATTTTCCTCTAGCATCAATAATCCAATTTTGATACCAGTCCATCTTTTTTTTGTTTAGAGCTATAGATTCGATATCTGACCAATGGTCAGTAAGGTTGGCCCGGCCGCCCTTTTTTATACCATCTACCCAAAGCAAATGAAAACCCAAAGATGAATTAATGGGAGGACTGCAAGAGTCCATCTCAATATATTTAATAGCTTGACCAATTTCCGGCACTGAATAGCCGGAGGGATCTATCCACCCCAAATCACCACCAATGTCGATGGTTGTTTTGTCTGTTGAATATTTTTTGACCATTTCTTTGAATGTTTCGATGTTGGCAATAGAGTCGGCATACGTATTGGCCAAACCAAATGCAAACTCTTGGTCGGCGGGTGTTATTTCTGGCGACATTAAAATATGTCGAACCCGAATTTTACCACCCAATTTTTCTAGCGTTTCAATGATGTGGTAACCAAACTCTGTTTCTATTGGGTCGCTAACTACGCCCACGCCCTGAGTAAAAGCAACTGTTTCGAAGCCTTGGACAAGGGAACCGCGACTCACCCAACCCAACTCGCCTCCGTTGTTTTTTGACCCGGGGTCCAAAGAGTGGGCTTTTGCAAAATCTGAGAACGACGCCCCGGCAGCGAGTTCCTTTTTTAGATTAAGCAAGAAAGACACCGTTTCCTTTTTTGCCTCATCGCCAGGCAGAACAGAAACAAGTAAGTGGCGAATTTTAACCCTCATAGGTAAGCGAGGGAGACTATCTTTGTGGGTGTTATAAAAATCTTTTACATCAAAGCGGGTTACAGCGATTGAACCCAATAACTGTTGTTGATATTGTTCGGTTATCATCCTGTCTTTCATGTCGAACCAAAACTCTCGGCGAAAAGACTTTATAGATTGGCCCAGAACCTCCTCTGCCTTTTCCCTGTTGCCGGCCTGCTGTATTAACATTTCAACCTGTTGATCCAGCGCTTTATTAACGTCTTTTTCTTCTACAACAATGGAATCAATCTCGGCCATCTCCAATAGGATTTTTTGATCGACCATGGATTGAATAACGGATTCCTGAACCCGAAGAAAAACGGCGGGATTGCTTAAGTCTATTTGTCTTTGAATTGCAGCCATGTTAACCATTTGCGCAAGATCGCTCTTTAATATAATTCGATCTTCAACAATGGCGGCAACGCCGTCAATATATTGTATGTTTTTTTGAGCGAAAGAAAACGAAAGAACAATGATTAAGAAAAGTTTATTAGGGTTCATTTTTGTTTGTAGTTTGTGTTTATAAAAATTTTAGATTTTACTTTTAAGCTGTCTAAGATATCACTAGAAACGCCAGCCCGATGTTGGGCGAGAAGCCTTTGGTAAATATCATCATATACATTTTCTAAGCCAAGCTGGCTCCCGATCTTATGTCTTTTTAAAACATTGATAACATGATAACCTCGCGCCGATTGAATGGGTCCGATTACAGATTTAATTATTTTGTTAAAAAGCGCACCGTCCAGTTCTTTAATTAACATGCCTCGCTTAACCGTTTTTGTTTCTACATCAAACATAGAAAAAAGTTCAGCGATAGGTTTGGCCGTTTTTTTCTGCGATAATTTAGACACAATTAACCTGGCGTCTGAGATGTTATCGACCAGAAAATGATTGACCGTTGCGGCGGACGACAAGCGACGAAAGCTTTCAATGTGGTTGTCGTAGTAATCGCGCACCTGTTTGTTTGTTATTTTTGTCTTCGCCAACGAGCTGGTTTGTAGATAGGCGGCGATTACTCGTTTTTTAAAATAGCTGTTTTTTTCTTCTATTATTTTTTTATCCCGATGAAATCCGGCGCCAATGGCAGCGTCATACAATACAGAGTTATCAACCCACCCCCGAATAAAACCCCGCACCTGCTCATCGGTTCTGTTTTCAGGAGGAAGAAACTCATTAAGAGAATTAACCGTAAGAACTTGATTGTTTACACGAGCAAGAACCGGTGAATTGTCTTTTTCGCGGGAGGAGCAGGACAAACCAAAAATAATCAAAAGAAAAAGAAGACAGCTTTTCATATTGTTGAAATTACTTTTTAACACCGGATGAAAACAAACATACACATTTAGAAGCAAGCGTTTGAGATGTCGGCATGTTTGGCGTAGAAAAGACCACAGAAAGGCGACCGTTTTTTTGTTCTGAAAAACGATGATTAATTTTTTGGTCAGACGCAAAAGACGAAAGCGCCACAATAAGATCACCAACCGACGGGTAAGGACAAACATCATCAAGAAAAAACTCAACATTCTTTTCATTAATTGATATTTTAACAACAGATGTGCTTCCATATAGCGCCCTTGTTTCAGAAACAAATAAAAGATTAACGAGTTTTTTAGGAAGCTTCCCAAAGCGGTTTATAAGTTCGCCCCTTATTTGATTCACATCGTCGACGCTGTCTGATCGAGAAAGGCGATTATAAAAACCAAGCCTCTGTGCTGGATTAGAAACATAAGATTCTTCAATAAGGGCGTTGCCGTCAAAAACAACATCCGGAAATCTAATGCTGTCGTCTTTTCCAAGAATGAAATTGACTTCGTTTTTTAATAGTTCACAATACATTTCAAATCCGACTGAAGAAATATGCCCACTTTGCTTATAGCCAAACAGGCTACCCGCCCCGCGAATTTCCAAATCTTTCATGGATATGTCATAACCAGAACCCAATGAAGTAAACTGTTCAAGCGATTTTAGTCTCCGGTGGGCACGTTCATCTAGGGGTTTTTTGGGAACCAAAAGTAAACAATGTGCCTGGTTTTGCCCTCGTCCAACCCGCCCTCTAATTTGATAAAGCTGGGAGAGTCCAAAATTTTGGGCATGATTAATAACGATAGAATTTGCATTTGACACATCAATGCCGGACTCAATTATGGTTGTGCAAACCAAGATGTCTATTTTTCCACCAAAAAAAGCGAGAATCTTTTTTTCCAATTCTCGGCCAGGTAACTGCCCATGAACAACTTCTGCCACTGAGTCCGGGAAGTATTGTCGTATTTTATTTGCAACAAAAGGCAGGCTATTTATATCGTTATGTAAAAAATAAACCTGTCCATTTCGGTTGAGCTCTCGATCAATATATAAACAAATTGTGTCCCAATCAAAAAACCGAACAGCCGTTTCAATGGGCTTTCTTGATTTCGGAGGGGTTTGTATTAAGCTAATATCTTTGATGCCAACCAGGGAGTGCTGTAGGGTCCTTGGAATGGGCGTGGCAGACAACATTAACACATCTATAAACTGTTTTATTGACCGTATCTTTTCTTTCTGACCAACACCGAATCGGTGCTCTTCGTCAACGATTAACAATCCAAGCTCAGGAACAAAAACATCATCAGACAAAACACGGTGTGTGCCAACCAAAACATCAATTTCTTTTTTCTTAAGGCTTTTAATAATGTCTGACTGTTGTTTTTTTGTTTTAAATCGAGACAAAAGCCCAATCGTAACACCCAGGGGTCCAAGTCGATCACCACATGTAATATAATGTTGGTCAGCCAAAATAGTGGTTGGACAGAGAAAAACAACCTGTTTTCCAGATAATACCGCTTTCATAATTGCCCTAAGCGCCACCTCGGTTTTTCCGAACCCAACATCGCCACAAATTAGGCGATCCAAAGGATACGAACCATCAAGATCTGCCAGGGTGTCGTCGATAGCCCTTTCTTGGTCGAGCGTTTTTATAAAGGGGAAGGAGTCGTCAAGCGCAGTTCCGATATCATGGTCTTTCGAATAGCTAAAGTTTCTATTTCTTTTTTTGTTTGCGTAGAGTTTTAATAATTCATCAGCAACAAGCTTTACAGATCTTTTTGTTTTAATTATTTCATTTTTCCACACCCCAGATCCGAGTCTTGAAATTTTTGGATTTCCGGCAGAGCCAAGATAACGATGAATCAGATCCATTTTTTCAATCGAGACATAAACATAAGAATTGTTTTCATATTCAATTTTTATTGACTCCCTATCGCCCTGCGCTCCAGCGCGCAAGGATAAGCCCCGAAAAACACCCAATCCAAAATTTTTATGTACAACATAGTCACCAACGGCCAAAGCAGCAATGTCGTCCATATTAATATGTTTTAAGTCGGGCATATTGTTTGGCGCCCACTTGCTCGTGTTTGGTTTGTTGTTAAAAATGTCATTTGCAGAAATAACAACACAATTTAAAACATCAGAATAAAACCCCCTTTTTATAAAGCCACTTACCCAGGCGTGACCACTAAAATGCTTTGAAAATTTTGGTTTAAGGTATTCGTCACCGATAATTAAAAGATTTTTATTATGAAAGGGGATGTTTTTCACAAAATTCAATCTTTTGCTAATTGCTAAATCATTTAATTCTATTGGAACAACGCCCAATGATTTTGTTGTTTTTGGTGTAGAATCTCGACGGCACACAAACTGTTTGGTAAAATTATATTCCAGTATATTATCAGAGTCAAAAAACGACATAAGATTAATATTATTAGCATGTTGTGAGTTATCCAAAAGGCTAATAATTGTTAGTTTTCTTGCTGAGCCCGTCGTGAGTTGTGACGTAGGGATAAAGGGCGAAATTGACTCTATTCGATCAAAATCGAAAACAATTCTTATTGGCATTTTTAAATGCGGAGGAAAAACATCCAAAATCTCTCCTCGGGCTGAAAAATCCTTTGGATCGTAAACGGTCTCTTTTCCAGCATACCCAAATTCTAAAAGTTTTTTTATTATTTGGTCCCGATCCTCATTTGCGCCCAAACACAGCTCAAAAGACAAATTATTAAATCTTTTTTGGTCTACGATTTCTTCTGCCAAAAAGGAATTTTCGGAACAAATGTAAACACGCGCATTGTCTGTATTGTTTATTCCAACAAGCGCATCTGCCCTATAGCGGTCGCTTTCAATTTCAAAGCCGGGAACCCTGGGCCGATTGTCTTTTTCGGGATAGAACATAAACAGGTCATCGTCGAGCCCCATACAGGCCTGGTAAAATAGATTCGCATCGCGCCCCGTATTTAAAACAATACAAATATTGTTATCCAGTTGACCCCTAAACGAAAACAATAAAAATGAAAAAGCGTCCGGAGATATGTCTTCATATAAAAAGTCTCCAGACAAAATATTGCCGATTTGGTTTTCATTAAAAACGCGGTCTGGTTGTTTGGTGCTCATTGGGGTTGTTTCACGTGAAACAATTATTAACGGTTTATTTTGACAGGTTGACCAACAATACTGATATATCTACGGGCGTTATGCCAGAAACCCGCATGGCTTGCCCAAGTGTTTCTGGACGAACAAATGTTAGTTTCTCCACAGCCTCGTTTGATAGACCGCAAAAGGTAGAATAGTTTGTCATTTTCGAAATAGGTAAAAACTCATTATTTTTATGTTTCTCAATTTCTTTGATATGTCTTTTAATGTACCCGGCATATTTGATTTCAGCCTCAACGTCCAACAATATTTCATTCCAAGCCCAAGCGGGCATTGAATCGTTATTTTCTTCACTTGAAAAATCTAATCCCATATTAAAAATTGAACATTCTGGTCTCTTTAATAGCTCTTTTGCGGGCGTAGCCTGTTTTAGGTTTTTGATACCGGATCCAGAATCTGGCTGAATCGAAACATTTAACACAGATCTGACTCTTTCTTTTTCAAGGAGTCGACTATTTATTATTTTTGATAAGCTTGGGTTAAGTAGCCCCATTTTTTCTGATATTTTCAAAAGTCTTTCATCTGTGTTGGAATATCGGATCATAAGCCGATATTCTGCTCGAGATGTAAACATTCGATAAGGCTCAAGGGTGTCTTTTGTGATCAGGTCATCTACCATAACCCCGATATAAGATGAACTACGACCAAGAACGAGACTCTCTTTTTCGTAAATATAAGAATATGCATTAATTCCGGCAACCAACCCCTGTGCGGCCGCCTCTTCATATCCGGACGTGCCATTTATCTGCCCAGAAAGAAATAGACCAGCAACATCTTTGGTTTCTAGGGTTGCTCTCAGCTGCGCTGGCGGAAAAAAATCATATTCTATTGCATATCCGGGTCTAAAAAACTCCACATTTTTTAAAGCAGGTATGTGTCTTAGTGCGTCTAGTTGGACATCTTCTGGGAGGCTAGTTGAAAAGCCATTAAGGTAAATTTGGTCTGACCCCAACCACTCAGGCTCAAGAAATAAAATATGAGAATCGTGGTGAGAAAACCTGTGAATTTTGTCTTCCACAGATGGGCAATATCGTGGACCCACCCCATCAATTTCGCCGGAAAACATTGGGGACTTATTTAAATTTTCTTTAATAACGGAATGGGTTTGCAGATTTGTTCTTGTTGTGTGGCAGGGCTCGTTCGGCGGGTTAAATTCTTGCGTGCTATATGAAAAAGGCGTAGGTGACGAATCTCCACTTGAAATCTCGGTGTTGTCCCAGTTAATTGTTGATGATATTAGTCGAGGGGGCGTACCTGTTTTTAGTCGACCAGATTTAAACCCCAAAGAACAAAGCGACTCTGTGATCCCAATAGATCCGCCCTCCCCCATTCTGCCCGCAAAAATTTTTCTATCCCCAATGTGTATTTTACCAGACAAAAAAGTACCACAAGTTAAAACAACAGAATTTGCGTAAATATTACTCCTGTCTCGCAACGTAACGCCATCAACCCTATAATTACTTACCAAAACATTAACAACCTCGCCATCAATTATATCAATATTGTTGGTTGATTGCATGGCGTTTATCACGAATTTTTCATACAGTCTCTTATCAACCTGTGCCCTGGGAGACCAAACAGATCGACCTTTAGACCTGTTTAAAATTTTAAATTGAATACCCGCATTGTCAGCAAATTTTCCCATGAGCCCACCAAGCATATCTATTTCCCGCACAATTTGACCCTTGGCCAACCCCCCGATTGCAGGATTGCAAGACATTCTCCCGATTGCCTTGCTATCCATAGTAATTAAAAGTACAGAACAGCCTAGATGAGCAGCTATATGAGAAGCCTCTACACCCGCGTGCCCGCCCCCCACAACAATTAAATCATATTTTTTTCTTTGTTTCACGTGAAACTACTTCCCCACACAAAAGCTTGAAAACACACGATTTAAAATATCATCCACTGATGTTTTTCCTAAAAGAGTGTCAATGTGGTTAATGGAGTCTCTCAGCTCAAAAGCGACGAGTTCCAATTCTGGCTCGGCAAAGCAAAGAATAGAGAGCCCGCTTTCTAGTGACTCTTTACACTGTTTAATTGAGTTATATTGTCTCCTCGTGGTTAGTATTATGTCGGATGTTGAGCTGTTGTTTTCGACTAGTTTATTAAAAATCTCCGTTTTTAATTTTTCTATTCCCGTTTTATTCAAAGCAGAAATAGAAATAGCGCCGATGTCATGGCGATTATTTTTGAATACATCATTTTTGTTGAATACGAATAGAGATCGATCGCTATCGTCTGTATATTCAACAGGTTGGGTGTCACCGCTAAAAAGATTTATAATTAAGTTGGCTTTTTTAATTTCATTTATTGTTCTTTTAATTCCCGATGACTCTACGTCGTCCACCGATGTTCGTATTCCGGCTGTGTCAATTAGAACCACCGGTATTCCTGACAATAATATATTTGACTCAATAGAGTCCCGAGTTGTTCCGGGTACATCGCTGGTGATTGCCCGGTCTTTGTCTACCAAGGCATTTAACAAAGTAGACTTTCCTACATTAGGCTCACCACATATAACAACCCGAGCGCCGTTATTATATAGCGCCCCCTCAGCGTATGTAGACAACAGCTCATTGCACGCTATAATATTGTTTTTTAAGTCGTTATTTAACCCTTTTAGTGTATTTTTATTTATTAGTGTATCCTCAGAAATATCAAATTCAAATTCTAAAAACGATAAGGAGCCAATTAGATTATCTTTTATTTTCAGGAGCTTGTTTGAAAGGGCTCCACTCAAAATTTTATTGCTCAGCTCGGTTGCTCGCTTCGAACGGGATCCGATTAGACTTCCAACTGACTCGGCCTGAACAAGGTCTAGTTTTCCGTTTAAAAAGGCGCGCATTGTAAACTCTCCCGGGTTTGCCAGCCGTGCCCCGCGGCTAAGAACAACAGATATAATACGATCTACAATTATGGGGTTTCCATGACAAGATATCTCAATAATATCTTCTCCGGTATAAGAACCGGGGCCTTTAAAATAAGTTAACAGAACGCTGTCAATTGTTAGGTTTTTTTCATCTAACAAGTTTGCAAGCGTTGTATAGCGGTTTTTTAATAGGGTTTTCCCAGAGATAGACCGACCAATATTCAGTGCATCGCTGCCACTTATTCGAACAATTGAAACGCCACCATATCCGGGCGGGGTGGCCGGAGCGACAATGGTGTCGAGTGTCATTACGTTGATACGGGTTCTGTTGGGGGAATGAGTTTTTGCTGTGCTATAGTTAATACATTAAACAGGGTGTAATAGAGATTTAGCCCCGATGGGAAAGTGTTAAACATTAAAAAGAAGAACCCCGTCATGAAATACTGCATCATTTTTTGTTGAGGTTGTTGTGCCGCCCCCCCGCTCATCATTCTTTGTTGTATGAACATAGAAACAACCATGAGCATTGGTAAGATTGCCACATGTGCGCCATATATGGGTATAGAAAAGGGTAGTGTAAAAACAGCATCTGGCGCAGAAAGGTCTTTTATCCACCAAATAAAAGGCTCAGCCCGAAGCTCAATAGTTGTTCTAAAAACAACGAAAAGAGCAAACAAGAGAGGCATTTGAAGTAGCATTGGTAAACACCCCCCAAGAGGATTTACGCCTCGCTGTTTATAGAGCTCCATTGTGGCTTGATTTAGTTTTTGCGGGTTCTTCTGATGTTTTTCTTTTAGCGCTGTTATTTCGGGCTGTAATTGTTGCATAGCAGCAGTTGATTGATAGCTCTTTTTTGTAAGTGGATAAACCAAAATCTTAACGGCGAAAGCAAAAATAATTAAAATGTAACCATAGTTTGGAATATAATTATGTAGCTTTTTTAATACCCAAAGAACTGATTTTGAAATGGGTCGCACAAAGAAAATCCCAAAATTCATCACCTGGTCCAGATCTTTGCCAATGGACTTTATTCTGTCATATTCCAGAGGCCCAAGGTAAATCGAAACATTTGCAATATCGGAAGTCGATAAAGATAGAGACATGTCATAAGACTCTCTTTCTTGAAAGGTTCCTCCAATTGATGCAGACGAAACGATGTTAGGGCTTGATGGAATAAATGCGGAGATAAAATATTTGGTTCGAATAGCCACCCAGTCTGTTGCGCCATTGAAGGACATTGTTTCGCTTTCGTCTTTTTTTAACTTTACATCTTCAAGTTCACCTCCCTGGTAAACATAAGATTTAAAATAAACATAATCATCGGTTTTGTTTTTTTCTGTGGTTGTTAGTCCCCCTATCCAATTTAATGAATAGGTTCCAGCAAAAACCAGGTCCCGAACACCGCTCATATCTATTGCCACATCAATTAAATAAGAACCGGGGCTAAGGGTAAGTGTCTTAAATATTTTTCTGCCTGGAGAAATTTCAATTGAAAACACCAAAGATTGGGCTTCGTATATTTCACCACCATGAAACGCGCCACTGTATTGCCATGCCCCAGAGAGATCAACAATATTGCCGTCTAGATTTTTAAATTGAATGAGTGAATTTTCTTTGTTGTGCCCATTAATAATATCAATGCGACTGCTGTCGCTTAAAAAATAATTATTGAAAACAAACGATTTAATAGACCCACCACCATCGGATGAAATGACAGCTTCGTATAAATCTGTTTTTATTAAGATTGTTTTTTCATAATTATCCAACCCCACAAGCATATCACTAATAACCGGCGGATCGGTGGGCGAGGGAATAGCATCAACAGGTGTAGTTGGATTTTGCTGTAGTTCTGGGCTAGGCTCGGCGGGAACCTGCGTAGGCGAAACCATTTCCATATAATAGGGTGTAAATATGAGAACAATGGCTATTAATAAGAAAGCAAGAAGAGTTTTTTTATCCATGGTTATTTAACGGGGTCGTGCCCACCTTGATTAAGGGGGTGACATTTAGAAATTCTAACAAGTATCATTCGAATACCTGAAAATAAGGATTTTGAATTGAGTGCGTCCAATGCATACTGTGAGCATGTGGGGTGAAACCGACAGTGTTTACCAAGGATAGGGGAAAGAAAAAACCGATATCCTTTTACAAGGTAAACGAACAGCCTTCGAACAAGAAGGTCAATCACCCCTAGCACAGTCATGCGGCAAAACCGCTAAAGCGCGATGCGCTTACGGCCCTTTTTGCGCCGTCGACGCAACACAGACTTCCCGCCCACGGAGGACATCCGAGATCGAAAACCATGTTTGTTTTTTCTCTTTCTATTACTTGGTTGATATGTTCGCTTCATTTCATCTCCAAAAAAGCCCGGGAAAGTACGAAAATGAAAGAACATCACAAAATCTAAAATTAATAAAATTATAAAAAAATATTCGTGACATCTATTGGCGTTGTAAAGATGATTGTCGCTAAATTATAGCTCGCTACAATCTGTGGATAACTTGTGGATAACTATATTAAATGACACATAAAGATTTATGGAATTCTATATATTCCAAATTAACAAAATCTCTACCAACTCACGCAATTAATACATGGTTTGAGCCCATTGTCCCCATTGCCCTCACTGATAATGAATTAGTTTTAGAGGTTCCGAGTCAGTTTTTTTACGAATGGATTGAATCCCATTATATGCTTTCGCTCAGTCAAACAATTCAAGATGTATATAATAAAGACCTAAAAACGAGGTTTATTATATCGGCCGAAAAAATTAAATTAAATACTGCGACACCCGGAAGACATCCAACAGAGAAAACAAATATACAACCGGTACCGGCGCTGAATAAAAACTATTCTTTTGAATCATTCATTGAGGGACCAAACAACCAATTTGCAAAAATAGCTGCGGAAACCGTGGCAAGCGATCCTGGCAAAAATTCATTTAATCCGCTTATTATTTATGGGGGTGTGGGGTTGGGGAAAACACATCTGCTTCACGCAATCGGAAATACAATTAGGCTAAACAGCCCATCATCAAATATAGTTTTGGCCACCAGTGAAAGGTTCACACTGGACTTTGTAAACAGTCTCAGAAAAAATAAAACCGTGGAATTTGCAAAGCACTACAGACGCTCAGATGTTTTATTGATTGATGATATACAGTTTTTTCGAGGAAAGGAACAAACACAAGAACAATTTTTTCACACCTTTAACGAATTATATCAGTCGGGTAAACAAATTGTTTTAACTGCGGATAGATTCCCAGGAGAAATGCAAGGTCTCCAAGATCGGCTTCTTTCAAGATTTCAGTCCGGGCTATCTGTAGATATCCAACCACCAAACTTTGAAATGAGGGTGGCAATCCTAATGGAAAAAGCAGAACAAAACGGGGTTGACCTTTCCTACGATACAATAGAATTTATAGCGACCCACGTAAAAAGTAACGTGAGGGACCTAGAGGGAATTATAATCCGATTGTTAGCCCAGTCATCATTAATGAATCAAGACATTGATTTTAATCTTGTAAGAGAAGTGGTGCGAGAGCGCATAGGCAAAACAGCCGTAACAGATTTAACGGTGGAAGATGTAGTTCGGCGCGTTTCGGAGCTATCTAATATTTCTGAAAAGGAAATAGTGGGCAAAAGTAGGAAAATGGAAATTGCCGAAGCAAGACAGGTGTCTATGTATCTTTGTAGAAATATTATGGGGACATCCTTAAACAATATTGGTGTTTATTTTGGCGGCCGAGACCATACAACGGTCATGCATGCGGTCAAAACTATCGACGAGAAGCGGGTTAAAAATAAGCGCGTTGGAAAAATTGTTACATCCCTAAAACAGGAATTCAGCTTTTCACTAACATGATAATTTTCTTTGAATTTATGAAAAATCTATTGCTTGCCCCCTTTTTAAAGGGGGGCTATATTAAAACACCTTTGTTGAGACCGATTCTATACTCGTTCTCTCAAAAAGCTTTCTACGTACCAACAAACCTCAAACTGATACACAAAAAAATAACAACAACAAAAAGGAGTATTGTTATGAGAAAAGCGATCGCTTTTTTAACTGTCTTTGTAATGAGCATTTCATTGTTTGCCCAGAGTAATGTGGCAAAATATGGAGACAAGGACGCACCGGAAGTGCGTATACCGCAAACCTGGCATTCAAACAACAACAGAACAGAAGATTTTCTACTCGTTCTTACCGATTCTTGGGGAGATGGCTGGGACGGCGCCTATATGGACGTCTCAGTAAACGGCACACTGATTTATGATGATATTACCGTTGCTGCATCTACAGCGGAATTTACCCTTGCTGTTGATGATGGTGATATCGTACAGACGGCCTACACCTCAGGTAGTTATGAAGGCGAGCATAGTTATGCTTTTTATGATAACAACGGAACCCTTGTTGCCAGCGATGGACCAAGTCCGGGCGCAGGAATAGAGTTTACAGTATCTATTACCACTGACGTTCCAGGTTGCATGACAGCCGCAGCTTGTAACTATAATGCTGATGCCACAGCAGATGACGGCTCATGCTGCCTTACAAATTGCACAACAATTGCAATGGGCGGAGGATCTTACATTGGTGAAACATCTTGGGAAATCACCGACGCGGCAGGGAATATAATTGCCAGTGGCGCAGGCGCAGAGAGTTCAGAATTTTCCTGTTTGGACGATGGTGACTATACATTAACCGCTGCGGACTCTTATGGAGATGGCTGGAACGGAAACTTCCTAACGGTAACAGACGACGATGGCACAGTTTGGCTTTCGTTTGAAGTCACAAGTGCGGCGGGAGCAGGTGAAGTTGTCACAGCAACGTTCACAGTTGGCTATCCACCACCAGCAGTATTCTTTTCTGAATACGCTGAAGGTTCAAGCAATAATAAATATTTAGAAGTTTATAACGGCACCGATGCAACAATCAACCTTGATGACTTTGTCATCCTCGGCAACTACAACGGAAACCCCTGGAGTGAAACATTTACCTTTGTCGCTGGTGCAACCCTTGAAAGCGGCGGCGTTTATGTTATTGCTAACGCTAGCGCG
>Ga0207991_1001155_pt1 | contig 16554 bp, 10 predicted proteins | sample ETN07SmetaG_FD_185786 | JGI IMG/M metagenome (GOLD analysis project Ga0207991, IMG submission 185786) | Marine microbial and viral communities from oxygen minimum zone, Eastern Pacific Ocean - ETNP2014F14-07SV275 (SPAdes) (version 2) | ecosystem: Environmental > Aquatic > Marine > Oceanic ... | reverse complement strand
GCCATCCAATTCAGCAGCGGCAGGCCGACGCAGCAATCCGCCTTCCCTGTCGGCCTGCGCTGGGATACCAAGATCGTGCAGATGGCGAATCATCGTGTCGCGCAGGTTCCCCCTGCTCGCCATCAGAATCATGATGTCGCCATATTCGACCTTCTCAACGGTCTGAATCACTCGCCATTCTCCATCAGCGCCGCGCACGCGAGTAGACGTACCATCGTGCAATGCCCTGATGCGCATCGCGATCATCATCGCTTGGCGCTCGGCAGAATCGGGCTTGCCCGGTCCAAATGGATCGAGATAGGTAGTCAGTTCTCGCGGCGGGTCGCTCTCCCCGCCGTCTCGAACTGGGCAGATCCACTCGAGAGTTCCCGAGTTCTTCTGCTTCGAAGGTTGCGGAATCAATTGTTGCGCCTCGGCGTAGTAGTCGGCGTCGGAGAAGAAGCGGTGTCGCTCATCGAAGACGTCTTCCCACCACTCGTTCATGACCCTCAGCAAGCCACCTTGGGTGCGATAATTTATGCGCAGCGAAATCAATCCTTGAGTTCGCGCCGTCACCTCATCGGCGTCCAGAATCACGGTGCCGTCGTTCGATTCGAAGGGAATCCAATCAGTGATATTTCGAGCCCGAGCGTCGGCCAATTCGGAGCCTCTGAGGATTTGGAGGAGGTGTGAATATCGCGGGTCTCTGCTCGCATCTTCGCGTCGAAGTTCGGGCGCGCGAGTCAGTACTGGAATGTTCTGGAATTCGGCTTCGTTGATTCTTCGGAGGCGGTTGGCGTAGAGTCGGAATCCAGCGACTTCGGCCTGGCGGAAGGCGTAGATCGACTGCTTCATATCGCCCACATAGCAGATCGTTGGTTGCCAATCCGTGTCCGGTTCCTCGACCTCGTCGGTCCTGATTTCACGTGGCCCCCAAAGCCTCGAGAGCAGTCTCCACTGCAATGGTGAGTTGTCCTGTGCTTCGTCGATGATGAAGGCTCGGTAACGCCGGCGAATCTGTTTGAGCAAGGCTATCCGGCGTTCGAGATCCGCACGGATCTCGCCGAGAACATCTGCCGATTCTGCCGCGCTGAGTGGGTCGGCTTCGAGCGCTTCGAGTGCCCTGAATGCTCGATGGATGTGATCGTCGCGCCAGGCTTCATCGGGGATTGAATCAAGCGCGTCGATAATCCTGCGAGGGTAAAAAGTGCGACAGATATCGGGGCATTTCGCGAGCAGCAAGTCGCCTGCCAGTCGGGTGATGTCGTCGAATTCGTGGACTTCCTCGCGCTCTTTGAGCATCTTGACGATGCCTATGAGGCCGTGTAGAACGATTCTGAGATCGTCGAGGTTTCGGGCTTCAGCGGTAAGCGTGAAACCCGAGGTCGCCGCTCTCAAACCACCATTGAGTCGCTCTGGAAGAGGTTCGGGAAGGTGACGCAGCAACGAGGCGTGGTCGGGCGGTGCGTGGGCTCCAGGGGTGGCTTCGAGAATCATCGCCAGTTGGGTGTGGTGCAGGACTCTCTGACCCAATGGAGAAACCAGAAGATCCTTGACGGCGTTCGTGCAAATGTGGATCTGGTCTCGAACTGCAATCTTCGTAGCATTCGGTTTGATGGTGGACCAAGGCTCGATTCCTGCTGGCCACTGCTGATCGTTGGGTAATTTGTGGCTGGGGAAGATGGTCGGGTCTGGCTTCAACAATTTGCTGCTGACCGTGCACATCAGGACTTGACTGGCCCAGACCAGTCGTTCCCAATCGTCGGCCGGTCGGCCATCATCTGCGAGTTCTACGAGGCTCGCCATTCGCGTCTCGGAAGCCCATCCCGTCGCTGCGAAATGGCTGATGTGATTGCGTATCACCTCACAATAATCGGAAATCGAGTTACCGAGTCGGTCGGTGAATTCGTCGATGTCTTGGCTACGAATCGACTCCATCAACCGCACCCGCAGCAGCTCAGGATCGACTCTGTTCGTGGCGTTGAGAAGACCTCGCTCGCCCTCGCCGATGAATACTGAATTGTCGATCAGATTGCGTAGCATTCTAGCCGATTTCTTACGGCCCGCGAAGTGGCGGGCGATTCTGTCGCGGGCTGCCAAGACCGCTTCGACATCATCGGCTGGGACTCCCGCATCGACTGCATCACCGAGGAGGTTGGCCGCTCTGGGCAGCCTCCAAAGGGTGTTGATGCCCGCCTCGATGATGCGGATGCGGCCAGCCTCGGTGACGACATCATGGCCCAGAGTATCGCCGAGCAGGCTGCGATAAGGTGTCACGAGTTGATTGAAGAATGAGTCGATGGTCCCGATCGGTGCATCCTCTAGGAGCATCAGGAGTTGTTCTGGGAATCCCTCGTGACGGATGCGTGGATCGCTCTGGTCATCCTTGTCACTTGAGTAAGAACCGAAGCGCAGTTGAGCGATTCGGTGTCGCAGTCTGTCGCGCATCTCATCGGCTGCGAGGTTGGTGAAAGTCAGCAGGACGACCTCTCCGGGCAGCAATCCTCCCCAGTCGTTGAGGTCGATTCGCTCAGACATCGGAGAGACCAGCAGGCCGCCTTGCAGGCGGCCGGGACGTTCCGGACGCGGGAGGATGCGGGTCGCGCGTTGATCCTCGGTCAGATAATGCTCGATGACGCGCTCGACGATGGTGCTGGTCTTGCCCGTCCCAGCCCCAGCATCGATGGCGATGTGAGAGTCGAGATTGAGCGCCAATCTCTGGGCGGTGTTCAAAGTCATCTCGGATCACCTCGAATCGCCACGGGACAGATCGACGCGACTCTGCAATACATGCAGGCCTCCTGACTCGGAGTCGCGTGGACGCGGCCGGCGGCCGCGCCGGCAGCGGCGCCGAGTGCGACCGAGAGCCGCTGCGCCAACCAAGCCCGGAAAGCATCGCTCTCCGGATTCGGTCCTTCGTCGGGGAAGCGGTGGAGCTTCTTGGTCAGGTCAGTCTGCGTTCCGAACGGTGGGCGCGAAGCCAGAGCTGGAATGTGGCTGGAGACTTCGACCCAGTGTTCGGTGTCATGGCCCATCACGCTGATGCCCGCGCCAACGACCAGGTCTCCGGGGTGGGCGACTTCCCATGCGCGGGCGTAGAGAGAGAGTTGGACCTCTTCGAGCAAGCCCAGTGCATGGCGTTTCTTCGCCTCTATCGACTCGGTCGTCTTGAGGTCGCGAATGATGACGAGTCGACGTGGTTTCCAATCCGTACCGAAGATGCGAATCGGGGCGACGCTGGCAGAACCAGCGTCGTCGACCCAGACCTCTCTGCCGATGTCGAATGAAAGCAGGTCGACACGGTCAATCATCCCACGCAGGCGGATCGAAGGCAATTGCTCGCCTGCTGGACTGGTCAGAATCGCAGCTAGGCTGATTTCGATGCCACGTTCGTCATGAGACATCGCCTCCCATTCGTAAGCGATCGGCATCGAGCCGCGAACCTCCGCCTCAGCGCTGACAATCGTGCCGATCCGACCACTTGGTGGGGTGGGTCGAGGGTTGGCGAGCCAGTCCCTCCAATCGCGCCGGTCGAAGCCGGTCAGCATTCGCAGGCGGTTCGTCGAGACTGCGTCTGTGCGCTCGAGCCAAGGCGCGAGCCGGTCTAATTCTTCTAGTGCGATCTGGAATAATTCAGCATCGCTGAGTTCAGAATCGGCGATGTTGAGCGGCTGATTTTGAGCCAGAACCTCGCCGATGTCGCGCTCGATTCCTTCCTCCATTCCAAGCACTCTACGTAATAATTGGTGGTGGACTTCGTGGAGTAATTCGCCGTGCGTGCGGGCGTCGAGATCCTCTTGCTGCTTCTCTTCTTCCTCGGTTCTGAGTTCTTTTGAAAGCCAGCCTTTCCGTGGGCATGATAGCCAATCCTTCAACCGACTCGCCGACCATTTCGGTACAACTTGACCGGCTCCCTCGCCGTGTCCATGTCTGTTATCGAAGGCTTGCGAGCCCGTCTCCTGTGGCAGCATGGGACGCGGGTCGATCGTGGCAGGGCCACCGATGACTGGCCAGCGGTCTGCGGCTCGAGGGCTGACTTTGGTGCCGGGTGGTTTGCGCAGCAGATCGTTGCTTCCAATCCCCCAGACGAAGGGGCGATTCTCTTCGGGGAGGTAACCTTGAGGGCCCAATTCCTTCGGTTCTCTGCGCTCTCGGTCTCGTTGCAGAGCAATATCGAGAGGAATCGAGACCGCTCGTGGATTCAGTGGGCTTCTCGACGACGGTTGCATGCCATCGAGATTCTCTCCGTCGACACGACGTTGATGGCGTGGGCTCGCCGATGTTTCGGGTCTTGTGGGGAGCTGTTCGGCGGCATCCTCGGGGTCGTTGAGTTTGGCCCATTCACGAATCGGTGCAGCGGCTGGTGAGGCATCGTCGAGGCTGGGGTCGAGGATGATGACTTCCTCTCTCGCGGCTGCGAGCAGGTGGGAAAGATGGTGGCGAGCCTGTCTGATGGGTGAATCTGGTCTCTGGATATCGAGTGTGTGGCGCTCTTCATCGCCCAGGAAGGCGATCTTCGGGACACGCAAGTCCCAAGAGCTGCTCGAGAGATTGCAGAGGATGATCAGATCGGCAGTGCAGCCTAATGCATCTGAGGGAGTCAGCAATCTGATTCGACCACTGGTGATTCCGCCTCCTGCTGGAACTGGAGTTGTGCGCAGGAGGCTGGACAATTCTTCGACCCAATCGACCCCGCCCGCTGGACTCGATTGACCGAGGCTCTCCTGCATCCTGCGCAGGCGATGGTGGGCGTCCACGAGGCTCTGGACGACGGCGGCGGAGAGGGATTCGGAGCCGCTCGAGCCGCGCATGCTGGCTGCGAGATCGACGCGTGACAGCGTTGCAGTCAGCCATTCATCACCACTTGCAGCGGTCGTGGGCAGCGGCAGGGCTTGGCGGCTGTGACAGCCAATCCACATCTCGGGCTCGCCCAGCGCGACTCTGTCGTGTTCTGCCAGAAGAGCTTCATTGGTCTTCGCGAGGCAGAGCAACCACCATTGGGTGCTCTCCTTGGCGAAAGCACTGCGCTCATCAGTGGTCTCGCGAGCGAGAGTTTCCATCCAGCGTCGAAGCGAGCCAGGGCCACCCAGAACATGCTCGCTTCGAGCCATCTCGGTCATCAGATCTGCGTTTGCGCTCGGCCTGATTCGGGCCTCTGTCGGATGGGCCACGGGGGCTTCGAAGAGTGTGATTGAGCCTTGCAGCGCCAAGGCTCGGAGTGATTCGAGGGCGAAGCAATTCGGCCCATGACAGATCTCTGAACTCGCGGCCAGCCAATGTCCGAGCGGCTTGCCCGATGCCATCGTCTCAACGCTCGCGATTAGGATTCCATGATCGGCAAGACCGCGCTGCCAGCGCGAACGATTCTCCTCCAGAGATGGATCGATGATGATTACCTCGACATCTGGATTCTCGCGCAATCGGCAGGCCAGCGCGTCCAGCGCGAAGGGCATCGAATGCTCCTCGCGCTGAACCATGAGGCGAGTCACATGGCTCGATTCGGGCTCTGCACCTCTGGCCAGGGGTTCGTGCTCAGGCAACCATTCCGGCACCCCGTCAGCCTTCCGAACAGGCTGTTCATCGAGGAGCAGCAAACCGTGCTGTCCGAGCCTGAAATTACCCGGATGGACCAGTTGATGAAGCGGTCGATGGCGCGAGATTGCAACCAATAATTCGCGTTTTTTCGCGCCCATCACCGGTGCATGATCGAGCATGATCACGCCGCTCACATCTCGTAGACTGAACGGCGCCTCACCCCTCTTCACCCACTCCTCCAATCGCTCGATCACCCCCGAAGTGACGAAGTCCGGATGCGTCCCTCCGAGTTCCTTCGCGAGCCGGAGCAGAATCCCCGAGAAAGCATCGATTCCGGGTCCATCCCAATCCTTCAGGCAACCCTCACGGGCGAGCAATGTGTGCAATTGCGCCAGTGCCTCGGTCTTGTGCTCGCCCCAAGGCATCGTCGGCAGCGGATTCAGAATCGGAAATTCGAGGCGAGTGGCCGCTGCCGCGCAGGCCTCGTTCAGAACCATCTCCCAGCCACCCGAGAGCGACAGCGCACGCGGCATCCGAAGATCCGCGAGCAGCGATGTTTCCAGAGACTCGAGGGTGTGGTGCAGAGTCCTGTCGATGACCACCCCCTCGCCGGCGAGGCCGGCCAGACACTCACGCCTCGCCTCCTGACTGGGATGGATCACCAGAATGCGGGCGGGCCCGCCCGACGTTACAGGGCGGAAGTCCCTGCATTGGCGTATCAGGTGCTTGCGCAACCACTCTGGCAAGGCCCCGGCGAAGACCTCCTCATTCGTGATACACAAGACAGATTCCAGAACCATGACCTCACCGAGCATCAGCGATGCACCCCAGGGGTTATTGAATCAAACGCACGAATCGGGCGTCGCGCTCAATCTTCGCGCAGATGCCGCGCGACGGGAACTGCTGCGAGCAGTGAGAGCAGTGTCGAGAGGCCCGCTGCTGGCAGCGGATTCGGGTTGCGGGCCTCATCGTGGACGATTTTCCAATCGACGAGCAGAATCGCCTTCATATCGTCGCCATCCCACGCTGTTGGGACATCGACGGACAGACTTCCACTGTCACTATCGAGAGCGATAGCCTCGTGCAGAACGTGAAGATAATCCTCCAAGTTATTCGACCCCTCTGAGAAGTAAGCAGAATCCTCGACGAACATCAACCAAGCCGTCGTCTGCTGTTCGGGGCAGTCGTCAGCACAGGAGAAGACGAGATCGTCGAGCGACCAAGAGAAAGTCGCTGCTTCAGCCTCGAATGAGACGCCGAATTCAATCGCTCCTCCCACGAACCAAGCTGTGCTGCCAACAGCCATCGACCAGGTGTAATCGTCAATCAGACTCTCTCCCTTTGGACTGGAGCCGATATGCATCCGCTCGCCATCGATGATCGAAGTGGGGGCTAGGCGAGGGCCGCCACCGACCGCTGTCGAGGATTCACCGTAAACCGCCTCCCAACGCTCCTCGGTGCTGTTGCTACCAAATGGATCCTCGATCTCGAAGAAGTGTCGATGGTAGTGGATCTGAACCGCATCAATGCCGCTCAGGACTTCCTCCATCGCGTGCTCTGAGGTCACACAGTTCGAGCACCAAGTCGCAGTGTAGACCTCGACGATGCTCGGCATATCGTTGTACTGCATCGAAATCGAAGTGTCACTCGCCCCCTCACCCAAGGCTATCGTCAGACCCCCGAAAGTCCCTGCATCGGCTTGTTTTCGGGCAACCTCCCACAGTGGCTCACTCTCAGCACTGGCGGCTATCGGCGCGAGGAGAAGCGCAGTCAAGGCGAGCGCCAGAATGGTTCTCATCGTGCTTCCGAAATCGACGCTCGGATGAAAGGTTCGGCTTCATTGCGTCGCTGCGAATCGGCTCTCAAACATCAGCAAAAGCTGCAATCGTGCGCTCGATATCCTCGTCCGTGATGTGGAGATGGATGACTGCGCGGATGCTCGAATCGGTGAGGGCGAGGACATCGATGCCTTGCTCGGCCAGACTTTTGACCAAATCAGCGGCTGCCCCAGCAGCAGTATCGACGAAGACCATGTTAGACTGAACGGCCTGCAAATCCACCGAAAAACCCTCCATAGAGTTGACGGACTTCGCCAGTTTGAGGGCTCTTGCGTGGTCGTTGGCCAAGCGCTCGACGTTGTGGTCGAGCGCGTAGAGTCCGGCAGCGGCGAGGATGCCTGCTTGCCGCATGCCGCCGCCGAGCATCTTGCGCCAGCGGTGGGCTTCATCGATCGTCGCTCGGTCAGAAATCAGCAAGGATCCAACGGGCGCGCCCAGTCCTTTGGAGAGGCAGATTGCGATGCTGTCGAAATCGCGGACCATCCTGGCCGCCTCGGTACCGGTGGCCACAACGGCGTTGAAGATGCGGGCTCCATCGAGGTGAGCGCGGCAATCGTTGGCGTGGGCGATGGCGCATATCTCGTCCATCGCTGCTTGGCTGTAGAGCGAACCGCCGCCCATGTTGGCGGTGTTCTCGACGCAGATGAGGCTGCAGTCGGGGAAGTGCGACTGGCTGCCCTCGGCTTTGCGAATCGCAGCCTTGACGTCGGCTGGAGACATGATGCCGCGAGGTCCGTTGAGCAGAGCGATCGAGCAACCGGAGATGCCAGCGTAGCCGCCCCCTTCGTAGAGGTAGATGTGGGATTTCGAGTGGGCGATCAACTCGTCCCCCGGCTTCGTCTGAGACTTGATCGCCAGAGCATTCGCCATCGTTCCGGAGGGCACGAAAAGAGCCGCTTCCTTTCCCAACAAAGCCGCAACTCGATTCTGCAATTCGATGACTGTCGGGTCATCACCCAGCACATCGTCGCCGACCACTGCCTTCGCCATCACTTCACGCATCGCCGGGGTCGGCTGAGTCACGGTGTCGGAGCGTAGGTCGACACGCTCACTCGGATAGTCACGCACAGCGCACCGTGCATCCCGTTGCCTATCAAGAGCACCACCGTGAGAACCGGCGCGAAGAAATGCTCGCAGTCACCAAGATATCCGGCTCTTGAAAGCCTCATCAAACTCAGGATTGAAAGGAATTTCGTCGACTGCTACGCAGTCGTTCCCGAAGCCGCTTCGTAGACATTGAAGGCGTACAAGGGGGGAGTGTAGATGTGGATATTTATCAGTTCGCGTTCGGCGTCGTTAGAAATCTGGTGGATGTCGGGTTCGTCAGCTGCACAGACCTCTCCGCGTTGGTAGGTCCGCACCCTGGTCGGTACTGCCAGACCCTGCGCGTCGAGCGAATGGATGGTCTCCGTGGAGACGCCGGAGGCGATGAGGAAGGCGCAGTCGCTGCCGACGTGATCGTGGATCGGCGTCGATTGGCCGGGTTTCCAGGTATTTGCTACGAGTTCGTAGAACTCGCTTTTCTTGATGACATTCCTCTGGTAGTCGACATCGGCAGAGCCGATGCAATTCCTCAGTGCTTCGAGGTTGATCGAGATGCCTCGAAGTCGGTGGTCGAGCTCGTCGAGGCCTGGTCTGCGATCGATCTCGTCGAGCCACTCTATCAGGCCCGAAAGGCCTGTACATCGGGACAATAATTCATCTCGAACCGATGGTTCGAGGTCGACCTGAGTGACCATTGATTGCTCAGAAAGGGTCGCCGCTGATGACTATTCCGTCCTTGGTGCTAAGCACCAATTCCGATATTTCTGCAGCCGATTTACACTCGATGCGCGCTGAGTAAGCAGGTGTTCCGGGGCACACCGGCGAATCGGTAAAAGTGAAACAATGATAGACTCCTTCCGGAATTCGACCATTTTTGTTATATATTCAATGAATTGCGCAGAAACTGCTCGCTTAGGCGGGAGGAAGAAAAATATGGAAATTGATATGAACGCAATGAAAGCAGAGATTGGCGGTGCCTTCGTGGTATCGTGGCTGGTCCTTGGACTCGGCTTAGGTACCTTGGAGGGGGCGGTTGCTCTTGCGGCGGTCTGGATGACCTTCGGTGGGGCTCACGTCCTGCCGGTTGTGACCTGGTGTCACATGATGACTGGTGATCTCGGCGATGTCGAAGGAAATTGGATGGCGAACGGAATGCGATTGCTCGCACAGGCCGTTGGTGCCCTCGTGGCCATTATGATGGTCACAGAAGTGGGTGCTATCGAGACTGGCTGGGCAGCTGCGGACTTCGCGGCCCCTGACGCTTGGGGTGCGATAACAACCGTCGCCGCTGGTGCGATCTGGTGGACCATACACACGAGGAGCGATTCCGCGTGGGTAAGCGCCTTTGGCCTGATGGTCGTTGGCGGAGCGATGGTCCTTGATGGTGGACACCAGATGGGAGCATCACTTGCAAGCAGTGCAGATGGCATCGTTGATGTCGCTCTGGCCTGGATTGTTGATGGTGCGATGGTCGGTGTTGGAGCCCTTTTGGCTAACACCATCGATGACGCCCTGTGAAGTTCTGGAATCTGATTCTCTGAACTGATACACGTAAGGCAGGCTGGGGGAGTTTTCTCTCCCAGCCTCGCCGATACTCTCAACCCCCCTCAGAGGATTCCCTCTGTGGGGGCTTCTTCAGTTTCGTGGGAAACCTGCTGTTCCTGGCGATTCGGCCTTCTCGTAGGCCTCTGCTGCTAGGGAGGATCAATTGACGAATGTGATTGGTTGACCTGGGAAATCAATTGACCAATGACAGGTCACCGGTGATGGCATCTATCGAAGAGCGCGGCCCAGGGCCGATGCCTACGACCGTGACGGTCCCTGCTGGGATCTCGGTGTGGCCGGCATCGCTGACGAGGTAGGTAACAAGGCCGGCTGACTTTGCTCTGCCGAGAATGCGCCGCAGCGAGTCCTCGTCGGGCGCTTTGCAGACGATCTTGCGCCCGCCATCCCTGCGATAACGGTCGAGTGTGCGAGGCGATACCTTACGCGCGCGCAGAACACATTCCGCAACAGCGTGCCCGCATTGAGCCGCCAACTTGCCTCTCGAGAGTTTGAGGTCCGCACGCGTCACGAGGACCATGGTGATCTCTTCAGTTCGTGACAATCTCACTCACCGTCTCACTCGTCGGTGCGATGGAATGGCGCAGCAGCATATCACCGATAGGAGCTGCCATCCACGCGGCGAAGACGAGATTGCCCACAGCGTGGTAGAGATCGAATAGCAGCCCATTGAGCAGATACGGGGCGAGCATCGCTGGGTCGGTCTTCAGCAGGATGCTCGAAGAGACGATCCAGTTGAAAGTAAAACCCGAGACAAAGGCGAGGGCTGCAACCCTGTTGAGTTGAAGTTCTCCCTCAATCAGCAGTCGGTCGGCCAGAAGCGCACCGGAACAGCCGACCGCACCCCAGCCAATCACCTGAAAGAGAGTCCACGGACCGTGTCCCAAGACCAGGACATTGGTCGACAGCGCAACCACGCCAGCGAGGGCGAAGGCACGAGGAGAACCCAGATAGATTCCCGCGAGGAGAACGATCAGCGTCACCGGTTGGATGTTCGGCAGAGGCTCGAAGAGGATGCGGCCTGCGAATGCGAAAACAGCCAGCAGCGCCAGCATGATCCACCCGCTGTTTTCATCCAAACGACGCTCGGCCTTGAGCAATGCGAAGACGATGACGGAGAGAATCGCGGCGTTGAGCAGAAGGGTCTCGGCCGGAGCCAGAGCGATGTTGTGGAAGTCGTACATACCGGAACCCCGTTTCTCTGGCGGTCAGGTCATTCTTCAGCGTTGCTGAGCGGAAGAACTCACCAAGTGCCGATGCGCCAGAGAATCACATCGCCTTCTGAGAGGATTACATCGCCGATTCCCAGCCATGACATCTCGCCGTTGTGGTGCAATTCCCAATATGCTCCACTGAAGTCGCCCGTGACTTCGGCATCGTTGAGCCCTCCGATTGTGTGAACGTATGGCCCCCAATCACCGACCTCGTAGCCGACTGCCAAATGGCCACCTGCTACGCGGGTCGCATCGAGCATGAATTCCATGCCATCGCTATATCCGGAAAATCCGCCGACGCAGGCGCCGGTCACGTTGTAGTTTTCATTCACGCCGATTGCCGAGCCGTCGGCGTCGATCATTGTCACTCCAGACGAGTATATCGAGTGAGGGAAATCGTCTGGGAATAACACGCAAATGACTTGTTCATCATTCCATTCAGACGGCAGTCCATCGTGTGCCGATTCGCTATCGTTGACGTATTTTGCAGATTCTTCAGAGATTGCATCGCGTATCGCTGGTGCGAGTAAAACGAGGGCGACGAGGACCAGAATCGATGCGGTCCTGAGTTTGTCTGACATGGAGCCTGAGGGCTGGTTCATCAGTCTATGAAGTTAGTCGAGTCTAATCTTTCAGAATCTCTGAAATCTTCTCTCTGAGGATCTGGCTCACGAGAGCACCGTCGGCGGACCCGCCCAACTCTGCCATCACCATTCCCATCAGGGGGCCGACTGCGGCCATTCCGCGCTCTGTGATGAAGTCGGCTCGGCTCGTGATGACGGCCTTGACGGCATCGGCGACCGCACTGGTGTCGGCTGGTGTGAAGCCTGCTTCTTCGGCTTGCGTGGTGAACCATTCAAGGCGGTACTCGAATTCGGTTTCGCTATGGGATGGACCGTTCTGCCAGAGGGTGCGGGCCATCGGGACGATTCCTTCTCTGGTGATGACGCCTTGCTCGCGGGCGTGCAATGACAGTGTGAGGACTGGCCACGGTACGTCTTCGGCTGTTCGCCCGGTTCCCTCGGCGATCTGCTCTCGCGTGTTGTCGAGGAGTGCTGATGCTGTGGCTTTGGCTGGTAGGGGTGGGCATCCGCATGGGCCGCCTTCGAGAGCGGTTGCGAAGACATCGTCGAGTTCGGCGCCAATCAGAGCCTCGATCTGGTTCTGCGAGATTTCGTAAGCGGTCAGGCGGTTTCTGCGTTGTTCACGGTTGAGAGGCAGGTTGGCTTGAATGTCGGACCAACGCTGCTCTTCGAGGGTCAGAGTGGGGATGTCGGTCTCGGGGTACATTCGCGCTCCGCCGGGCAGGGGTCGCATGGCGGTGGTCGTTCCGTCCTCAGGAGAGCCCTTGCGGATGACCACGTTGCGGACTTCCTGAGGGATTCTGTGGTAGGCTTTTCTGGCTCGAGTGATGACCGATTCGAGGGCCAGGTCGGCCTGCCACTCGGGTGCTACACAGAGTACGAAGGCGTCTGCTTCTGCGAGGTCGAGGCCGCTGCGGATGGCTTCGACTTCTGTTGCTTCGATTCCGTAAGCTGGTAATTCGTCGGAGTGGAAGATGCCCGCGACTCCTGCGAGTTTCGCTGCGCTTGCCAACTCTCTTCCGAGGCGAGGCAATTGGGCGTTCTCTTCGTCCATTTCCTTGCTGCCGATTCGGTTGGCGAAGCCTGGTAGGATTGCTGCCTTGACGCTGGCTCCTCTGGCGAGGGAGTCGGTGACCATCTTGGATGAGCAATTGGCGAACAGTCCTGTGACTTCATGAAGTTCCATGGGTATACGCGCTGAGGCTGCCTTTGCGACGCGATTCTCGGTTGGAATCTGGTCATCGCGTCGGTCCGTGGGAAGTTCGGGCAGATTCGCCTCTTGACGCAGATCGTTTGCGAGTCGGTAGAGGTGGAGTTGGCGGGCCATCTCGAGACGGATGATTCGAGGAATCCAGTCAAGGTCTTGACAGCCCTTGATTTCGACGCGGTCTCCGCAGGCGAGGCTGACGTTGAGATCCTGTCTGATGGTACCCAGTCCGCGTCGAACCATGCGGGTGTCACGCAGCAGGGTTCCGAGGGCCAGTGCGGTCTCTTTCGCATGTTCGGGGCTCTGCACATCGGGCGCTGTCGCAATCTCCACAAGGGGCACTCCGAGCCTGTCGAGTGTGTATATGACGACCTCGCCGTGCTCGGTCGAGCGGGTGTCGAGTTTTCTCGCCGAATCCTCCTCGAGACAGATGACATCGATTCCGACCTCACCCGTCTCAGTCGTCAGGATGCCGTCGGTCGCCACTAGAGTCGTGCGCTGGAAGCCACTCGTGTTCGAGCCGTCGACCACGGTTTTGCGCATTGCCTGTAGAACCGGTACCGGCTTGGCGTCCATCATCGCCGCTATCGTCAAGGTCGCATCGATCGCCTTCGAATCGTGACCGAGTGGTGGAGCCTCATCCATCTCGATGAGGCCTGCGTTCGGCGATTGAACATAGACGAATGAGCGATTGCGGCGCGCCTCGAAGCGGGCTGCGACATCGACGCGCCCACCCTCGCCTTGAGTGGCTCGGAGGCGTCGGTTGTTGCGATTCCATTGCGCTGGAATCTCCTCGATTTTGAGGTCGAAGAGCCGACTCGGCATCCGCGAATGCAACTTGCCGGTCGCGAGTTGCTGGTGAATCTCGAGACCGCACATGAAGCCGAGCCCGATCTGGTCTAGGCTCGAAGGGCGCCGGATGTCGCCCAAGGGTTGCGATGCGCTCACGCCACGAGGCGGTGAGTCATGGCTCATAGGCTCAACGGGCGAATGAATACTCGTCGTTGCGAGGACTGAACAATTCACCACTCTGCAGCATCTTCGAGATCATGTCCTCGACCTGATATTCTGTAATACCCTTCGAAGCGGTTCGATTCAGCAGATCATTCATCGATGCCACGCCCCTCTCCGAGATTATGTCACGAAGCGTCACTCGAATCACCTGAGCCGCATTCCGCTGTTGAACCGATACTCCCGAGATCAATTCCGATTCATCCTCGATCCCCGCTTCCTCGCGCCAATGTCTGAAGACAGCGATCGACATCTTCGCGTCATCCGCATTCGCCACCTCACGAAGGAACATCCGCGCATGGGCCTCAGTCAATCGAATCAATGCCTCGAGTGCACGCGGAGTGATTGGAATGACATCGACTTCGCCATACTGGTCTTCGCGATTGAAGGATTGTCTCTCAGTGGTGTAATATTCCAGAATCAACGCTTTAGCGTCATCACTCAGATCAGGATGGATATTCCTCTTCGCATAGGCGATGTATTTGCGCAGGAACTCTATCGTCAGGTGTTCTGATTCATCGTATCCTGTGGCGAAAATCAAACCCTCCTCGGCCTCTCGAATGTCGTATTCCATCGCCTCATCGATCTTCGCCTCGCTGATTCCTCTGGTTCGTACCTCGAGGATGTGACGTGCGATCCTCTCGTCATCCTCGACGCGCGCCTCGTCTCTGAGCATCCAGATGATGTCGAAGCGCGAAGCGAGAGCAGGTGGCAAACCGGTCTCCTTGAAGGAGTGGATCACACTCTCGTTCGGTCCTCGCTTACTGAAGCGACCCTGGGTCGGATTCGCTGCAGCGAGAATCGAGCAGCGGGTGTTCAGGGTCGCCTTGACGCCGCCCTTCGAGATATCGAGACGCTGCTGTTCCATCGCTGGGTGCATGGTTCGACGATCCTCCTCGCTGATCTTGTCGAATTCGTCGATGGCCGCGAGACCCCTGTCTGACAGTGGCAGGACACCGGCTTCGAGAGCGAAGCGACCGCCGCCGCTGAAATCGTCGCGCACGGCGGCGGCGGTCAAGCCAGCGCCAGAGACACCGCCGCCGGTAGCGTACATGCCACGCGGCGAGAGTTTCGACATGTAGATCAGCAATTGTGACTTGGCGACACCTGGATCTCCCATCAGCAGAATGTGGATGTCGCCACGCAATCTCGTACTATCTTGATTGAGTCGCGAGACTCCGCCGAAGAGTTGCAGAGCCAGTGATCGCTTGACGTAATGCATGACGCCAGTGGCGTAGATCGAAGGCGCGATGGAGCGCTGCATGAGTTGTAGAAGATCGGAGCGACTGGAGATTTCGAGTATCGCTTCGCGGTCCTCATCGGTTATCTTGATCTCAGTGAAAGGTGTGCTCTCATGCTCTGAACTGACCATGTGATAGATGATGTCGAACATCGGAGTTTTGCGATTCCGCTTCACCTCCGAATGAACTACTGGGATGATGTTCACCACAACCCTCTGACCGGGCAGATGCTTGTTGACCAACTCGCCTTCGACGAGAACGTGAGCGCGGGACGGCTGGGCACCGCTGGGAACGTTCTCGGGAACTTCCTGAACCTCGATCCATTGATTGTTGACCATCCTCGAGATGTTCATCACCAGATTGAATCTGGTCTCGCCACTGCGCCCCGCCGAGGCTCCGCAACCGGTCTCAGGCGGGCAGCGGAGCGGTTCCTTGAGTTCGCGTTCATTATCCTGAATCATCTCCACGGTGTGCTCGCAAGCCTCGCATTGGAAGACAGCGCGGTGGATTCGCGGCTTTATCTCACTAATCTTGGTGACGATGACCTCGGCGCTGCGCAGCTGCCCGATGTCGTTGCTGCCGACATCGCGTAGATCACGGCGGCTGTCTCTTGGAAGCTCGCCCACGCGCAGGATGCAGTCGATGTCCTCGCCGCGCTCGCGGCAGATCTCATTCAGAGTCCTTCGTCCAGAATTGAGAATGTTGCTAGGATAGGCGAGGACGTCTTCGGCGAATTCCGGATCGAAGGCCTGCAGATCATGGAATGTGAGTTCAAGAACCGGCGTATCCGATTGCTTCGAAAGCAGAAGAATCATCTCCGATTCTTTGGCTTCGGAGAAGAAAGTGCGCCAACGCGCCGAGGAATCTATCGCTGCCATGCTCATGGATTATCGCCGCCGGGCGAGGGAAGTGCTAAGACGCAGTCTATGAACAGTTTGCAGGCAAAATGCCACCCCTTGATTTCCACTGTAGAAGAAAGGCGTTCGACGTCGTCGAAATGCGAGGCTGAAGGCTTCCACTGCAACCGAAATCGCATTGGCGCCGAGCCCACAGGAAAAGCACCTTGCGAAAAAATCGAAAATACGCACTTTTCCAATCAAGACCACCCATCTGGTACAATCCAGAAGAGATGGGTCGCTTTGAAGCGAAGCCCTTCCATCCGCTGCCATGGAGCATGTACGGTCCGGTGAGGATGTCTTCGTGAGGTTGGATCCCGGAGAGGAGATGCACGCAGCTTTGCAGAGCCTATCAGAAACTGGAATCCAATGTGCTGCAATCACCAGCGGAATAGGTCGAGTCCGCGATATTCGCATCGGCTACCTCGATGGAGAAGGCGTT
>Ga0207991_1001150_pt1 | contig 16613 bp, 13 predicted proteins | sample ETN07SmetaG_FD_185786 | JGI IMG/M metagenome (GOLD analysis project Ga0207991, IMG submission 185786) | Marine microbial and viral communities from oxygen minimum zone, Eastern Pacific Ocean - ETNP2014F14-07SV275 (SPAdes) (version 2) | ecosystem: Environmental > Aquatic > Marine > Oceanic ... | reverse complement strand
CTTCTGATGAGTCTGTGGCAGAGCCTTCTGACGAACCGCAGAGGATAATCGATAATCCCGAGGATCTACGCCAGTGGACTCCGGCTGAGGAGGTGAATGAATGAGCGCGAATGGATTCTCGAAGGAAGAGGTGATAGAAGCCCTGCATAGCATCGCAGGTGAGATGCATGACAACATGACCAAGGGGCAACCGCCGAGAATGACGCTGCCTGTGAGGACCAAGAAAAACATCGCTTTCGATGAGCGTCTCGGCGTTTACAAGTATGGCAAGAAGATGAGCACGCGCGATGCGACGAGCCTTGGCTCGGCCCGTCAACTGCTTCGCGCGCTCCATGTCACCGAGTTCATCGAGGAGATGATCAACGCTGGTAAATCCTCGACATTGAGAGAGATGTACTACATCTCTGAAGGGTGGGGACATGGGAAATTCGGTTCACAGAACGAGAGCAACAATCTCGCAGAGGATCTCGAAATCGTCACCCGATGCATGCGTGAGGACTTCAAACTCCGACCTGAAGAGGATGGGGCTCGCATCATCGGCAACATCACCTTCGAGGAGAGGAATCGACGCGGTGATTGGATGAGAATCAACTGCCGCGACGATGTCGGAGATTCCGGATACGGAGTCCCATACAATGTCGAGGCGGAGAAACTCCGCCTCATCACTCATGATGTCGACTTCATCATGGCCATCGAGACAGGTGGAATGTTCGACCGACTTGTCGAGAATGGTTTCGACGAGTCGGCTCATTGCGCGCTGATTCACCTGAAGGGGCAGCCAGCGCGCTCGACGCGCCGCATCATCAAGCGAATGAACGAAGAATGGAATCTTCCGGTCCTCGTCTTCTTAGACGGTGACCCCTGGTCGTTCAGAATCTTCGCTTCAATCGCCTACGGCGCTATCAAGACGGCGCACATCTCGGAGTATCTCGCCACTCCGAGCGCCGTCTACCTCGGCATCAGGGCAGATGATATCGAATCGTACGATCTGCCCAGTGACGAATTATCCAGCAAGGATATCCAAGCCCTGAAGGCCGAACTCAGCGACCCGCGATTCGCGGATTCCGAATGGCAGGAAGAGATCAATATGATGCTCGATCTAGGGAAGAAGGCTGAGCAGCAATCATTGGCGAAATACGGTCTTGATTTCGTCACTGACACCTACCTGCCCGAGAAACTGGCACAGATCATGGGTCGATGATTCACAGCGAACATTCGATGCCGGCCTTCGGCCAAGCATGATATGTGACCACACTCAGGTCGAACTGTGAGCACTCGATTACGTCGTGCGACCAAAGGAAGCGCCATCGCTGCATTGGTCCTGCTGCTCGTCGGAGTCGCGGCATACGCATCCTCCTACGATGAACTCGCCAGGCTGATGGATCCGGAGGAGAACAATCTGGCAGACCTGCACTCGGGTGAAAGCGCACAGATTGAGATAAGCGGAGGATCTCAGATCGCTGCGCTGCGTCTGATTAATGAATCGTCGACAGAGAATCCGCAGGTTCGGCTCGTCGGAGTTGACGGTGAGGAAGAGGGGCGCGAGCCCAACCTTCTGGATACGAAATGGATAAGTGAAGACGGCGGAAGAATCTACGAAGCTGTGCGAATCTATGAGCCGGGCTTGACGGGCACATTCACGATTCACAACGATGCAGAGCAGCGTTTGATCGTCGTCGATAATGCTGAACTCCAGTCGAAGTTGTTGGCTGAACCGTTCCTCCTCCTGATGATGATCAGTTGCTGCGGTGGATTGTCGGCCACCTTAGCAGCCATCATCCTGTTTTTCCTCCAGCTGAGGAATCGGGGCGAGACCGAACAGAAAGTCTCGGGTCTGGTGGTCGATGGTCAAGTGATGACGACGAATGAACTCTACCGAATGCAGCGAGGTGGAGCGAAGGAGGAACCAGTCGAATCGGCTGTGGCAGACCCGTTCGTGGATCGTGAGTCAAAGACGACGAGACAAGAGAAAATTCAGGATTCGAAGGAAGAATCCACCGATTCAGCCAAGATTGACTCGGACTCGGTAGAATGGCGCTCTTGGGATGAGGGTTGATCTCGTACCTGCTGTTGCGGCTAGCGATTGGGTTTTTAGTGCCCCTGCGACTACCCAACCTCGAGTTGGTAAGTGGTGGTGGACTTCGACGAAGCCCTGAACATCCTTGAGAACAGGGCGCGTCGGCAGATTCTCAAGCGGCTCGCCAAGGAACCTCATTACCCATTACAACTCTCAGATTTGCTTGAAATCAGCCAACAGGCAGTAGTCAAGCACCTCAAGGTGTTGGAAAAGGCGGGATTCGTCGACTCGACCAAGGTCGCCTCGCAGAAGGGAGGGCCGCCGAAGAAAATGTACACTGTGAATCAGTCATTCTCGCTACGCCTCGACCTCGGACCGAATCTGTTCCGTGCTGAGCATCGTACAATGCCACGTGGCGGGCCTATTCGGCTCTCTCAACGACTGCCACAGGATCTCGACGGTGTGATAGAGAGGATGGGTACACGTCGGAGACTTCCGATGGTAGAGGCGATGTCCATGCTGTCGGAGATGGACAGAGCCCTCGAGCGAATCGATGAGCAGCGCGATGCCGTCATCGCACTGCACCAGCAAGTCATGCAACGAGTCGCTCCGAACATCGATGATTCATCCGAGACTTACGAGGAGCGACAACTCGCTCATGCCTTGCTGAATCATCCCCGAAGACCCTTGGATCTCGACCTCTTCTCACAAGGGCTACGCATTCAATCCATGCAGGCAGAGGCGATGCTGGATGGTCTGCGCGAGCGGCTACTGCGAGACTTCGCCAGCCATTCCGGCAGCGTGGTAGCGGCTCGCGAGGGTACGCCTCTGCCTTGGTGGCTCGCCCGTTGAAGCCGATTGTCAGTCGTCTTCTCAGAAGACCTGATCGTCATCATCCAGATTCGCCAACAGGCTGCTCTTCTCCGCGAAGCGGGCAAGAGCTTCCATCCTGCGTCCGTACATCACGACGCCAGCCACGCCCATGAGGGCGAAAGTGGCGCCGAGGATGATTGCCGGAACTGAATACTGAGCGATGACCTCGATACCAACATCGAGGAGCCCATAATTGGAACCCATCGCTCCAGACACCTTGCGGTAGTTGTTCTTCTCATCAGATTCAACAATCATGTTGTCAGGATCGATGACGACGATGACATCGTGGCTTCCGGCCTGGACCATGTAGAGCAGTGTCAAAGTCGGTGGCTCATCATTGCCACTCGAACCCTCGGGCATCACTGCCTCGATCAGTTGGCGGTAGGCGATGTTTTCCTCATCGCAGCCGTGCCTCTCGATATCCTTGATCGTCTGATCGATGCAGAGTATGAGGTGAACATCGGTGGCGTGGATGTTGCCGATGTTACGAATCTGCACATTGACAGAGAGCATGTCACCGACCGGCGCTCGGTTCTGACCTACCTCGACACTGACGATCTCTAGGTCAGGAGCACGCAGTCGCAGTTCGACTATCTGCTCATTGGTATCACAATTCGGGAGGTAATTATCTGGCAAACCATCGCCGTTCTCATCCAGAGTACACGAATCATCCCAGATTGCCGTCTCATCGTTGTCACCCCCAACCTCCGACGATCCAAAGGAGGAGAGCACTTTGATTCCGATCTCACGATTGCTGAGAGTTGCGCCTGGATCGATGTGGATGATGGCCACGAGTTGCAATGTGGTGTAGGCAGGCATCATCGGCAGAGTGACGGTTCCCGCAGAGGTTCCCACCGCAATCTCGAAGCATTGGTCTGGCTCGGGCTGCTCGCCAACGAGCAATTGAACGCAAGGCCTCTCAATCGGGAATTCGGTATCGAAGCCCTCGAGAAGAGCGAAGGTGACCCTCCAGCCACTGAGTGCGTTCATCCCTGGCGAAGTATCCCAGCCGGCTCCGGTCTTGGTGTGATTGTGGATTGTCGGCTGGTCTGGAACATTACCGAAATTGGTCACATTCAGTGTATAGCGAACGACGCGCCCTGGAGCGGTGGTCTTGATTCGCGATTCGACAGACGGATCCAGATCGATTCGCATATCGTGATATTCGATGATCTCGATCTGCAGCACTATGGTATCGCGAAGTTTGGTTCCTTCGTACGGTTCCTCGCTGAAGATGTCTAATCGGACAGTATATTGCCCCGCGTAGGTCTGTGGGGGGACATTCACGAGAATGGTGATTTCTTGAGATTCGTCTCGGTCGAGTTCCTCGAACAGGACACGCGGGATGTCGATGTCCCAGACATCCGAGGCACCTGTTGAAGCGACGATTGAATTCACTGAGATGCCGTAACGATCCGGTCCATTACCCAGATTCTCGATTACGGTCTCGAGTTCGAATGACTCGTCAGGATGCAATTGCAGAATGGTCTGTGGGACGCTTGCCTCAAGATCGTAGACCTGTATGACATTGGTCACTAAAACCACTGAATCGCGTACTCGTGGCGCACCTTCCAGATGAGCCTTCACCGTGACGGATTCACCCAAACCGGCTGTTGCGTTGTACGGCGCGCACATGATGGCGGTCACCTCGTAAGGGGTATCTATGAGAGACCAGTATCTAGGCGCGTTCTCTGGCAAGGCATTTCCACCCGGAGCATTGGAGAAGTCGAGTTCGACTGTCCAGTGGTCGTAACGCCAAGTCGACTCGGATATCTCCGGCGGGCGCTCTTCCGGCCCACCCGGCGTGGTGAAGATGATGTGGCCGGGGGTGAAATGCTTGGTGACATCAATATCGAACTCAGCACAGTCGCCGGGCAGGACGTGTTGTGTCGTTTCGCCAAGTTGGAAGACGATGTTCCCTGAACTCCTGATCGATACATTCACCCATAATTCAAGGACGTCGAAGGTGCCTCTACTGACCGAAAGCACTGGCTCACCCGTGGACCAGCCCTTCAGATAGATCACGAATGTCCCGGGTGCCTGCGATGTCGGCACGCTGACCTGCAGATTGCGGGTCACAGATTGACCGGGGTCGAGAGAAAGCGACAGAGGGAAGGAGACGCCCCAGCCGAAGGGAAGCGCCCATTCTGTCTGGCCTTCGAGTGTGGCTGGATCATAGAAGGCGAAGGTATCGTAGACATTCCCTGTATTCGTCACCGTAATCGAGAATATCGCTGATTGGCCCTGTTCGATGTCGACTTGGTAATGACTAGTATCGAGGTTTATTCCATGCACCACGTCCATCAGCGTCAGAGTCAGACGCTCATCACTGATCGCTGGATCCTTATGAGAGACTGCGGAGACTGTGATTGCGGCCAACTCGTCCTCATCCGCCTGATAGATGGTCGGCGCGCGGATTCGCATGTACACGGGTACGACATCTCCTCCGCGCAGGAATACCGGGGTCGAGTCGAATATCGGCGTATGGTTAGTTGCGAAGAAAAGGGTCGCGCTCCAGTTGTTCGGAACACCGTTCAGGGTGACCGTGAAAGTGTCGGCGACGAGTTCGGCCGGTCCCGGCGTCGGGTTCGATATCGTCATGTTGTAGGTGGTCTGCTGGCCCGGCTCGATTGTGTGATAGAACGTCTCGGTCTCGGTCAGATCAACTTCGACGAGACCGGTGAGAACGTGGACGTAGCATATCGTGTAAGCACCAGCGTTATTCTGGTCATTGCACTTGTTCGTGTCGGACCAAGCGATGTGCACGCCACTGCCTAGGTCGTTGGCGAAAGCGGCTGGTTGGCCGAGGTCAGGGGCGGCTGGTGAATTGGGGCCGAGCTTGTCGGATTGCCAGCGGGAGACTTCGTTGATCTCCCATTCATCGATTATGCCAGAGGCTAGGGAATTGATAGGGAATCCTTCTGGATACTTGTCATTGGTGTTGTTGAGGCGGACGTACATCACCGTCTCACCTTGGGTTTCGTTGCCGTTGTCCAACCAAGTGATGTGGACGTTGTCGAATGAATCGGTCAGAATCTCGGGCATGTGGGAATTCGCGCCGAAGGGTCGGTCGGCATCGACACCGTCGATTCCTTCAACATTGGAAATCACGGAATCGGTGATCTGCTTGATGCCGTACGATGGCAGGCCATCCGGCGCTCCATTCCAAGCTGCTGCGCCACGAAGTCGAAGTCGGATGTAATAGATCTCGTAATTGACATCCATGTCGAATCCATATGCGCGACCGTCCATCCAAGCGATGTGGGTATTGCCAGAGGTGTCGATGGCGATCGAGGGGTGGAGACTGTAAGCATCCTGCAGAGTGAGTCGGGTGTCATTGACGACGACGAGGTGTCCGTAGCCCTGAACATCGGAGGATGGGCCCAGATCCTCGAAGTAGTGATTGTTGATCACGCGTGTACCCGAATCGCCCTTGGTGAAGCCGGGCCACGGGTTGTCCAGCAAGGAGTAAGGATCGAGAACGGTGAGGAAGATCTCGCGTGAATTGTTAGTCGCCAGATAAACCAGAGCCTCAACCATCAATTGCAGGTCGGCCGCACTGCTCGCTCCAGTCGGGAAACTGTACATCTGTCCACCTGCATCGGTGGTTCTCACAGTGGTTCCAGGACAGGTTCTCGTCCCTATCGAGACGAAGCCGTTCGGACACTGAGCAAGGTCCTGCATGTGAGAACCGACGTCGGTCGAACCCGAGCCAAAGCCCGCAGCGAGCAGAGGGACTGGGACGACATCTGCAAGGACGCAGGCGTCGTGAGCCTCGTTGATGCTCTGTGTGTCATCTGATTGCTGAGCAGGATTGCCGCCGTACGGCCCCTCATCAGAAATCGGGATGACGATCTTGGTGGCGTTCGGATTCCAGCGGTGGTCGAGGATGGTTGGAGGGTTGGCTGCATTGCCCATCCGACCTGCGGAATCGCGCCATGAGAGGCAGGCCCAGGTCGAGCCGGGACCCCAGAACTCAGAGTAGTAGCCACCATCTGTCGGCAGATTGACCGCACCGCCGTTGTAGACGACTTCAGTCAGTTTGCGAATTCCGCCAGAGGTGTCCGATGCGCTCTGGCCGAGATGAGTGGGCCGTGGACCCTGACTGCCGGATCCACCGGTCTGGTAGGCGGTCGCACAAGCACCACTCTGAGAGGCTGCAGGGAAGCCTCCACTCAGAGCATAGAGTGTTTCATACACGGTCATGTTCGCATCCTCCAGCATCGGTTTGAGACCTTCGAAATAACCTCCGCTGGCGAAGTTGCCACCGTAGAATACGACACACATGTCAGCCCATTCGGTATTCATCGAACCCGAAGTGTCGATTGGTGCTACCATCTCGACCTTACCGCCTCGGGTGTCATCCCAGACGATCTGCACGAAATCGTCGGCGTCGACTGCTACATCGGGGTGACCCTTGTGACCTATGATCGGGGTCAGCAGGGTGTCGTCGATCGCTGTTATCGCTTCCCTTCCAGGCAGATCGATCTCCAGCATCGAATAATAAATCTGAGGCTGCTGGTAGAATTTATCCAATTGTTCGTAGGAATCCTCCCAGACAATGTGAGCGTTGTTCTCCGAGTCGATGTCAATCGCCGGCCAGTCGCGATTCTGCTGATGGCTGGAGACCGCGAAATCGTTGATTATCGATAGCACCGCATCGAGTCCGGTGCTGCCGTCTCGATCATCCTGTGAAGGATCGAGGAGAGTGTACATGACCGACCATTGACCGGCCTTGTCAATCCAGACGATCTGCACGTTATCGTTGTGGTCGACCTTGACGTCGGGGTGCCAAGCACGTTGTGTGCCAGGATCTGAAATCTGCGTCTCATCGATGAGAACGTCACCCCTCGCATTGAGCATCTTGTAGTAGAGATGGTGTGTGTTTCGCGACCAGACGAAATGCGTATTACCCATCGAATCAGCGGCCATCGAGACCATTCTGTCGTTGTGTGTTCCACCGTTAACGACTCGGATGGCGTCGGTCAGAACGATCTCGCTGCCCTTGGCAGATTCTGAGAATTCTATCGCTGCAAACGTACTCATCAACATGATGAATACCATCGTTATGCTGTTCCTTACCTTCCTCGTCTCCATATCATAGCCTCCAGCATCAATGCTGCAACACAACAATTCGTCTGATTTCGATACTTAACCTCAACCCTCACACGTCACACGTGCGAGCAAGGCGTGGGCGGATGGATGAGTCGCGGTCAAGCCCATTCGTCAGGATCGAAGTCGGTGCCGAATCCACCCGTCTCATCGGTGTGAATCGAGGGTGATTCGGTCACTTTGCTCCGAGAAGCGCTGGCCCGCTCCCTCGTCTTCTTGGCAATCCAGTCATCGACCGGACCAGGCTTGCCGATTCCTTGCCCATAGGCGAATTTGATCTGGTGAATCAGTTCGAGTTTGGTCAGCCAGACTCGGCGCATGGTGTGCATGAATTCGTTTTGTGACAGGCCGTCAAACCAGATCGGTCGTGAGAGATTGAAGGCTTGGAGAGGCCCAGGTGTATCTTCGCGTGCCTTGCCGACGTGAAGGACCCAGTCAAGGTCTGCTCGGGTCAGTTGAACGCGGGTCAGGTGAAGCCACCCCTCCCAGCCATCAGGATCGTCTTGAGCGTGCTGAGTCATCTCGTTCTGTTGGCCTTCGTCGACGCGTGTGATCGAGTAGATCAGCACGAGGTTGCGGTTCTTTGGGATGACGATGTTGAACACATGGCCCTGTTTGGTTGGGGGGTACTTCACATGCAGGTGAATGATTGCCTGTGCGTCGGTGACTTCGCGGGCTTCGAGCTTCTCGCTGGAGAGCCAATCTCGAATGGCGGCTGCGGCCTCCTTCGGATTCATGGGGACTCCTGTCGAACCGTCCTATTTGAGAGCGCCGAGGCGAGAATCGATTGACTCTAGCAGTTCTGTCAATCGCTCACCGACTTCGCTACGACTCAACTTGACTCGTCTCGAGGCTGTTGCGTTGTCCGACCAGAGGTCGTATCCAAGTATACAGATTCGTGCTGTGATGTAGAACGCTAGGATGACGAGAACGAAGGTGGTGAAATCGTCTAATGCAAGTATTCCATTGCCTGTCAGAGCGACGTATGCGAAGGCGATTGGCGGCCAGAAGAAGACTGGCGAGAACATCGCTGCCAGCATGTAGTAACTGGTTCTCGCATCGAGGCCTTCGTCGCTGCCGTCCGCCATGAATCTGGCCAACCCCCATTGGGCTCCAGATGAGGGAAGAACGATGGGGAGGGTGCTGATCATGAGCAGGGCGCCGAGAATGCCTCGAGCGCGCTCGCCCATCGATTTCGGCGAGAGCCGTCGGTTCTGTGCGAGCGCGGTGGCATCGAGGTCTCGAGAATGCAGGATTTCAGCAGCCTCCCTCGCCTCGTCAAGCAGAGAGTCTTGTGACGAGTCGCCGACAACATCTCTCACCTCTCGGTAGGCGTGAACCTCGTCTCTGAGTGTCTTCAGCGGCGTGTCCGCCTTGTTCGCACCCATGTGCGCGAGAAGTTTCCAGGCTCTCAGGGTCGGCCAATCTGGAGCACTGGGGGTCAATGGCGAGAGTGCGTCGAAGATGCGGTTACGCAAAGCGATGGTGTCGTCGTGCGAGGGCTCGACCCATTCGCCAGCGGCGAGTCTTGTTCGGTCTTCGGCTGAATGTGTCGACGGAATCTCGATCGACTCGCCGAATTCGACGTAATGGTCGGTTCTGAGCCAATAATGCGTCCTCCAATGCAATCCCACAGTCTGGATGACTGGAGCAGGCAGCCCCTTCTCATCAGCGATTGCTGCCGCTGCCAGCGCGGATCTCGAAGAGCCGGTGCGCAGCGCATGGAGTCTGCAATCCTGATGTGATTTCCCCTCCGGCATCACCACCCCAGAATGCCCTGCCGCTAGGCATGCGGCGACTGTGAGCATACTTCGATCGTTGATGTACCGAGCGAATTGTGCATCGACGACTCCGGCTTCAATCTCGGCCCTCCGCAAAACTGGCTGTGTACCGAACTTCCTCGCCCACCAGCCGATCACCGGCCGAGTCGTCAGATCGTGCCGACCCAGCGAAATGACTCTCTTCTTCTGCACGCGAGTGATGACCATCGGGTCGACGAGGCCGTTGATGTGGGTCGCGACATAGATCACACCGCCTTTGACGGGGGGAAGAGGATCTGCTTCCCAACGCCTGAAGATGGCTTGATTTCCGACCTCGAACATCACATCGAGCGCCCTCTGAACCCAGCGTTTACCAGGATGTCCACCAGAGTGATCGAATGGTGTCTTCTTCAACTTCGCTTGCTTCAATCGAGTCGCGCTGACCGACAATTCAGGAAGTACCTCAGGAGCGTTCTGCGAGTCCGTCACGATGCTTCGAGTGGGAAACAGGTTGAGAAGACACCGGCTCGCGACTCGTGCTGCATCTCGACGCCGAGAAGACCTCTCAGAGATGCGAGCGAATCCGCTCAGCCATCTCAGCACCATCTTCCTCGCTCAGGCTCGAGGAATTGATTGAGAAACTGAGGCCTCGTCCATCCCTGTGCTTCGGAATGATGTGGAAATGCACGTGATCGACCGTCTGGCCAGCAGACTCACCATTGTTCTGAACGATGTTGTAGGAATCGACACCTGTCGCAGCAAGAATCGCTCGGCAGATCCGCGGCAATGCTCTACCGAGAGCCGCGGCGGACTCCTCGCTCATCGCGTCCAACGTGACCGCCTCCTCTTTTGGTACGACAAGGGTGTGGCCGGGGGAGAAGGGGTTGATGTCGAGAAGAGCGAAGACGTGGTCATCCTCGTAGACCTTGTGACTGGGGATCTGTCCGCGGATGATCAGGGTGAAGATTGACGGCTCGGCGCTCATCCCCATTCCTCATGCGTCGATTATCGAATCTGCAAGAGTAAGCATACCCTCGAGTTTCAATGCGGTCGCTAATTCCATGTTCATCACAGAGGTTCCATCGGTCACTCGGATGCCTGCTGCTGAAAGATTCGTAAGCGCCTGCTTAGCTGCCTTCAGAGATGATTCATCGCGGCTGCCGTTCACACTATTGCTCATGATGGAGATGAGGGTCGCAGCGGTTTGACCGACTGAGTGGCCCACACCATTCTGCAATGCCTCGATTCGATCTTGGGCTGCATTCTGCGCCTCGGAAACCAGAGAAGAACCGCCGAACGAGGCGTTCTGGACCCATTCTCCTGCGTGGGTACCGGCTGCTTGGCCACCGACTAAATCGTCGAGAAGGAGATTGCCGGAAAGTAAGCCGACACCGTGCACTCCGCTGTTTGCCGAGCGCCCCGCAGCGTAGAGCCCAGTCGCCCATCTGTTGCCTTCTTCGATGGTCACTCGGCCGTGCTCGTCGATTGGCGCACCGCCTGTTGTGGCTGCGATGGTCGCGGTGATAGGAACCACATCTCGATTGATGTCGAGACCGGTTCTATCCTTGATTCGCCTACGGGTCTGGCTGAACCAGACCTCGGCATCGGAGTTCAAGTTGCGCAGGTCGAGGATGCAATTGTCAACATCCACTTCAGAAAGTTCGACGTCGTCACCGGCGTTGTTGCGGACTCTCCCGCCAGAGCCGAGCAGATCCAAGGAGAGATGAGTGTCTGTGCCCCTGATGGTCAGAGGGTGTCGGGGAAGATTAGCCATGCCACGCAGCGTGATACCGGCCGCGGCGGCCAGAGATGCTCCCTCGCCAGCACCATTGGACGGCGTCGACCAGATGCCTTGATGGCCGTCGGTGGCGAGTATGATGGCCTTGGTCTGTATGCCGACGATTTTTCCAGAATTGATGTCGAGTGCGCTGAGACCACGAATCTGTCCATTATCCATGACCAGAGACATCGTCATCAGATCCGTGCGTCGGCTGATGCCTCGCTTCATCGTCTGCTCCTCAAGGAGCCGAGTGACATTGCGGACCGTTGCATCACCACAGCCAGTCATTCGCGGAACGCTGTGATCTGGAGTCTGACTAACATGCGGCAGGCCTCCTTCGCGACGGCGGAGCACGAGTCCCCAGCGCTCCAACTGAGCAAGTGTGTCCACGGCGGCACCACAGGTTCTGGCTGCGGCCACCTTGTCACATAACTCGCCACCAGCAGCGATGGTGTCCTCTCGGTGGCCGATGGAACTGACTTCATCGAGTGACACCGCTAATCCGGCGAGCGCAGGCGAGCCGCTGGCCGAGCCGACTCCGGCACCATCGAGAATGATAGGTACCGTGCCTGCATCGGCTGCCGCTATGGCTGCACGCAGTGCGGCTGTCCCTGAACCGATGATCGCGAGGTCCCAAGATTCCATGTTTCTCAGCCCTGCCGAACCTCGATGCTGACATGAACGTGACGCTCGGGACCCTGTCCCGACCATGGGGCTTCTGAGGTCAGCGTTGCCGCGTTTCAGCGAGGTTCAATCCGCCAAGGAAAGGGCAATCCGCCGAACTTCGGAAGCAGCATCCGACATACGGTGACCCATGCTCTCGGGCTGCATGCCTGATGCCAGAGTAGTCCTCACCACCGTTGAGGTCAGGGTCACCCCCTCCTCACTGCGCAGGGTCACTTGGACTGGGTGAGGGCCGGATGCAGAATCGGGCCAAGCGAGGCCTATCCAGAGGATGACCGAATCGTCGAGCAATTGGCCGAGGCTCTCGACAGTTCCGCTTCTATCCAACTCGACATCCAGAGGATGATGCGGTTGTATCGATGATTCTGCATATATCCTGAGAGTCTGGACCTCTGGCTCGCCCTCTGCCGCGAGGATCTCCACTTCGATGATTTGCGAGAGCGCCGAATGATTGTGTATCATCACGAAAAGATCGCCTTGACCCTGCCCACATCGAGGAGGCAGATCGAGATCGAGGCGCCAAGCCTCCTCAGTCAAAGTAGGATCGCCTCGTATCGTCGAGTCCTGCAGCCGGTCAGTGAGTCGAAAGAGTCCCGGCTGCCAGGCTCGAGTATGAGCTAGTAATCTGCGCAGAGCGGAGATGTTGAAGATTGAATGATTCGAAATCAGACCATCGATCGCCGAGACCTTGAAGACTCGTTTGGTCTCACTCAGCAAACCGTTCTCATCGAGCAGCCCGAGGTGATTGAGATGCAGGGCCTGCAGCAGATGTTCGACGGCGGAAGCAGCGGACTGATCCGAACGAACATCCCCTGCAAGAGATTTCATCCAGACGTCCCAAGCACCTGCCGTCTCTGGATCCAGATGGGCGACCAGTAGATCCGTCATGACTCTGTCCAGTGCACTATCATGCAGGGTTGGAGCGTGCAGGGAGAGAAGAGGGAACGAATTGGAGCGCATAGGCATCGATGATTCAAGACGAAACGAATTCAACGCGCAGACCAGCCCGAGCGACACCGTCGCTCCAAGCAGAATCGAAGCGAGAGTCGGCCCTGAATCAAGATTCCACAGAGATGCCAACGCCGCAGTTCCAAGAGCCGCAGACGATATTCGCACGCGCTCACGAACTCGGCGCTCGTCAAGCGTGTTGAGAATCCGCTCGACCCCCGGATAGGCATTCATCGAGCGTTGACCTCCGCCCCGAAGCAGGAGTCGGTCTCGCGCCGACATTCGAGCGAATGAGGCAGCCGCGAGAGTCGGAAGAAACGTCAGGGTGAGCAAGGCATGCACTCCGATGGCGACCTCGAAAGACGCGTGCCGCCAGTCGATGAACAAGAGCAGGGCGGTGACGGGGGCGATTATCGAGAAGAGGAGACGAAGTTGAGGCAGAGGTGAGGTGGTGGCGAGTCTGGTCCAGAAGCGGCGTCCTGTATCCCGAGATCTGACTCTGCGACTCAATGCCTGTTCCTGCCGAAGATGCAGTTCACTCTGCTCCGCATAGGGAGTCGGAAGAGATTTGGCACCGCCTTTCACAATCGCCGGACATCATTCTTGGCTTGATTGTCTCCCCCCTCTTGGGGCTCAAAGTGGTGTGTTGTGCGACCCTCACATTTCTTTGGGGGAGTGTGGTCGCCAATGACGGGCGCGTAGCATAGCCTGGATAATGCACCGGCCTCCTAAGCCGGGGACCGCGGGTTCGAATCCTGCCGCGCCCGCCAGAAATCACTACTCGACTAGGGTGCGGCTCGGATTCGGTGGATTCAGCCGAAGGCGAGGCCATGACGGTGACCTGATTCTGCGACTTTGTGAAGGAAATTCTCGAATGGAATCCTCGCGTGGATCGAGGTGCGGATCTGAGTGTCGCAATCTGCGAGGAAGGTCAGCAATTCCTCACGTAGGTCGTCGGACAGTGAGAGACGGCGGCCGACGAGGACATCGTGGAGTTGAGCGATCAAATCATCCGCTTGCAGACCGTGGTCGTTCATCAGTCGGTCGACCTCGGCCAGAGCGCCGGCCAGAACCTTGGTCTTGCGGCCTCTGACGGTCTCCCAGCGCCATTCGACGACTCTTCCGCGCAGAGCAAGTTCGAGCAGGTGCCGGCCCGCCTGCAGAGTCGTCGCCTGAACCAATCGATGAACTGCGGAGCGATCTCTCGTGTAGCCACGCGCATCGAGCATCTCGAGGGTGAATATGGCCTTGCGAAGATTACCCTCCGCGATGTACGCGACATCCCCCAGAACCCCCTGATCGACCTCGATTGATTCCGCTGTCGATATTCCTTCCATGGTGGTAATCACGACATCTCTCTCGGTTCCAGGGATTCGGATCATCCGAGTTCGCGATCTCAGCGCGTCGATCAGCCGAGATGGTGCCCGCGCGACGAGGATGAATCTCGAGGCGGAGCCCACAGTCTCCATCATCCGCCGCAAGTAGGCCTGTCTGATGCCACCAAGATGGTCTGCATCCTCGATGACGATGAGCCGGCTGACTGGTATTCGGCCGGGAGTGATCTCGATTTCGGTTCCGGCCGGCGCGACGTCGCCCTCAGCCGCAGTGATGATGCGACGGTCGTAAGCATCCAGACTCAATCTTCCCGCCAGCGTGTCGGCAGAACCGGCCCCGCCTGGCCGAAGGAATTCCTCGAATTTCGACATCGCCCCGGACTGGCGAACCAGATCTCGCGCCTGTAGAATGTGAGTCGTCGCCTGCCAGCCGGGACCGAGCATCTGGCGCGCGACCAACCGCCACGCAGTGGTCTTGCCAACCCCTGCCGGACCGGTGATGAGAAGATGGGGTGGTTCGGGCGCGAGGCTGGCACTCAGCAATGCATCTCTGACGGATTTCGGCACTGCCAATTCGTCGAAGGTGCGCGGTGCATGGATGCTGAGCCAACTCGCCACGTCGAAGCGTGAATGTGGCGGGTCTTGAAGTCCGCGTACCTCAGCGAGCTTTCAGTATCTTGTAACCGCTGACCGAGCCTTCTTTGCGAGGTTTGACGAAGATGCGGTATCCACACTTGTGGCAGGATTTGCCGACAGCGCCGACCTCGATCCACTCGATGTGTCCACAGCGCAGACACTTGTAGCGGGTCTCCAGCGCATCCATTGGCGACTCGCAGTGGTCGCAGGATACGTTGCCTTCACTGTCGTACGGCTTGCGACCCGTGCGATTGCAGGAGCGGCACTTGTAGAGAGTCAGTCTGTTGACCATTGAGCCGCCGACCTAGCAGCCCTTCTTCAACCTGCTCCCTGAGCAAAAAGGGCTCTAGCGAGCCCGACGGCAGATTTCCACAAAGTTCTCGAAAATCTTCGCGCCGTACTCCGAATCGTTGACTTCTGGATGGAATTGGAGGCCGAAGCGATCTTGTGATTTGTTCTCCATCGCTTGAACTCCACAGGATTCGCTGCTGGCTGTGACGCGGAATCCTGGGGGCGCTTCGATGACCTCGTCGTTATGACTCTCCCAGACTGTTTGGGATGTTGGCGTTTCGGCGAAGAGAGGACCCCCTCCCCCGAGCAATTCGATGGTTGCTGCACCGAATTCCGGTTTGGGCGCTTCACGGGCCCGCCCACCGTAGAATCCAGCCATGAATTGGTGCCCTGCACAGATACCGAGGATCGGAATGTCCAGCCCGAGGTAGGCTGCACAGTTGCCTAGTTCTCCGGTGAGACCTACGCGGGCTGCCCCTCCTGAGAGAACCAGGCCGTCGAGTTCGCGGAGTTCGTCGAGTGGCGTGGTGTTGGAGAGAATCTGCGTGTCGACATCGAGGTAACGCAGCATCCGCCACTCGCGGTGTGTCCACTGACCGCCGTTGTCGATGACGTCGATGACGAGTCGGTCATCACTCATGTCGAAGTGGCGACGTCGGAGGATGATGAATGATGCCCCCTCGCTGACTCGAATGGCGAACTTAGACCCGCGAGCGATTGAAATACGGGACGGTTGTCGTGCCGCTCCACAGCCCTGATGGTGTAGTGGCCTATCATGCAGCCCTGTCGAGGCTGCGACCCGGGTTCAAATCCCGGTCGGGGCGCCAATTTCTACTATCCTCCCCAGCCTCACCAGTGCTGCTGAGTTCTGTTCTTCAGACATGCAAATCGTTGGAAATTGATCGTTGACAATTGAATCTAGCCTGAAAGTTCCGGTCGGGCGTAACTTAACTCGCAGGCCTGTTAACATCGGATATCCATCCGAGGATGTCGCCTGCAATCTGGATTGATTCGGTCAAAGAAGGGGGTGTAATAGCGCAGAGTTTCACTCCCTTAGACCAAATCTCGAGGAGGGGTCCATTTTCGACATCCTTCTCGCTATCGAGTATGGAATAGTCGATGAATCCTAGATTGTCAGATGCGCTCGGATAAACCCTCCACGAGTCTTTTGCAGACGA
>Ga0207991_1001147_pt1 | contig 16632 bp, 16 predicted proteins | sample ETN07SmetaG_FD_185786 | JGI IMG/M metagenome (GOLD analysis project Ga0207991, IMG submission 185786) | Marine microbial and viral communities from oxygen minimum zone, Eastern Pacific Ocean - ETNP2014F14-07SV275 (SPAdes) (version 2) | ecosystem: Environmental > Aquatic > Marine > Oceanic ... | reverse complement strand
GCCCTCTTTGTACTTATAGTCATCAAATATTTTATCCATCATCAATTTTATTATTTTTTTTGACGAAGAAATTTTTTGTCTTCCATAACCTGATTCTCCATGAACGCCCATTCCAATAAAAACTTCATCATCATCTAAGTGAAATATTTTTTCCCCCGATATTGGTGAGACTCCGGAAGCTACTGCAATAGACAATGTTCTTGTTTGATCTCTCACAAATTTACCTAAGCTTAATAAGGTTTCTTTTTTTTCTCCCATTTCAGAGAGCGCTCCTAAAATTTTATAAATAAAAGTAGTGCCTGCGCCTCCCCTTCTTTGATCTTCGCTTCCCCTGGGGGCAGAAGCAATATCGTCGTACATTAATAATGAATCGGCATTAATATTATGTTCTTTTGCTAATTCAATTGCCATCTCTCCGTTCATAACATCGCCTGCATGATTGGATATTAAAAGAATACATCCAGAATTCTCTTTAAATATTTGTATACCTTCAAAGATTAGATCTCCAGATGGTGCAGCAAATATATCTCCAACGACATTTGCATCTAACAGTCCTTCGCCGACCCAACCCATAGCAATAGGTTCGTGACCTGAGCCATTGCCAATTAACATGGCAATTTTCTCAATATTTTTTGGGTGACTTCTTAAAATAATTCTTTTACTGTTATTGGAAAATTTTACTCTATCACTGTTAGCCTTAATATATCCACTCAACATATCATCAACTATCTGATCTTTATTATTTATTATTTTTTTCATAGCAGTGATCCGAAGTACTCTCTGAGTATAATTTCAGTAGACTTAGCTCCTGGATCGATAAACCCAAGACCTCTATTTTCTAAAAATTTAGCTCTTCCAACCTGAGCTTCCATTTCTTTTGTTTTGGCTAAGGAAAGAGATAGAATTTCGTTGATTTCATTTTTTTTCAATTGAAAATCAGAATTTTTTTTTAAAAAATTTAAAACAGGGATATAAATATCAAGAATACTTTTATCTCCAGCCTTTACCTTTCCTCTCTTCATTATTTTATCTATCGATTTTTCAAAAATATCAATTATTGATGAATTCAAATTTGATTTATCTATTTTTCCAGATTCATCAAAAAATATAGACATTAAAATTCCTGACGCCCCACCCATTTCAATCCGCATTTGCTTTGAAATAATTGCCATCGTCTCATCAAGTGGTGAAGTTAAATTGTTTAAATATAATTGTTTTGCGATTGTAATACCTTTATAGATAGTGGATCCATGATCGCCATCTCCAACAAGTTGATCTAATTTATCTAATTCAACATAATCAGAATTGATTTTATCGTATGAATTTAAAATCCATTTTTTATAAGCGCTATGCATTCAAATGCTCATTTAAAAAATTAAAAGATCTTACAATAGCATCGTATGGGTCATTTTCTATATTTCTCCACGTAAACAAATCCTTACTTGTTTCTACATTTGCTTGAATAAACATTTCGAGAGAAACATTCTTGTTATAGTTTATTTTTTTTAAAGTATTAAAAATTTCTAACCAATTAATAGAGCCGGTGCCTGGTATGCCCCGATCATTTTCTGCAACTTGAAAATGAAATAATTTATCTTTAGCCTTTTCAATTGATTGGCAAATATTTTTTTCTTCAATATTCATGTGATAAACATCTAAAAGCAAACCTACATTTGGATGATCAATTAACTCACATAATTTTAATCCTTCATCCACTGTATTAATAAAATCTGTTTCATATCTGTTAAGTGGCTCTATCCCTAATTTGATATTTTGCTCTGTTAACAAACTTGAAATTTTCTTAATAGAGGTAGATGAATTTTTAAATTTATCTTCCTTATCTTTACCCAAAGTATTGCTAACACCCCAAGCCGAATGAACAACTCCGGTCAGCAAATTAGAGTTCATAATTGAAGTCATATTAATTGCTCTTTTTAGTGCCTCCTCCCCATTTTTTTGTATGTTCGGATCATTACTGCTTATATCTTCTTCTTTAGATAGACCTGTTGTACAAGTTAGAGAAATATTTAAATCATTAGCTAAATTTGAAATTTCTTTAGCACTTTCAGGAGTTTGCCCTAAAAGAGAAATCTCTACAGATTTAAATCCAGCCTCTTTACACTTGTGTATATAGGGGGTTATATCTTCATGCCAATTTTTAACAAAAGTGGCGGAATGAACACCTAAAATCATTTTAATTTATCAATTTTTGTGAAAAAATCATGAAATATTGCATCTCTATTAACGCCGTATGCTTCTCTCATAGGGTGCGATTCATTATTTCGTTTCCAGTACAGTTCATCATTTAAAATAGGTGATGAAACAATATGTGAAGGAACCCACGAAGCATCAATCATCCAAGCAATAGTTATTACATCCCAGATAACCCACGTTCTCCAAGTTTGATCACTTACTCCCCTTTGCTTATGAAGAGGATTATTTGTATATAATTCATAAAGATAATTCCCAATATCTCCTCTTCCTTTAACAAATTCTTTCATGTCGGGAAGAGATAAAGTTAATTGTGCACCTACGTTAAAACCAGGGAGATATACGTTTGCAACCCCGCATTCAAAAAGCAATTGAGAAGATAATACGTCCTGAACTAAGTTTAAAGAATTACTATTATTATTTATGCTATGTGTGGGAAAACCAGATGTCCATACTACGATTAAATTATTAATTATTTTTGGTTCCATCAATAAAGCTGAGGCTATGTTTGTTAGGCATCCAATCGCACAGACATAAATTTTTTCATCAGGATATTGAAGACATGATTTAACAATAAATTCACTAGATTCAGTAATTAAAGGCTTATCAAAACTAGATAAATATTGATCCGATCCTCTAAAAACTTTTCCTTCATGAGGTATTTTTAATTGATCAAATATTTTTATTATTTCTTGATAGCTTTTTTCCACACCTTCTTTAGGCGTATCAAAATATATGTCGTTAGGATGTATGTTCGATTCAATTAATCCATTTACCCAATCGCTATAATTATTAACTAAATTAATATTATCTTTAGAAATTTCTTTTTTTTCTTTTATTATATTAAAAGCCTCTAAAAGTTCTTCTTTGTGATGTTGGAAAGAGTATGGTTCAGCAGTTACTCCCAATAAATTAATTTTATCCCCAGACAACAAAGTCCACGCCAAAGCAAATTGATCATCAATTTCGTTTGCAGTATCGGTATCGAGTATAAGTTTATTTTTGCCAAAAGGATTAGATAAATTAAGTAATATTTTTTCATTAGATAATTTAGGGAATGTATTCAAAATTTCTATAGGTACGGTCATTAGCTATTTCCTTATCTAATTTAATTTTATTAAAATTAATATTTTTATCTACCAGTATCAATTCATTTGTATGATTATAAAAAATCTCGAATCTGCGAATAGATATTTTGATATTTAGTTGCTGCCTTATTAAGCATTGTGAACTTTTTTTATAGCTTCAATTATTTTTTTTGTGGAGGGTATATAAAAATCTTCCATGGGAGGACTAAATGGAACAGGAGTGTGGGGTGCGGTGATTTTAATAACTGCAGTTTTTAAATCATTAAAACATTTTTCAGAAATTAAAGAGGTAATTTCTGATGCCAAAGAACATTTAGGATTTGATTCATCGATTACAATCACTCTTCCAGTTTTTCTAACTGATTCAAAAATTAATTCCTCATCTAGTGGCGAATAAGTTCTAGGGTCGATAATTTCGCAATCTATATTTTCCTCTGACATTTTTTGTGCGGCCTCTTCAGCAAAAAGATTCATTCTTTGTATTGCTATTATAGTAACGTCTTTACCGGGGCGTCTTATCCTTCCTTTGCCTAAAGGTATTGGTTTCATATCCTCCGGAACATCACATTTGGTCATATACAATCTTTTATGCTCCATGAATATTACAGGATCATCATCCTTAATTGCCGCTAACAATAAACCTTTTGCATCAAATGCGTCATATGGAGCGACGACTTTAAGTCCAGGTATATGTGTATACAAACTGTAGAGTGTTTGGGAATGTTCACTGCCAGCCCTGAAACCAGCTCCCACAACAGTTCTTACAACCATGGGAACGCTTTGTTTACCGCCAAACATATATCTCATTTTAGCGGCTTGATTCATCAGTTGGTCGAAACAAACTCCTGCAAAATCAACATACATTAATTCTACTATGGGCCTCAATCCAGTCATAGCAGCTCCTACTGCTGCACCAAAAAAGCCAGCCTCTGTAATTGTTGTATCTCTGACTCTTTCGGGACCAAATTTTGTGAGCAATCCTTGAGTGACACCAAATGGCCCTCCCCAACTATCTTGAGTTCCTGGATAATTTTCCCTACCTTTTCCGCCCGCTATATCCTCACCCATCAAAATTACATTTTTATCATTTTGGAATGACTCAACTAGAGCTTCGTTAATTGCTTCTTTTACTGTTAATTCTCTCATCTTAGTAACTCTTTAGGGTAATTTACATATACTTCTTCTAGGGCGTCTTCCGGATTAGGCCAGGGTTGAGTTTCAGCAAAATCAAATGCTTCATTTACTTCGTTCAAAGCATCAGTCTGTATTTTTTTAATTTCATCAGATGAAAAATTATATTCAGAGGCCATCTCAATTGATTTTTTAATTGGATCATTTTTTTTAGCCTCTTCAATCTCTTCTAATGGCTGGTATAGCTGTGTATCGCCTTCATATTGTCCTGAAAATCGATAATTTTTAAATTCTAAGAAAATAGGAGTATTTTTGGCTTTTGATTCAACAATAGCGTCTCTTGTAATTTGATGAACTTCAAAAACATTATTTCCATCACCTTGATATGAAATCATATCGTAAGCTTTAGCTATATCTTTTAGCTCTTTAGTATTGAGATGCCAATCAGTAGCTGTAGCTTCAGCATATCCATTGTTTTCACACACAAAGAGCATTGGTATATCCCAGAGTTTAGCCAAACCCGCAGCTTCATGGAATGCGCCGTTGTGTATTGCTCCATCTCCAAAAAAAGTAGCTGACATTTTTGTCCCGCCATTAATTTTTTCTTGCAGTGCGGCTCCTAAAACTACAGGAGGGCCAGCGGCAACAATACCAAAGGATCCAAGCATGCCTTTATCAAAATCACTAATATGCATACTTCCACCTCTTCCTTTACATATACCTGTACTTCTTCCGTAAATTTCTGATGTTATTTTTTTTAATTCGCAATTTTTAGCAATTGCATGACCATGATTACGGTAAGTACTTGAAATCCAGTCATCATCACTCAAAGCAGACATTACACCAACACAAATAGCTTCTGAGCCAATACAAGTATGCAAATATCCAGGGACTGATTTTTCTTTAGCAATTTTTTTAATTCTTTCTTCAAAAAAACGTATGGTAAAGAGTTTTTTATAAATCCAATTTAATTTATTTTTGTCAATATTCATACGTAATAAGTTGTTGTAACAATTGAAATCAAAAAATAACCATTAAATATGCTATGATAACATTCAGTAAATAATTAATCTAGGATATATAAATTAAATGGCCGTTAAATTAAATATTGGGTACGTTGCTACAGCTATTCCTCCTTATTATTCTAATGAATATAAAGTTAGAGAAAAATCTGAAACTAATTTAAAAAAATTATTAGACAATTTTGATGTAAATTTTATCCCATTTCACAAAACTATATTTTCTAAAGAAGATTCAATAGAAGCTGAAAAATTTTTAAAAAACAAGATAGATTTTTTACTTCTTCAAACAAGCTCTTGCAGTGCGGGTGAACAATTATATCCCTTATGTAATATAACTGACAAAATGGGTATATGGGCAGTTCCAGATATTGAGACGGAGGGGGATGTTAAGTTGCACTCTTTAGTTTCTACAAGTCATTATTTAGCAATGATAAAAAAAGTTTTATCTGATAAAAAAATTACAACTAAATGGTTTTATAATTATGCAGATACTGAAGAGTTTATAAATAAATTTTCCATAACAATTAAAGCATTAATCGCTCTAAAGAAAATGAAACACGCCAAAATAGGATTTATAGGAGGAATATCTCCAGGCTTTGATAATATGGAGGTTGACCAATCAATAATTAAAAAAAATATAGGAACAACAATAGAAGAATCAACAATCAAAGACTTAATTCAGATCGCAAAAGGTTTTGACCAAAAAACTATTGATAGTGAAATTTTAAAAATCAAAAGTGTGGCTTCTAGTATTTCAGTTTCCAATGAAGATTCATTCAATAAGGTAACACGCGTTTATTTTGCTTTAAAAAAAATGAAGGAAGATAATAATTGGGATTCTTTAGCAGTTCAATGCTGGTCTCAATTCCAAGACTTATACGGAATAGCGCCTTGTATGGCTTATAGTTGGATGGGAAGTGAGGATGGTGTAGCAGTAGCTTGTGAAGGGGATGTTCAAGGATCAATGAGCATGCTCCTTTTAAACTATATCTCAAATGCTGAAAAATCATCAACATTATTAGACTTAGCGACGTTTGATAAAAAAGCAGATGCTTTACAAATGTGGCATTGTGGAGTATCACCGAGACATTTTGCAAATGAAGATGGTATTAAATGGGTTGATCATACTACCCTTGGAAGAAAAACTAAAACAAAATACGGCGTTGCAGGTGATCAAGTTTTTGCCCCTCAAGAAACTACAACGACTTATATAAGTAATAATGCTGAAAGAATTTTAGTATTGAATTCAAGTATATTTGAACACACAAATAAAGGTTTTGATGGAACTAGAGGATGGTTTAGAAATATCCATTTAAATCGAAAAAAAATAACTTCAGAAAATTTAGTAAATACGTTAAATATTGTGGGTCACGAACATCATTATGCAGTTGGCCAGGGCGATTGCAGTAAAGAATTAATAGAATTTGCAGCTTGGAACAAGTTAAAGCTCATAGAAGAAATTCCCTTGGTAGATTATCTATCGCCAATGGATAACTAATCAAATACATGTTTATTTGATAATGTGATAACTAAAAATAGGAGATAAAATGAATATTAAATTTAAATTAATAACCCTTGCTATAGTTAGTTTATTTTTTTCAAAATTAGCTTCAGCTGAAGTTGCCCCAGGATTTAATTCTTGGGATGACGTTACAGCTGCTGCTGATGGCGGACAAGTAAACGTTTATATGTGGGGTGGTTCTGATGCGATCAATGGTTTCGTAGATGACTTCTATGGAATACCGTTAAAAAATGATCACAACATTGCTTTGAACAGAGTGCCTTTAAAAGGAACCGTTGATGCTGTTAACCAGGTATTAAGTGAAAAAGAAGCTGGTGTGACTGGAGACGATGGAAACATTGATTTGATTTGGATCAATGGCGAAAATTTCTGGACTTTGAAGCAAGCAGATCTTCTTTATGGGCCATTTGCTGCAGGCTTACCAAATAGTCAATTTGTTGCATGGGACAACCCTGCAGTAAATTTAGACTTTGGAAGACCAGTTGATGGTATGGAAAGTCCTTGGTCAAGTGCACAATTTCATTTCATGTATGACTCAGCTAGAAGTAACTACGATGATATGCCAAGAAATTATGGATTTCTGAGTAAGTGGATTTCTGATAATCCAGGTAGATTTACATATATCAGACCTGGTAAAGGTGGATTTGTTGGAACAAGGTTTGTTAAGCAAATTTTCTTTGAGTTAAGTGGTGGTCATGATCAATGGGTTGGACCATACAATGAGGAATTGTATAACAAATGGGCTCCAAAAGTTTGGGCACTATTAAATTCTTGGGAAGCTGATTTACACAGAAGCGGTGAAACTTATCCAACTAATAATGCTGACATGCATGCTCTTTTTGCAAACGGTGAAGTGGATATGAGTTTTACTCAATCTCCAAGAGGTGCAGGACCAACAAACTCTGCTGGTACAACGCCACCTACTTCTAGAGCTTTTGCTTTTTATAACAACATGATTGGAGATTTTAATTATTGGGCAATCCCATATAATGCTCCTAATAAAGCAGCTGCATTAGTTTATGCTAATCTGGTTCTAGAACCTACTTTACAAGCTGCTCAAGTTCAGCCAGCTAATGGTTTTTGTTGTGGTTGGGGAATAAGCACAGCGAAAGTAACTAGCTCTGAAGGAGTTGCCGCTATTCAAGATGCTCAAAATAATCTTGGTGATGCTGCAGAAGATCAAGGAATATTAGCGAGAGCTCTTGTTTCCGATATTGCTGCAGAATATCAAGATAAAATTGAAGCTGATTGGCAAGCAAATGTACTTCTAAAATAGGCTAAAAAAAATGGGCGGAGATAGATTAAAAATCATACTTTCTCTAACTCCGCCCCTTTTAATTATTTTTACGTTATTTTTTGGAGGAATACTATATGGATTTCTTCAAAGTCTAGGCTATCAGCCAGCAATTCAAAAATATGAAATTAATTTTGATGCATACTATAACGTTATGTTTTCAGAGAGGTATGCGAAATTATTTTGGACAGGTTTAGCTTTAAATTTATGGGTTAGTTTTGTTAGTACTTTTATAGCAGCAGCATTTGCTTTGTTTGGAGCTTTAGCTATTAGAAAAACTTTTTTTGCAAAAAAGTTTTGCAATTTTATCTATTCCTTAAATTTACCTATGCCACATTTAGTTGTTGCCGTAGGAATGATTTTTGTTTTTTCTCAAAGTGGATTATTAGCCAGAATATTTACTCAGATAGGCTTCATTGGATTACCAAGTGATTTTCCAGTCTTGGTAAAAGATAAATATGGATTTGGAATAATATTAGCCTATATTTGGAAAGAGTCTGCTTTTTTCTTTATTATATTGATGTCTGTTCTTCAGTCTCTTGGCGAAAATTTTGAAGAATTAGCGCAAAGTTTAGGTGCTAATAAATGGCAAAGATTTAGATATGTCATTCTTCCACTGGTAATGCCAAGTCTTTTTTCTGCCTCAATAATTGTTTTCGCGTTTAGTTTTGGAGCATATGAAGTTCCAGCGATTCTTGGAGTTAATTACCCACAAATGCTTCCAGTAATGGCCTTTGAATTTTTTCTAAACCCTGATCTTAATGCAAGAAGTGAAGGGATGGCACTTAGCATGATTATTGCAATGATAGTTATGATTTTAGTTGTTATATATTTTTGGCTAACTCAAAGCAAAATTAGAAAAGATTAATTCTAATGAATGACAATTTAAAAAAAATAAATATTTACGCCATTTATTTAGGTGCGTTTATGTTGATTCTTCCCTTAATTGCTTTTTTTATCAATGCTTTTTCGTTTAGATGGTTCTACCCTCAACTCATACCTAAAGAACTTAGTTTACAAGCATGGGTAAGACTTAAATTAATTCCAAAGGAAGGTTATAGATCTTTTGATGGATTTCTAGACTTATGGCTATCAAACCCCACAATTATTAAAGCATTGGTTAATAGTATAACTATTGGTGTAATAGTTACTATTGCCTCAATTATAATTGCATTACCTGCAGCCAGAGTATTGGGTTTACTAAATTTCAGATTTAAAAAAATAATTATTTTTATCATGGTCTCCCCTACCATATTGCCTCCAATTGCATTTGTGCTAGGTTTAAACATTAATTTCATTAAATGGGGTTTCTCAGGAAGTTTTTTGGGGGTTTGTTTAGTGCATTTAGTTCCAATAATGCCTTACGTGGTTCTAACAATGACAGGAATTTTTGCTAATTATAATCCTGATTTTGAACACCAAGCTAGAACATTGGGTGCCAATAAATTCAAAACTTTTTATTTGATTACACTACCTGCAATAGCACCGGGGATGGTAGTGGCGGCTTTATTTGCCTTTTTAGTATCTTGGAGTCAGTATTTATTAACTTTCTTAATTGGAGCAGGTAAGATTATGACATTGCCACTGCTTGTTTTCGCAACTGCCTCATCTGGAAACCCAGCATTAACAGCGGCAATATCAATAGTGTTTATTTTTCCAGCAATAATAATTTTAATCTTTACCTCTAAATTTATCTCAGGAGATTCTGCTGCAACATCTGGATTTGGGAAAATTTAAACAATAACATAAAAGGCTATATATAAAAATGAGTGATTTAAAAATTTCAAATTTGTATAAAAGCTTTCCTGGAATGGACAGGCCAGCAGTTAATAATGTAAGTCTAGATATTAAAACAGGAGGGTTAATTGCTTTTTTAGGACCATCTGGTTGCGGAAAAACAACAATATTGAAATTGATTACAGGATTATTGCCGCCTGATAGTGGAGATATCATTCTAGACAACGCATCCATGTTACCCATTGCAACGGAGAACAGAGGTGTTGTTATGGTCTTTCAAGACTATTTATTATTTCCTTATATGAATGTTAACGAAAATGTTGGCTTCGCACTAAAAATGAAGGGTGTTGATAAAGAGAAAATTGATGAAAAAGTTAAGGACATGTTGGAATTAGTTAAGCTACCAGATATTGGTAATAGAAAACCAAAACAATTATCAGGTGGACAACAGCAAAGAGTTGCATTAGCTCGCGCTTTAATTTCAAAACCAAAACTTTTATTATTAGATGAGCCTTTGAGTAATCTTGATGCCCATTTAAGAGATGAAATGAGAGAGCTAATTGTAACTATCCAGCAAAAATTAAACGTTACAACAGTTTTTGTAACTCACGATCAAGAAGAAGCAGTTTTATTGGCAGATAAAATAGCTTTAATTTTTGATGGAAAGCTACAAAGCTACGCATCGCCAAAAGAATATTATGAATTCCCAATTAACAAGGGAGTTGCAAGATTCTTTGGTGGTGTTAACTTTCTAAAATCAACAATTAACAATTCACATATTGAAACAGAGATTGGACCCATCAGTTACAATCAAAAAAATAAAAATGACTTATTGGATAATCATTTACTTACAATCAGGCCTGAAAATATAGAAATATCAAAAACTAACATATTTAAACAAAATTATTTTTCAGGAATTGTTACTTCTATTATTTTTTCAGGAACAAATACAAGATACAAAATTAAAATTAAGGATACTGTTCTAGAGTGCTCTGTGCAATCTGTGGGGAAAAAAGAAATATCTGAAAATGATGAAGTGTTTATCCACTTGCCCGAAGAAAAAATATGGGGAATGAATGATTAAGCAAAAAAATAAAATTCTATTTAATGTTGATGAAAGTATAGGCAAGCTTTCTCCTCACATGTTCGGTGCAAATCTTGAGCACATTGGTGAAGCAATATATAAAAATGGTGTTTGGGCTGAAGTAATTGAAAATAGAAAATTTTGTGGCCCAGATAAATTAATTTGGGAAAATGGATTGAATGATGATCATTTAGATTTTGGAATTATTAAACCTTGGAAAGGGTGCAACCCTTCAGCACAACATGTAATGTATGCACATTCAAATTCTGAATATATCGTTAAAGGTGAAGAACAAATAAATAGATTTGGAAGCGGCAAACAATCTCAACAAATTACCATAAGAAAAAAAAGTAAAACAAATAGAGGTATCAAGCAGTCTATAAATGTAAATTTTATTAATGAAGAGCATAAATTTAGCATAATGCTAAAGGGAACTGGCCAAAAAGTTTATATCCAAATTGGAGAATTAAATTTTGTTATAAAAAGTCACACTAAATGGTTTGAATTTAAAAAAAATATAAAATTTAATGATTTAAAAACGAAAAAAACTTTATCAATCACAATTAATAGTGATGAAATATATATTGCCAATTGCTCTTTAATGCCAAAAAATACAATCTTTGGCTTCAGAAAAGATGTTACAAAACTCATCCAACAATGGTTACCAAGTTATATTCGCTGGCCTGGTGGAAATTATTTATCTGGCTACAATTGGTTTAATGGAGTAGGCAATAAAAACTACAGACTCCCTTTTTATGATTATGCTTGGTATGAATGGGAAAATAATGACGTTGGTACTGACGAATTCATGCAATGGTGTGAGATTGTTAAAAGTGAACCAATGATAACAATAAATACAGGCAATGGAACTCCTGAAGAGGCAGCATCCTGGATTCAATACATAACAGGATCTACCAAAACAAAATATGGCAAACTTAGATCAAAAAATGGAAGGGACAAACCTTACAACCTTAAAACAATATTTATTGGTAATGAAATGTTTGGAGGCTGGCAAATTGGTCATACAGATGCAAAAACCTACGCAATTAAATATGATAAATTTGTAAAAGCAATTAAAAAAGTTAATCCAAATTTAAGATATATTGCAGTGGGTGCCTGTTCGGATCACTTCGGGCATTGGAATGAAATAGTATTGAAAAATATAAAAGAAAAAATTGATGAATTAAGTATTCATTATTATTCGATAAGAACTGAAAAAGACAAAACCTATCCTCATTACACTTCAAGATATATTCCTACAGTTGCTGCATCTACAGAAGTAGAAATAATGCTTGATAGAACAATAAAAGAAATCAAAAAAAATACAAACAAAAATATTACTATAGCTTTTGATGAGTGGAATACATATGTAGAAGCTCATGCCCCCAATTTTATTGAAAATTATAATATTGCAGACGCTTTATATGCAGCCTCTTTATTAAATGCTTGCATTAATAGAGGAGATATGATCACAAATACCGGAATATACCACCTCATAAATGTAATGGGTAATTATAGAATAGATGGTCAAAAAATATGGAAAACTCCCACTACTTTAATTTTAGAATTATTTACTAAATATCATAAAGGGAAAATTCTAAAAACATCCGTAGATAGTCCCACTTTCTCATCTCCAAAAATTGGGAAACAACCAATTTATAAAGAAAATAAATTAATAAGTGCTTCAGCAACCTATGATCAAAAGCAGGTATGTCTTTCGATAGTAAATAAATCGGAAAAAGAAAGTTTAATAATTTCAACACCTACTCACAAAAAAATAATAGAGAGCTATTTAGTCAATGGTAATTCGCCAACAGATATGAATGATAAAAAAAAATTAGAAAAAGTTTATATTAAAAAAAATAAATTAAAATGTGGCAAAGGTTATATTAAAGTTCCTCCTCATTCGTTCAGTTTATTATTAATAAAAGTATAAATTTATTCATATCGGGGATACATTTAGATGCAGTTAAGCGAACCCTGAGCTCACACTAAATTGTCTACCCTACTTCGTATATATATTCATACTTTCAAGGGTTGAGATTTAATGAAAATTAGTATTACAGAATTAGACGACCACCTCAAAAAAACTGAAAGTGGTGTTCATGCGCTTCGCCCAGATTGCGAAAAAAAGATCGTCTGGGCAAGTGAATCTGGCGTTAAAACTAGCACTAGCGTGGTCTTTATTCATGGCTTTTCAGCGACCCGTTTTGAGTGCTCACCGGTCATCGATATGGTAGCTGAGAAACTACAGGCAAACCTCTATTTCGCAAGACTTAGAGGTCATGGCCAGGACGGCAGGGCTCTAGGTGAGTCATGCTTCGATGAGTTCATGGAAGACACAATCGAGGCTATCGAGATTGGCAAGACGATTGGCGATGAGGTAATCGTTATCGGTAGCTCGACAGGATGCTCTCTGATTCATGTGGCTCTCGGACAAGGAGTCCAGATTAAATCTGCAGTCTATATCTCACCAAACTTTGGACCAAAACCACTAAAGGGTCAGGCACTACGCCTGCCTGGGGCAAAATTCCTTGCACCACTGGTATTTGGCAAGAAGCACTCGTTCATACCAAAAAGTGCCGAGCATGCCAAATGTTGGACTACCTCGTACCCGACAATGGCACTGTTCACTATAAAAGAAACAGTACTCGCAGCACATCAGGTAGACCACCGAGCAATCAAAGCACCTATCATGATGTGGTTTTCGGACGAAGACAAAGTGGTTAATGCAAAATGGACTCGCAGAATTGCCTCAATGATGGGTGATAACGTGACTCTGCACAACCCCTCACTGACTGAACAGGATGACTCTTCTTGTCACGGCATTATTGGCGACATCTTGAGTCCTTCACAAACCTCAGCCGCTGTAGATAAATTATTAAACTGGTTGGCTCAAATATAAATTAGCGACTTGGTCTTAATAGTTGCGCTTCGTTTTAGCGCCCTTGTAAAGAATGTCTGACAAGTTTTCATTGGCTATTTTGCGCTGAGAGACGGTCACAGGGTCCATATTGTATTTCGGCCGGTCCAAGCTCAGTCCGTTACGGTCCTGTCTTTTCTTGCCTCGAATATGGGTCCAGATATTCCGACCCACCACCTGCTCTATGGCGGGTGACATGTAGGACTGTAGCGAAAACCCTACCCTTCTCTGTTGGCTTTTGTTGGGTTTAGAACCATGAATGATGGCGCCATGGTGGATTGACATTTCTCCAGGCTCTAATATCAAATCAACGCCCTTCGACTCGTCAACGTCAGGAATGATCTGACCACGCGTTAAGATATTGTGCTCTGCAAAGGTATCTTCATGTTTACGGATTTCTTGCTTATGGCTTCCTGAAATCATCGTCATGCAACCTGTTTCCAAGTTACTCGGGCTTAGTGCAACCCAGGGTGTTGGAAAGTCAGTGCTATTCATTCCCATATAGGTTGCATCCTGATGCCAGCTAACGTAGTGTTTAGATGAAGACTCCTTGATGAACATCACCGTTGCCCAAAGCGCAATATCTGGACCGATCAGATCCTCCATTGCGTCAACGATACTAGGATTATGGGCGAGTGCATCTAAAAACTCAAAAGAGAGGTGTAAATTGTTGCGACTCTCGGCATTAATCTCTTCTGGAAATTTCTCCTCTACTTCCTCGAGTTGAGATTTTATTGATAACGCCTCGGCCTCAGAGATGACCCGAATCGGAGCAATAAAGCCTTCATCGTGATATTGCTCAATTTGTTGTTTTGTTAATACTTTAAGCATTACTCAAAAAAAACTCCAAATAAACCATTTAAGTGCATTTTATTACAGATAAAACGAAAATTTAAAGCTTGTTTTTGATAAGGGTATATACTGAAGGTCGTATCGAAATATAAATATTTAATAAAGTCTATGGCTAATATTTTCACCAAACACCCTAAAGAAGTTGGTGAATCCTACCTTCAACACCTTTGGGGGGCCTGGAAATACAGTTTTATCTTATTTTTGTTGTTCTTAACAGCCTTCACTCATTCCATTTTTCCATTTATTTTTAAGGAAACTACAAGCTCCAAGATAATTAAGATGGCAGAGGATTTAAAAACTAGAAAATAGTTTATCTGGAACTGAGTTTTGATTATTCTGGGTTCATCTAAAATTCATCAATAAATCACATAGTATTCGCACAATTGATCTAAACTAGCTTTATGAAATACATATCAGTGATTCTTGCAGCAATATTTTTGAGCAGTTCTGCTTCTGGTGCACTGACTATTTCTCGTGACTACGAAACTGAAATCTTAGGAAACTGGATCTGCAAGGATTTTTGGCCTGGCTATGCTGCATTTGAAATGATTCGATACAAAAAAGATGGAACCTGGAATAGCTTCGGTGAAGTGATTGTTGACTTTCCAATAGAGGAAAATTATCTTAAAGTTAGATATGGAGCAGTAGGCACAGGCCTCTGGGAAATTGAAGATGACAACCTAATAAGCATGATTGATTATGTCAAAGTCACTAACAGGAATCATTCCTGGATTGATGAGTATTTTAATATGCAAGACCAATTCACCTTGAACGAAAAAACATCCGAGGAAATCGTCGTGCTTTCAGATAACTACATAAACCTCAAACCGAATACAGGCAAGGGATATGAGTGCTACAAAGTCGAATTATAGGCTATAAAAAACGAACAATATTTTCAAGATATCTCCCATAAACCATTCTAGATGCACTGAATTTTCAGTATACTGAAGGTGCTAAATCGAAGAAATATTTATTTAATTTAAGGAGGTAATATGAGTGAATTAATCGAAATTCATGGCGGCATAATTCCGTTTTATTGCCATATATTTTTAGTGCTTTTTGGTGGCTTCATGTCGCTATCTCTGATTTTCAATCCTAATTTTGTGAAATCAATGGGAATGGAATCAGTAGAAGCGTCATTTTTAGGAAGAGGTTTAGGGTTTTCTATGCTTGCAATAACTTTAGTTTTTCTGGCAACGTTATTTCAAATTGGACAATTTACATCGTTCTTTGAAATCTACACAATCTTGTTTTTGTTTACCGGGTTTGCATTCTTAAATCAGCTTCTTATGTATACCAAAGTACTCAAAAATCACAATGACAAACCTGTACCAATAGCAAATGTTATTAGGCCTTTAATACCACTGATAGTGATAATTATTCGCAGATTAACTTCAACCAACTTTTAAACATAACTATATATCGGAGAACTTATGCCACTTTACGAAACAAGATTGAATGCATTCAACAACAATGATATTGATACATATTTAAACACCCTACACGATGATTTTGTGTTTGTAAGCCATCAAGACGGAACAACCATGAATAGATCTGATGCAACTGAGTTTTATTCAATGGCCATGACTAATGATGCTTTTTCAATGCATGATTCACGCTGTCTATATGAAAATGATGACGTAATGATCGAACATTTAATCATGAGTTACCCAGACAACACACGTGAAGCGGTGCTCGTTTTTAATGAACTTAAGGACGGCAAAGTGATCCGTACAGAGACTGGTGCAACCCTTCTCAGTTAGGTATC
>Ga0207991_1001146_pt1 | contig 16663 bp, 12 predicted proteins | sample ETN07SmetaG_FD_185786 | JGI IMG/M metagenome (GOLD analysis project Ga0207991, IMG submission 185786) | Marine microbial and viral communities from oxygen minimum zone, Eastern Pacific Ocean - ETNP2014F14-07SV275 (SPAdes) (version 2) | ecosystem: Environmental > Aquatic > Marine > Oceanic ... | reverse complement strand
GCAGAACCGGGCCTTCACGCGCTAAACGTTTCGGCCGTTGGCTATCTGGATTCTTATTTTACACTAGAAATTGAAGTGGGCGACAGCCTTGAACAAAACGTAGTGCTGGTCTCCGCCGAAAGCGCAACCGCAGAAGAAGTTTATTCCACCGGCTTTGAGTCCGGCAACGATATGGGCTGGACCTATACCGGCGGCGCAAACCCCTTTGAGCTAAGCGCAGGGTTCTGGTTTAGTGAAGATTATTATTATTATGATGATAGCATCACAGTTGCTCCTTTTGCCGGTGACAGCATGATGGTATGTTCACCATCAGGTTATGCCAACGGTGAATTTTCCTGGTGGATGAACCTAACGGCCACGGACATGGACCTCTCTGGTTACGTCGGCGCCGAACTTACAGTACAGATGAATTATTGGACAGAAGAAAACTACGACTTTGTTTACCTGCTTGCCACAATGCCTGAGCTTTATGGCGGCTCTTATTTTTACCTGGACGTAAACGGCGATGGTGTTGGTAATGCTGCTGATGGTATCAGCGGTTGGTCGGGTTGGGACTCGACTAATGTCAACGAGTGGGTAGAGGTAACCGCAGACCTTTCCCCGTGGACAGGCACAGAATACGGCGTAGAAATAGCGGTATTGTTCGTGGCAGACGCCACTGTAGATTATGGTTTTGGCGTAGCCATTGATGATGTTGTTGTAAAAGGTTTTTCAGAGCCAAGACCGTGGGTTGAAGACTTCATGGCAGAAAGCTTTGTCAATGACCAGATTGCGTTAAGCTGGAGCGATCCTTCCGGCGGTCAGCGGACCATGGAGACAAGCACAATTACCATGAACCGCACCCCCATTGAGGTGGACCCGCGCAATCCGCGCAAGGCGTTTGAGTATGAAACAGGTGAGGAAGAAATTACCATAAACATACCTGCAGGCTACTCTCGCGACCTGGTCAGCTATAATGTCTTTCGGACTGATGACTATTACTTTGCAAACTATGACGGTTTTGATCTTATAGCCAATACAGCAGACGCTTCTTACACCGATGCCAGCGTGGACAACGACAAGTTGTACTATTATTTTGTTACAGCGGTATATGACGAAGGTGAAAGCCTAGGCTCATTGTGGGCCGCGGCCGGAGCTGGAGCAGTTACTGATGTGGCCATGGAAGATCTTGCGGTGGATTTTAACGACTCCACCTTTGGGCTCTGGTCAACAATAGTAGGAGCAGACAACGGCTGGGGCGTCGGTACGACAAACACAGGTACTTATGGTGTTCCAACGTCCTCCGATAGCAGCTACTATGCCTATATTAACGACGATGCTATTGGCTCTGCGTACACATCAGAAGGCTGGTTGACTTCCCCATTTTTTAACACGGGTGATGCAGATCATGCTGCGATAACCTTTAACTACTTTAATGGGTATGCTACTCAAACCTTGAACCTTTGGGCCTGGATAGGCTGGGATACATGGATATATGTTGGAGAGCTACCGGTAAACAGCGCCAGTGGCTGGCAAACAGTGTCAATGGATCTTGCTGGTCTTGCTGGAATAGACCATGTCCGGCTATATGCCTATTATACCGACAACGGTACATGGGCTGGAAGCGTTGCTATAGATAATATTTCTGTGTCAACGTGGGACGGACCAACAAACCTAACGCTAGCGGAAACTACAGAATCAGTTACCCTGCATTGGACAGGTTTGGGCGGACGAGCCGCCGGCACCAGGGTTAATGAATATCCAGATGGTGTATCAGAAGCAGAAAAGCTCCTGGCGAGCGATCTTAACGATATTCGCAACCCTGGCCAAATTGGCCAAATTGGCCAACATGGTGAAGACAATTTCTCCAGGACGCAGGGAGACAGCATTGGCAACCCCTTTGTGATTGACGCCTTGCCGTTCTACACAACAGGAAGCACAGTTGGTTTTACGCATAACTATGATGAAGTTTGTCCTTATACTGGTTCTACCTCTGCAGACGTTGTTTACGAGTTAACGCTTGGAACGCTGGAATATCCACTCATTGTTGATTTGTGTGAATCCTATTATGACACAAAGGTATATATATATTCAGAAAGCGACACAACGAACCCAATTGCCTGTAGCGATGATTACTGTACAGCCTCACATGGTCAGCAATGGACATCATATTTGGCAATAAGCCCAGATTTGCTTCCTGCTGGCACATATTATATTGTGATTGACGGCTATGGTGGCGAAGAAGGTGATTACGTCCTTGATGTCCATGAAGCAGACCCTCCACCTCAAGCACCTGATGTTATGTACAACATTTATCGCGACGGTGTGCTGTTAGCTGAGCTAGAAACAACATCATACCTTGATGAAACAGCTACTTTAACAGAAGCTTGTTATGTGGTAACGGCTTCTGTCCGGACGCTTGGCGTAGATGGCGATACGCTAAACTATGTTGAAACAGGCTACTCCAATGAAGCGTGTGGTTCGGTCGTTAACCAGCCCCCCGGCGACTTTACTCTGTTAACGCCAAACGATGGTGATACAGTTATGATTTCTCTGGACAATATTGGCGGCAACCAACTCTTTGCTTGGAATGCATCAGTTGATCCAAACGGAACATCGGTAGAGTATGTAATATGCTATAACATTGTTGCTCCTTTTGATCAATTTTGTGATGAAGGAATAACATCTACAGCAGAATTTGTACCACTACAGGATATTGTGGATTATATTGATTCATTGCAACAGGCTGGTCATGGTTACACAGTTGATATTACCTGGCAGGTTTATGCATCAGACGGTATGGATGAAACGGAAGCTGGCAACGGCCCGCGAACCATTACTTTTGATGCTGGATATGCTCTTGGTGTAGGCGATGAGCTTGGTGTGCCAGATGTGTTTGCTTTACATCAAAACTATCCAAACCCATTCAACCCGGTTACCACAATTCGCTTTGATATTCCTCAGGAAAGTCATGTGCGAATGGATGTGTATAACGTTATGGGTCAACGAGTTCGCACTCTAATGAATGGCACGATGCAGCCGGGATTCCACGCTGTACGTTGGGATGGAACAAATGATATGGGTAAACCATTGGCGTCTGGTATGTATATTTACAGAATCCAATCCAGCAAATTCACTTCAGTGAAAAAACTGGTATTAATGAAGTAGAATACGTTTTAACCTTAATAAATAAAAAGCCCTGTTCTACTTTTGTTGAATGGGGCTTTTTATTTTATTCTTGACCTAATTCATATACAAGTATTAATATTGATAAATTGAAATAAAGGAGCGTTCGACATGAATAAATTAACCACATATTTAATTTTCTTTTTAATATCCTTAACAATAACGTTTGGACAAACATTGTGTCCCCCGTCTTTTCTTAATGCAAGCCCAGAAGACAGGGAAGTATCTCTCTTTTGGTCTGCCCCAGACACAGTATTTTATGGTGATATTTTATTGGAAGAATGTTTTTCGGATTGTGACAGTGCCATTAATGCGTTTTCAATCGAATATAGCGTTGATAACAATAGTGGCGGCTGGTTTCGCAATTCGTCCGGGGATACGTCATCGTGTGGTACGGGCATGATTCCTTGTAATGATGGCGGAAGTGACAATTATAGTGCAATCGCTGTTTATTCTTCTGAAGCAACCCCTGTAGACAGTCGTTTAATTACAGGTAGTTTGGATTTAACAAATTATACCACAGCTATATTGGAGTTTGTAGAAGGATATGCCTATAGTGAAGATGCGTGGGATTCAAATATGGTTGAAATCTCTACAGACAGCGGAGCAACGTGGGACGTTGTCTATTCTTCCTTGCCGTGGGATATAGGCAATACAATTATTGGAACAACCATCGATCTTTCGTCTTATGCCGGTCAGTCTTTTCAAATAGCTTTTCGGTATTTTGATGCAACAGGTTATGGAGAGGCATGGTATGTTGATAATATTCGCGTTTGGGGTGGAACAGGAGCCAGAACAGCGAGGTTTTTGACTAACGGGTCTATTGGCAATATTACTCCAATCGGTAAAAAAGAAAACGGATTGGAATACACCACTCGAATTATTACAAGCATGTCCAGCTTCACACAAAATAGTTCAGACCGCACAAGCCCCTGTGGAACCTTTCAAACATATAATATTTATGCAAACGGAAATTTGGTTGGAAGCACAGAAGAGACAACATATATCGTTGATGGATTAATAAATTTTACTGAGTATTGTTTTAATATTACCGCTCAATATGCAGAAGGAGAATCGGACACATCTTATTCATCCTGCGCTACCCCCCTAGATCCGTTTATTGTTGATCCAGACGAAATAACAGTAACAGTTGGCGTGGATGAATATATCGAAACAACTATTGCCGTTGCAAACCACGATACAATCGCTCTAGATTTTTCAATTTTTAGCATGGAAATCGCAAATCTGGAAGTGGCCGTTGTTTTTATGGAGGCAGATTTTAATATGGGAGTTTGGGATGAGGTCTACGAGGCTGAAGGCCTTTGGCTTATTGGAGATTCTACAGGCGCCTCTTCTTCATATTTGCCATATCCGGAAAGCGATGGTTTGTTTGCATATTATAATGATGATTTTGCCGGCGAAGATACAGATCCTGTAGACAGCTATTTAACTTCAAATATTATCATAATTAATGGAAATGAAAAAATATATCTTATGCTGGATATGTTTTATCCCCAATGGGGAGGACCTTGTGGTAATAATGGCGGTTATGCAGATTTTGCTGAGCTGCTTATTTCTACAGATGGCGGTAATACTTGGACCACGATCGACAGTAGTTTTAGCAATTGGTTTAATGGTCCAGCCTATGAAGTCGTGGGGTGGGATAAGCTGTTGTATAATATTACACCATATACCACCGGAAACCAGATTATTCAGGTTGCTGTTCATTATACAGATTGCGGCGGAAACTGGGGCTATGGAATTGGTGTAGACAATATTGTAATTAAACACGGCGATGATTATTCCTGGTTAACTCTTTCACCTTATGAAGGCACTGTTGGAGCTGGAGATACAATAGACATCACTGTGGGGGTCTATGGTATCATGGATGGTTTTAGTGCTAATGAAACAGCTGTGCTAACCGCCTCAAGACCGGACGGAAGTACAGCATATGAGGTAAGCGTGAGTATCGGTATGTCCGTCGGTGAATCTGGAGTTGATATTCCCGAAGGCGTTCCTGGCGTTTTTGCGCTTCACCAAAACTATCCCAACCCGTTTAACCCTGTAACAAGCATTCGTTTTGATATTCCGGAGTTGAGTTTTGCTCGTATGGAGATTTATAATTTATTGGGTCAGCGTGTGCGCACGCTGTTTCATGGCGCAGTAGAACCTGGTTATCATATTACACAATGGGATGGAAAAAACGACAATGGAGAGGAATTGCCTTCTGGTATGTATTTGTATAAACTGCATGCGGGAAGTTATATAGCCATGAAAAAACTGGTACTGCTTAAATAAGTTTGAAAAAATAATGCAAATTTATAGGGGCCTCAGGGCCCCTATTTTTTTAATATATTTCTAATCTACAAAAAACGCTTGACATATATTCAAATCCAGTAGTAAATAATAATGTGCGAGACAAAAATCGCAGGTTAAGAGTATCGCTTTGAAGTATAATAGATAAGGAAAGGAGTATAATTATGCAAAAAGGAAGCGTAAATAAAGTAGTATTGGTTGGACATCTGGGCGCCGATCCAGAAAGCCGCTTTACGCCATCGGGTGTAGCGGTAACAACCTTCAACATGGCAACAAATGAATCATGGAAAAACAGTGAAGGTGAGTATGAAGATCAAACAGAATGGCACCGCATTGTTCTTTTTGGAAAAGCAGCTGAAACAGCGAATGAGTACATGAAAAAAGGACAATTGGTGTACATAGAAGGACGTATTCGTACTCGCTCATGGGAAGATAAAGACGGAATGAAACGCTATACGACAGAAGTGTTAGGTGATAGGTTCACTATGCTGGGTCGTAAAAATGAAAACCAGAGCACAGCGCCTACTGACGCAAGTGGAGACGACGATCTCCCTTTTTGATTCTATGAATTAAACCATAGATTAAAACAGTTATAAAAGGGGGTCTTTTTTGACCCCCGACTGTTTTATTTTTTGGCCCTATTAAAATGCGATTTAAACAACTATGAGCGCCCGTACAGAACTAGACAACTATTCACCCAGACCAAAATGGATGCGTTATTTGTTGGGGTATTTTGCGCTTTTTATGGTGTGTGTATTAACTAAAGTAAAAGTGAAAGGGCGAAATAATATTCCAGAATCAGGACCATATGTTGTGGCAGCAAATCATTTCAGCTATATAGATCCGCCTTTCGTTGTCTATGCCCTACAGAGACCAATTACGTTTCTAGCTGCAAGCGACCATGCTATCAAATGGTATTTTAAATGGGCTGCCTGGCTTTACGGTTTTATTCCTACAAACAGAACACGTCTTGCACCATCAACAATTAAAGCCGCAAAGCGTGTTTTAAAAACAAATAACATTTTGGGTATATTTCCTGAAGGAACATCAACCGAAAGAACGCTAAGGGAAGCAAAAAGAGGAATAGTATATTTGTCGATTCTAAACAACACTCCTATTTTACCTGTTAGTATTCACGGGCTTATGAACGTGTGGCCAAATTGGTTTAAAGGTGTTCGACCAAATGTAATTATTCAAATAGGAAAACCTTTTTTACCCAAAGGCGGTGTTAAAGAAGCATTAGATAGAGAAATTCAAATAAAAACAATTGGTGAAAATATAATTTGCAGAATCGCAGCGCTATTGCCGGAAGAAACTCACGGTATAGTTAAAGGAGATAAACGAATTGAATTATATGCTGAAGAAAACAATATATAATTTTATAAAAGGGATATTAGCCACAAGCTTATTAATATGTGGTGAAAATATTTTAGTTGATGGAGAAGTGCATTTTAAAAATATGCGCCAACTAACGTTTTCAGGTGAAAACGCAGAAGCATATTTCAGCCCAGACGGAACAAAGCTTATTTATCAAGCCCACGACAGTATGGAACAATGTGACCAAATATTTATTATGGATTTAGTGAGCGGCGCCACAAAGCAGGTTTCCACCGGGGGCGGTGTAACAACGTGTAGTTATTTTGAATATCCAAACGACTCAAAAATTATTTATGCTTCAACATATTTAGGCGGCAAAGATTGTCCACCAAAACCAGATTATAGCCTAGGTTATATTTGGAAACTGTATCCTGACTATGATGTATTTCGAGCTAATTCCAGTGGAACAAAAATGGAACGACTTACAAGCTCGTATGGTTACGACGCAGAAGCAACATACGCTTTTGACGGTTCAAAAATTGTTTATACATCAATATCCAGCGGCGATTTAGAGGTGTGGACTATGGACCCAGACGGCTCAAATAAAACCCAACTAACAGAAGAGCTTGGCTATGACGGCGGTCCTTTTTTCAGTCATGACGGATCAAAAATTGTATGGAGGGCTTATTACCCAAAAACGGAGGAAGAAATAGCAGACTATAAACATTTGTTAAAAACAAATGCTATCAGACCCATGGCTTTACAAATCAGAATTATGGATGCTGATGGAAAAAACAAAAAACAAATTACCCATAATGATGCAGCAAATTTTGGGCCTTTCTTTTTCCCGGATGATAAACGAATTATTTTTTCTTCTAATATGAACGACCCAAAGAAAAGGAACTTTGACCTATATGCGGTTGATATTAACGGAGAAAACCTTGAACGCATTACATATTTTGATGGATTTGACGGCTTCCCAATGTTTAGCCCAGATGGTAAATTTTTTGTTTTTGCTTCAAACCGCAATCAAGCCAAACGCGGGGATACAAACATATTTATATGTGAATGGGCAGATTAATGATACGAAATATGTTTATATATCTATTAATCCCTTTTTTATTCGCTGGAGAAGCGCCCTCATCAGAAAAAAAGAATTCAGTGCGTGAAGAAATAGCACAGCTTGCGGTAGAAAAAGGCATTCCCAATGCTTTTATAATTAGTTCTTTTGAGAGTGAAAAGATCAGAATTCATTCTGTAATTCCTGAACAATTTTCCCGACCATACGAAAAGAAAACATGGGAAGAATACAAAAAAATATTTGTAAAAAAGTCTCGTATTGAAAAAGGCGCCAAATTTTATAACAACCAAAAAAACGATCTTAATAAAGTAGCAGACAGTTACGGAGTAGAGCCATTTTTAATATTGAGCATTTTAGGTGTAGAAAGCAACTACGGCAGTCACCACAAACAGTTTACTGTGTTTAATTCATTGTATACTCAAATTGCAGTCATGCCAAAAAGAGCGCGCTGGGCAAAAAAAGAAATGGTGGAATTCCTTGCATATTGTTATAAAGATAGCATCCCCCCCCATAGCGTGTACGGGTCTTATGCGGGGGCATTTGGCTACGGGCAGTTTATTCCATCTAGTTTTAATAATTATGCAGTTGATTTTGACAAAGATGGAATACGCCGAGCATATGAATGGCTGGATGTTATGGCAAGCATCGCAAATTATTTGGTAAAGAATGGTTATCCAGCAAACGATTATTCAAACAGTGAAAAAGTATACAAGGCAGTGTATGCCTATAATCATTCTGATAATTATGTTAAAGCCGTATTGGCTTTGCGCGATGAATTACAAAAAAAGGTTGAATCAGAGATTAACGACCAATTCTAGAGTATCCTCTCCCCGTTTGATTTTAACAGCAACACGCTGTCCTTTTTTGAGATCACCCAGCCGGTGCATGTAGTCATAAATATCCTGAATATCTTTTCCACCTATTTCTATTATAATATCCCCAGACTGAATACCGGCGATTTCAGCCGGACCCTCGGGGCGAACACCATCAATCGTTAGACCGGGACCGCCGCTTGAATAAGATGGAACAATTCCAAAAGTTACCTTAAACCCTCGTTGGTTTTGGGATCTTTCTTTAGGCCCCGCAATAGTAAAGACAGGTTTTTTATCTAAAAACCCAAGATGTTTTGTAACGTCATAGATAAGATCAAGAATTATTTTTTCTCCGGTGGCATTAATTTTTTCCCAATCATCACTGGGCTTATGATAGTCTTCATGGGTTCCAGTAAAAAAGAATAAAACAGGAATATCTTTTATATAAAAACTGCTGTGGTCACTTGGGCCAAACCCTTCTTTGCTATAAGAAATATTTAGATTATGTATATTTTGTAATGAATCCAAGAGGGGTTCAAACATGGGGGACGTTCCGGTGCCGCCGACCGTTAACGATGAATCTTTCAATCGACCCACCATATCCATGTTAATCATTGCTGAAACATTTTCTAAATTGATATTTGGGTTGTCTACAAAATACTTGGACCCTAAAAGTCCTTTTTCTTCTGCATCAAAAGCGATAAATAAAACATCTCTTTTTAACTGTTCTGAATTAACAGCTATTTTTTCAGCCATTTCTAGTAACCCAGCAGTTCCTGAAGCGTTATCGTCGGCCCCATTATGTATTGCTTCTTCCTCTGGTCGTAGAGAACCGCTTCCCTCTCCCCCTAACCCTAAATGGTCCATATGCGCCCCAATGATAATAATTTCATCAGTAGAACCGTCCCCGCGGACAACACCTAAGACGTTTGTCCCTCTTGATTTTTTTATTTTTAAACTAATAGTGGCGCTAACACTGATATTTAAGTCGAAGGAAACACTGGCTCGATTAGTGTCTAACGCATTCTGCAAGTTTTTCAACGATGTGTTCTGTGGAAGCAGTTGTTGGGCAACTTCTTGTGAGATATGAATTGCCGGTATAGGTCCCCTTGTCGTGGTTGGTCCAAAGCGTAACGCAACAAATTCTTCTAATTCATCATCATTGAACGGGTTTACAAACAGGACGCCGGCCGCACTATTATCTCTAGCTGCCATATATTTTTTACGAAGTGGAGCATAATCAGAAAATGCAGAATGGGGGCTGCTTCCATCAGGGCTTCCTCGAAAAATTAACACCCATTTCCCATTAGCATCAATATTGGAATAATCATTCCAAGAAATACTGTCTTCTGTGCTAAAGCCATAACCGGCAAAAACAACATCTGCTTTTACCAATCCAACTGCTGAAAAACCGAGGGGCATAAAATCCTGTTTTACCCGAAACGTTTTACGTAATTCATCTATCTTTAAACGGTTATAACCCGAAAGGGATACACCGCTGGTAAATATGAAAGATTGTTTAAAGCCCCTTTCCCCGGCCGGTAACACCCCAGAAGATTTCCATTCTTTTTCAATATAGCGAATCGCTTGTTTAGATCCCCGGGTTCCCGGACGGCGCCCTTTTAATTTATCTGAGGATAAAAATTTAATGTGATCCCGAATTTCATCGGCGGTAATATTCTTTTTATCATCAACAGTTTTTTCACTGTTTGCAAATAGGACTGTGAAGAATAAAATAAATGTTAAAAACTTAATCATGTTTAATTCCGTTGGTTTACTTAGGTAAATTAATAGTCTGTAAATCTTTTAAATTTAGGAAGTTACCGTGTCAAATACACTCACCAAAGGAATTAGAATTCAGGTAGTGTCAGAATATGTTCCCCAGCGATCTGATCCCACTAAACCAATATATATTTTCGCATACCACATAACTATAACAAACGAATCTGATAATATAATTCAACTTATGAGCCGTTACTGGCACATTACTGATTCGAACGGTAACGTTGAAGAAGTTCGAGGTCCGGGAGTTGTAGGAAAACAACCAAGCCTAAAGGCAGGTGAAGCGTTTGAATATACCAGCTTCTGTCCTTTGCCTACAGAGTTTGGAGTTATGCACGGTGTTTTTCACATGGCCCCTGTTGATGGAGATGTGTTTGAAGCTCGAATAAAACCCTTCAAACTAGCCATTCCGTTTTCGGTTAATTAAACCTTCGAATAAAATATAAATTTTGATGATTCAAAATAGAACAAAAATTATTGCAACCGTAGGCCCCGCTTGTATAAAAATGTCCACTTTAAAAAAAATGGTTAATGCGGGCGTAAACGCCTTTCGGGTAAATATGTCTCATGGAAGTCAAAAGGATAAGAAAGAAATTATACGGCAGCTCAAACAGTTAGAAATGCCCAATGGAGAAAGGCCCTGTATTATTGCTGATTTGGCTGGCCCTAAAATTCGTGTACGAAAAAGATTCAACGAATTTGAAATTAAAAACAGAGAAAAGGTCTTGATTAGCAGTGAAAATGCGATAAATGACAAAACGATTATTGTTTCTAGGGGAATCAAGTTTTCAAAAGTTAAAAAAGGTGCAAGTATAAAAATTAATGATGGACGAATTCAGTTAAAGGTTGAAAAAAAACTTTCCCCTACACTATTACAATGTATTGCAACAATTGGTGGAATAATCGAAAAAGGAAAAGGAGTAAACTTCCCCGGAGTAACGCTTCAACTCCCCACTCTTACCATTCAAGACCGTAAAGACTTAAAATTAGCAACAGCTGAAAAAGTTGATTGGATTGCCCTCTCGTTTGTGCGCTCTGCAAATGATAAAGCTGAAATAGATAAAGAATTAAAAAATTTAAAAGTCACAATACCTATTATAGCAAAAATTGAAAAGTGGGAAGCATTACAAGATCTCAATGCAATAATCCACAAATTTGATGCTGTTATGGTTGCGAGGGGAGACTTGGGAGTAGAAACCCCGCAGGAACAAGTACCACTTGCACAAAAAATGATTATTAAACAAGCCAACACAATGGGCAAGCCGGTCATAATTGCTACACAAATGCTAGAATCTATGGTTTCTGAACCAGTGCCAACGCGGGCAGAGGTGAGCGATATTGCCAATTCAATATTTGATGGCTCCGATGCCTTAATGGTTACAGGTGAAACCGCTATAGGAATGCACCCGGTTGAAGTGATTAAAGTTCTAAAAAAGGTAATTTTAGAAACTGAAAAAACGATCAATTTTGATTTAGTACGTCAACCCATAGGGCAAAATAAAAAAACAGCAGACGCTATAAGCCATGCCACGTGTCAAGTTGCTCAAGATGTAGCTGTTGAGTGTATCGTAACGATGACTCATAGCGGCAGCACAGCAAGAATGATTTCACGATACCGACCTAATGGACGCGTAATAGCGCTGACGCCTATCAGAAAAACATGTCGCAGATTAGCGATTGTTTGGGGAATTTCTCCTTTTAAGACAATTGAATACAAAAACACAGAAGATATTACAGCTATTATCGAAAAAGAGCTGATTGCACGAAATATCATTAAATCAGGAAAAAAATATATTATTACAGGCGGTGTGCCGGTTGGAACTCCAGGAACCACAAACTACCTTTCAATACAAAGGGCTTAATACATGAAATACGTTTATTCTTTTATAACTGGAAAAGCAGAAGGGTCTGCCGAGATGAAAAACGAACTCGGCGGCAAAGGCGCCAATCTTGCAGAAATGTGCAATATGGATCTACCTGTTCCTCCCGGCTTTACAATTAGCACAACAGTGTGTACATATTATTATGATAATAACCGATCCTTGCCGGACGAACTTTCTACACAAGTACTTGATGCTCTCAAAAATGTAGAAAACGATATGGGAAAAACATTTGGGGATGAATCGGACCCACTACTTGTTTCTGTCCGTTCCGGTGCAAGAATATCCATGCCGGGAATGATGGAAACAGTGTTGAACGTTGGGTTAACAACAAAAACAATACCCGGGCTTATAGCAAAAACAAATAACGAACGATTTGTTTATGATGCGTATCGTCGCCTCATTATGATGTATGCAGATGTTGTAATGGAAAAAGCGGTCGGCATTGAACCGGAAGAAGGGCAGGGTATCCGCCAGAAACTGGAATCAATTCTTGAAGAGTATAAAGAAAAGAATAACTATACAAAGGATACGGATCTTTCTGCAAAGGACTGGAAGATAATGTCTGAATCTTTCAAAGATGAAATAAACACAACGCTAGGAAATGAATTTCCAGACAATCCTATGGAGCAGCTTTGGGGGGGTATTAAGGCTGTGTTCCAAAGCTGGCAAGGTAAAAGAGCTGTAAATTATAGACGGATAGAAAATTTGCCGGATAAATGGGGCACCGCGATCAATGTTCAAGCCATGGTTTTTGGGAATACAGGTGAAGAATCGGCAACGGGAGTTGCTTTCACACGAAATCCGGCAACGGGAGAAAACAAATTTTATGGTGAGTGGCTAACCAATGCCCAAGGTGAAGATGTAGTGGCAGGAACTCGAACACCCAACCCTTTAAACGAAGCGACAAAAACACAAGAGACAAAAAACTTACCTTCATTAGAATTATCACAACCGGATGAATATGGACAATTGGCTGCAATCAGAGTAAAGCTAGAAACACATTATAAAGATATGCAGGATATTGAATTCACCATAGAAAACGGACGCTTATGGATGCTGCAAACCAGAACAGGAAAACGCACAGGAGGAGCAGCTATTAAAATTGCAGTTGATATGGTTCACGAAGGAATGATTGATAAAAACACAGCACTGCAGCGCGTAAAACCCGAACAATTAGATGAACTTTTACACCCGATGTTAGATAGTGAAAGTGAAAAAACAGCTATTTTATTAGCTAAAGGATTACCGGCTGGCCCAGGCGGTGCATCAGGAAAGATTGTTTTTACTGCAGATGATGCTGAAGCGTGGCACGCTCGTGGTGAACAGGTTATATTAATAAGAAAAGAAACATCACCAGAAGATATTCATGGTATGCATGCTGCCGAAGCCATTTTGACATCCAAGGGCGGTATGACGTCCCACGCTGCCCTTGTGGCGCGAGGTTGGGGGAAGTGTTGTATTGTTGGTTGTAGCGCAGTGCACATTGACATTGCTAATCGGGAAGTACAAATAGGGAATATCGTTTTAAAAGAGGGCGATTGGATTACCATGAACGGAACATTGGGTAATATTTATAAAGATACGCTGGAACTAACACCGTCCAATCCGGATACTCACCCTGAATATAAACAGCTTATGAATTGGGCCGATGAAATTCGCCAATTAAAAATTAGAACAAACGCAGAAAGCCCTGCTGATGCAGCACAAGCTATTCGATTTGGCGCCGAAGGGATTGGTCTCTGCCGAACCGAACATATGTTTTTTGACGAAACACGAATTCTTGCTATGCGGAAAATGATTTTGGCTGATAATAAAACAGATCGGCGAGCTGCAGTTATGGGATTACTCCCATTCCAGAAAAAAGATTTCAAAGGTATTTTAAAAGCCATGGAGGGAAAACCGGTTACAATCCGCCTCCTGGATCCCCCGCTCCATGAATTCATAACATTGTCTGATGAGCAAATGCAGGAATTGGCCAATCATGTGGGATTGGACAAATCTCAAGTGGAGAAACGAGTCGCAAGTTTACATGAGTTGAATCCCATGCTGGGCCATCGCGGCTGTCGACTTGGAATTGCTTATCCGGAAATCACAGAAATGCAAGCGCGGGCTATTTTTGAAGCAGCGGCGGAACTCACCAAAGAAGGCATATCCGTCTACCCGGAAATTATGATACCATTAGTGGGCACCGTAACCGAATACACCGATCAGGAAGCGATTGTCAGAAAAGTAGCAGAAAAAGTGTTAAATGAAACAGGCGTTTCTTTTGAGTTTATGGTAGGAACAATGATTGAACTTCCGAGAGCCTGTCTCACAGCAGATGAAATTGCAGAACATGCAGAATTTTTCAGCTTCGGCACCAATGATTTAACGCAAACAACGTACGGATTTAGCCGGGATGACATTGGCTCATTCTTACCGGATTATTTAGAGAGAAATATACTTCCCGGAGATCCCTTTCAAAGTTTAGATGTGAAGGGTGTGGGAAAACTGATTTCTATGGCTGTTAAACTTGGTCGAGATGTAAATGAGAATTTGAAAATAGGAATTTGCGGTGAACATGGCGGCGACCCAGCATCTATTCACTTTTGCAAAGAAAACGGCCTGGATTATGTGAGTTGTTCTCCTTTCCGGGTGCCTATTGCCAGGTTGGCAGCAGCACAAGCTGAATTAGATTAAAATATGAATTCATTAGAAAGCTGTTAAGATAAATAGAGAATCAAAATCTAAATGCGATTAATTATTCAAAAAAATAATAAGCCCCGCCCAATAGCGGGGTTTTTTTGTTTGTGGGGGTCTGGTAATAGGAGTAAATAATCGAACCAAAATGGTCACATTTTTCTCTAAATTCAAATATTGTTGTGAGTTTATTAGGTTCGATTCCCAGGCGTTCCCGCAAATGTTTAGATATTTAATTACAATATCACTGATACTTTTTAGCTGCGAGCAGCCAGATCTGTACCACACCACAGCAGCATTCATACATAAAACAATAGCATCCGATAAAGCTAATCATGCGGTTCTTTTAAACGTTTGGGCGACGTGGTGCGAGCCGTGCGTGGCTGAATTTCCAATGATCGTTGATATGGCAGATGAATATGAAAATGACCTGGCTGTATACTTTATCAGCGTGGATTGGCTGGATGAAGAGGATAAAGTTTTATCATTCTTAAAAGATCAAGGGGTCACCTGGACCACATTTATAAAAGATGAAAAAGATCAAGAATTTATCAACGGTATTCATAAGGATTGGAGCGGCGCTTTGCCTTTTACAATTCTATACGGAAAAACCAGCGGAGAAGTTGTAGATTTCTGGGAAGGCGAGCAGCCTGAAAAACGATTTAGAAAAGCAATTATTAACGCAATTAATTCATAGGTATATAAATGAAAAAATTTATCAGTATAATTTTAATAGGATGTTTGACCATACTATCCGCAAAGGAACTGGACCTTGGGTCAATATTGCCATTGGGGGATATCAAAATGGCAGATATCAGCGGCAAGGACATATCCTTGAACGATGCAAAAGGAAAGAATGGTCTATTGGTCATTTTTTCCTGCAATACCTGTCCTTGGGTCATTGCCTGGGAAGACCGCTATGTTGAACTGGCTGAAACGTACAAAGATAAGGGTGTGGGTATAGTTGCGATTAATTCCAACGAAAAACAATTTGAAACTGTTGACAGCATGGAAGAGATGCAGGCGCACGCCAAAGAGCAGGGATATAATTTTTATTATACCATGGATAATGGTTCAAAATTAGCAAGCGAATTTGGAGCTACTAGAACACCCCATATCTATCTTTTTGACAAAAAAGACAAGCTTGTCTACCGGGGCGCCATCGATGACAATGCCCGCAAACCGGATAAAGTTGAAAACACATATTTAGCGGATGCTATCGATAATATGCTGGCTGGAAGTGCCATTGACCCGGCAGCCACCAAAGCGCTGGGTTGTGCTATCAAATTCGCCAAATAGCCCCTAAATGAAATTCGAGACATTTGTACTGGAGAGAGAACAGTCTCTCTGGGAAAATGAGGTGCATTATAACCTTTCGGAGAGTGGTGTTCACCCCGGAACCATAAATGATCTTTTTGATCAGGATGATATCAATGAGATCCTCAATACAGAATTGACCTATAGCCCCACCCAAGGTTCGCCAGAATTGCATAGATTTAAGGCAAATAGAAATCCTTGATAATTACTTTCTAAATCGGCGAATGAGAATACCCCTGTGGATATTTTCCCCAATATATATATTACACCATAAATACCCATTGCAATTGCCATTTGCATAGCTGCTTCTT
>Ga0207991_1001133_pt1 | contig 16771 bp, 15 predicted proteins | sample ETN07SmetaG_FD_185786 | JGI IMG/M metagenome (GOLD analysis project Ga0207991, IMG submission 185786) | Marine microbial and viral communities from oxygen minimum zone, Eastern Pacific Ocean - ETNP2014F14-07SV275 (SPAdes) (version 2) | ecosystem: Environmental > Aquatic > Marine > Oceanic ... | reverse complement strand
ATGATTTCAAGAAAATCTCTGTGAATTAAAGATATGACAAAAAAGTTCAGCAGTCTTCTCAGTATCATAAAGAGCAGAGTGAGCCTCGTTGTTATCCCATTCAATTCCGGCCTTTGTTACTGCTTTAGCTAGAACAGTTTCGCCACAGTAAAGAGCAGACAAACTAACAGTATCGATCGTAGAAAACTGATGAAATGGACTCTTAAGCTTAGCTCTATTTGTTGCGGCTTTAACAAATCCAAGGTCAAAAAATGCGTTATGTCCTACAAGAATTGATCTAGTACATTGTTCCTCTAATAAGCATTTATTAATACAGGAAAAAATCTCATTAAGTGCTTCTTTTTCGCCAACAGCGAGACGGAATGGGTTATCAACATCAATACCATTAAACTTTAATGCTGATGGTTCAATATTAGCACCCTTAAAAGGTGTAATATGAAAATGAAGTGTGGTCTTTGGAACAAAAGATTCATTATCATCAAGACCAATAATAATGGCACAGATTTCCAATAATGCGTCACTATTTTCATTAAAACCAGCAGTTTCAACGTCTACCACAACTGGAAGATAACCGCGAATTCTGTCTTTAAGCTTCATTAATCTTTAGTGGGCAAATAAAAAGTGATTAGTAATTCAAAAATACTTACAAAACCCTTAAGTAAATAATTGAATTTCTTTGATAATCATAACTCTTTTGCCTCAATAAAGGAAGAGAACTTACATTAACCTCAGCAAAATTATGTCGAAAAAAGAATCTACCACCATATTTCGAGAGAGCGAAAATAGTATCTAGATCGAAATCAGATGCTTTTTGTATTAATTTCTCCATCAATTTCAAGGAAGTGTCAGTATTATGAAAACTCTTGTTAACAGTTAAAGCATATATTTCACCCATATTTTCAGATTTGTATACTCTTAAACCCGCACATGCAATAATTTGACCAGCATCTTCTATAATAACAAACTCATCGATCGCTTCACTAAGTTGCTTATAACTTCTACTTAATAACTTACCATCATTAACAAATGGTTGCATTAATTCAATTAATTGTTTGACTTTACTCAATTTCTAGCCTTAAATTGCCAATAGAACCGCACTATTTTAGTCTAAAATTTGTAATTTTTTGCTGATTTAAAAGAGATGTCAAATACTAGAAAATTTTCCTCAGTAGTTGTTGATGGTTATCAACGTGCCGCATCAAGAGCGATGCTTTATCCTGTTGGATTCAAAAAAGAAGATTTCAAAAAACCTCAAGTTGGTATTGCCTCAACTTGGTCAATGGTAACACCTTGTAATATGCATATTAATGATTTGGCTGATGAGGCGGAAAACGGTGTCAATGGTGCTGGTGGAAAAGCTGTAATATTCAACACAATAACTGTTTCAGATGGTATTTCAATGGGCTCTGAAGGTATGAAGTATTCTCTAGTTTCAAGAGAAGTTATTGCTGACTCTATCGAAACGGTAGCCGGTTGCCAAGGGTTTGATGGGGTAGTGGCTATTGGCGGCTGTGATAAAAATATGCCAGGATGCGTTATGGGATTAGCAAGACTTAACCGCCCTTCTGTCTTTGTTTATGGAGGAACCATTCAACCTGGTGAAAATCATACCGACATTGTCAGCGTCTTTGAGGCAGTTGGTAAACGAGCGAACAATGATATTACTGATATTGAGCTAGAACAAATTGAGTCGACTGCCATTCCTGGTCCAGGTTCTTGCGGTGGCATGTACACGGCAAATACGATGGCTTCAGCTATTGAAGCTCTAGGAATGAGCCTTCCTAACTCTTCATCACAGGATGCTATATCTGATGACAAAAATAGTGATTGCTTTCGTGCCGGTGAAGCAGTATTAAACTTACTAAATAAGGACATTAAACCTAGTGATATCATGACTAAAAAGGCATTTGAGAATGCCATAACTGTGATCATTACACTTGGAGGATCTACTAACGCAGTATTGCACTTAATTGCTATGGCTGATGCAATTAATGTCGATTTAACAATAGATGACTTTACTAGAATTGGTGCTAAAGTTCCTGTTCTTGCAGATCTAAAACCTTCTGGTAAATACATGATGAGCGAGCTAGTTGAAATTGGCGGTACATTGCCATTAATGAAGATGCTTTTGGATGCTGGAATGCTTCATGGCGATTGCATCACAGTAACAGGCAAGACATTAGCTGAGAATTTAAAAGATGTTAAGCCTTATGCAGATGAGCAAAAAATTATAATGCCTCTTGATAATCCTATTAAAAAGGACTCACATCTAAGAATTTTAAGAGGAAACCTTGCACCTGAAGGGTCTGTAGCAAAAATAACTGGTAAAGAAGGGCTTACCTTCCATGGCAGTGCAAAAACATTCGCATGCGAAGAGGATGCACTTCAGGCTATTTTGAATGACCAAATAGTTGAGGGTGACATAATTGTAATTCGTTATGAAGGACCCAAGGGTGGTCCCGGAATGAGAGAGATGCTAGCGCCTACTTCTGCAGTTATGGGTAAAGGCTTAGGGGGTAAAGTTGCACTAATTACCGATGGAAGGTTTTCTGGGGGTACTCATGGATTTGTTGTAGGCCATATAACACCTGAAGCATTTAGTGGTGGTGCTCTTGCAATTGTTGAAGATGGAGATCAGATTTTGATTGATGCTGAAAATAATCGCCTAGAGCTTCAAGTTGATAAATCAGTCATTGAACAAAGATTATCAAACTGGAAGAAACCTTCTCCGCGTTATACCAAAGGGGTATTGGCAAAGTATGCAAAACTTGCTCAGTCTGCTTCTCGTGGAGCAATAACTGAGTAATCTATTGTTACTAGTTACGTTTTTTACGCGGCTTTTTTTGTGACGAGCCAGAAGGAATGAAATCTATTTTTCTATCATCAAGACTGACTGAAGCAACCTTGACTTTAATCATATCGCCTAGGCGATAGATTTTTCCACTATTCTGTCCTTTTAGCTGATGATGAACGTCATCAAAAATAAAGTAATCGTCCTTTAAATCACGAATAGAAATCATCCCCTCCACAAAGACTTCAGATAGCTCAACAAATAGACCAAAGCCTGCCACTCCTGAAATAATACCATTAAAATTTTCGCCTACTTTGTCGCGCATATATTCACATTTAAGCCATTGCTCTACATCACGAGAGGCGTCATCAGCCCTTCTTTCAGTCATTGAAAGGTGAGCTCCAAGTTCAATCATTTTTTTTGATGGAGGTCTTGACTTACTCTTCAGAACTCTCTTTATAGCGCGGTGCACTAGCAGGTCTGGGTATCGACGAATTGGCGAGGTAAAGTGAGTATAGTCTTCAAAGGCCAAACCAAAGTGGCCATCATTTATTGGCGTATAAGTTGCCTGCTTCATTGTACGAAGAACCACGGTTTTTATTATATTTTCATCCTCCCTACCCTTTGCATTTCTTAATACTTTTGCAAAATCTTTAGATTCTGGCTCGATACCGCCTTCTAAGGTTAAGCCAATAGCTGATAAAAACTGCCTAGTAACCTCAACCTTTTCAGCAGTAGGTTTGGGATGATTTCTGTAAAGAAAATCTTCGTTATTTTTTTGTAAAAACTTTGCAGTCGCTTGGTTTGCCATTAACATGCACTCTTCAATAAGCTTGTGAGCATCATTTCTTTTTCTCGCAACTATATTTTCAATCTTGCCTTTATCATCAAAGAGTATCTGACTTTCAATTCTATCAAAATCCATTACTCCTCTTTTCTGACGAGAAATTCTAAGGGTTTTGTATAAGCCATATAAAAAATCAATATTTTCAACTACATTACTAAACTTATTTCTTAAAGGACTTTTTTTGCTCTCTAATATTTCATTAACTTGACCATAGGTTAAACGAGCATGTGACAACATAACTGCCGAATAAAACTTATAATCTAAGAGTTCACCTAGTGGATTAACATTCATCTCACATGCCATGCAAAGTCTTTCAACATTCGGATTTAATGAGCACAAGCCATTCGATATTGTCTCAGGAAGCATCGGCACAACTTTGTGAGGAAAATAAACTGAATTACCACGCTCAAATGATTCAGCATCTAGGCTAGAGCCTTCACTTACATAATGAGATACATCTGCAATAGCTACAATGAGTTTCCAACCATCCTTAGATGGCTTGGCATATACCGCGTCATCAAAGTCTCTTGAGTCATCGCCGTCGATTGTTATTAACTCAAAGCTAGTAAGATCTACTCTATCTTTTTTGTCTATTTCAAGAACTTTTGTTGGTAATTTTGCTGATTCAGAAAGTGTCTTTTCACTAAAAACAGAAGGTATTTGATGACGATAAATTGCAGAGTCAACTTCTACCCCTTCGTCAAGATAATTCCCAAGAATAGTAGTAATCCTTCCTGTTGCATCAGACTCTAGGGTTGGTGAAGATAGAATCTCAACGATAACCACTTGGCTATCAACACAGCCATCTAATAATTCTGTAATTTTAATATTGTGTTTAATTCTCTTGTCATCTACTACAACATAAGACTCACCATTTTCAATATGGAGCCTACCAACAAGAGTTTTAATGGTTTCTAGTACTTCTACTACTTCTGCATCTAAATTTCGACTAAGGAGGCGAGCCTTAATCTTGTCACCATGAAAAACTAGCTTCATTTGCTGGGAAGATAGTCTTAAATCTTTGCCTCCCTTATCAAGAGAAACAAACCCAAAGCCTTTTGGGTTAGCAATCACCGTTCCAGTAAGAAGTCCTCGATTTGAATATGGCCTATAAAGGCCATTTTTATTGCAGCTAAGCTGTTTATCTCTAACCATAGCTCTTAATCGTCTTTCAAAGCCTTTTTTTTGCTCGTCAATCAATGACAGTAAATCAAAAAGTTGGTTTTTTGTTCTAGGTTTTTCTTGAATAAAACTTAAAATATGTTCGCGAGATGGAATCGGGCTCTCATATTTTTCTGCTTCACGATCATAGTGAGGGTCAGACATAATGTGCTAAGTATAAAGTAAGCTTAGTTATGATTACAGTTAATCAAAAGGATTGTTTAGAATTAAGGTCTCTTTTCGATCTGGACCTGTAGACAAAATGTCAACTGGGAGTTGACTTAATTCTTCAATTTTTCTAATATAGCTTTGCGCCTCAGCAGGCAGCATATCAAATGAATGTGTACCAATAGTAGAACACTTCCATCCAGGCATTTCAATATAAACTGGCTTAGCAGCAGAATAACCCTCAGCAGAGAAAGGTGGAGTTGTAGTTCTTTGCCCATCAACCTCATAGGCTACGCATATCTTTATCAAATCCAAATCATCTAAGACGTCCAGCTTTGTAAGGCAAATTCCGCTGACAGCGTTCAGCTTAAAAGAGCGATTTAATATTACTAAATCCAACCATCCGCAGCGCCTTTGTCGACCGGTAGTCGCACCAAATTCATGCCCTCTTGAGCAAAGCTCTCTGCCAACAGGATCTCCTTCATCGGAAGTAACGTCATAGTCTAGTTCCGTAGGAAATGGACCACCACCCACTCTTGTGGTGTAGGCCTTAACAATCCCTAAAACATAATCTATATCTCTAACACCTATACCTGATCCTGTTACTGCACCGCCAGAAGTTGTATTTGAAGAAGTAACAAAGGGGTAGGTCCCCTGATCGATATCAAGTAGTGCGCCTTGTGCGCCTTCAAACAGGATGTTTTCATCACGTGACATTTGTTGATGTAACTCCTCAGCTACATCAACAATCATTGGTCTAACTATGTTTGCTTGACTTAAGGCTTCATCAAGAGTTTTTTGATAGTCAACAGTAGGCTGATTGTAATAATTCTCCAAACTAAAATTATGATAATCCACTACCTCTTTAAGCTTTTCAGCAAACAGCTTTTCATCTAGTAGATCTCCTACTCGAAGACCTCTACGAGCTACCTTATCCTCATACGCAGGACCAATACCATTCCCAGTGGTTCCGATTGCAGCTTTCCCTCTGTAAACTTCTCGAGCAACATCAAGCTCAATGTGATATGGAAGAATTAATGGGCAGCCGGGGCTTATTTTTAATCGAGATTTAACGTCAACCCCCGAGCTCTCTAACTCCGCCATCTCTTTTAGCAAGGCAGTCATAGATAAGACAACACCGTGTCCTATTAAGCACTGTACATTACTTCTGAGGATTCCCGAAGGGATTAAATGTAAAACCGTTTTTTTACCATCTATGACCAAAGTATGTCCAGCATTATGGCCACCTTGAAAACGAACTACTGAACTTGCTTTATCTGTAATTAAATCAACTATTTTTCCTTTTCCTTCATCACCCCATTGGGTACCTATAATTACTACATTTTTTCCCATCTTAGTACCTGAGTATTGATTTAAGAATTTAGTTGTTGTTGAATTAAAAACTTCAGATCAAAAGAAAAGCCTGTAGCATCTCTTGGTGAGCCAAATGATTCACTTAGGCTATTGTATCTTCCACCCTGTGCTAATGCCTTTGAGAAGTTTAAATGATAGGCTGCAAATACAAGACCATTATGATATTCAGAGGGCTTAACTTCACCCAGGTCAAACATTAAGCTAAGATCAGTATCCTTAAAAAAGCTATGTAGTTTTTTTAGGTCTTTTATTGCATCTATAACTGTTGGAAATTCTTTAAAAATCTTTGCCGCCTTATCAAGAATTCTTTCATCACCATCAAGAGAAATCAAAGAATGAAACTTATCTGCATGATTAATTTCCTTACTATCAAAAAAATCAGTTAAATCAGGAATGGATTTACGCCTAAAAATATCTCTTAAAGATGCTATATCTTGACTATTAAGTTCTGCAGATTCACAAATAGCGTTAAATATTGCTGTATTACCGAAACTAAGAGTTATGTCTTCGACACCAATCAAGGAAAGAGAGGAAGCCATAAGCTCTATAACTTCAATGTCACCCTCTATACCTTGATATCCATAAAGTTCAGCGCCTGCCTGAATAGGTGAGCGAGAGGCATAAAAATCATCAGCTTTTGTCTGTAAGATAGAATTAATATAGCAATATCTATTGCCTTTATCAGCTATAGAGCGCTTAGAATCAATTCTTGCAATTTGAGGAGTTATATCGGAATGAACTCCAAGCATTCGACCACTCATTGAGTCAAGAAACTTAAAGGTTTTTTGGTCGACTGATTTCGAATTTAAAACTAATGTTTCGGCATATTCAATCATTGGCGGAACGACAAATTCATAGCCCCGCCCTTGATATAAATCTAATAAACCCCTTCTACTGGACTCAAAAGCAACTGCTTGATCACCAGTGAGCTCATCTATGCCCTCAGGTAACTGCCAATTACTCATTGCCTATAACTATTTCGATGGATTAAAGTAACGGAAAAATTCTGAATCTGGATTAAGTATTAAGATATCACCTTGCTGATTAAAGGCCTTTTTATAAGACTCAAGAGAGCGATAAAAAGAATAAAAATCAACATCTTGGTTGTAAGCCTCAGCATAATTACTAGCTGAGATTGCATCTCCGTTTCCTCGAATCTTTTCAGAGTCTCTGTAAGCATTTGCCAAAATAATTGTTCGCTCTTTATCAGCAAAAGCTTGTATCTTTTCAGCTTCCTCTGCACCTTCTGAGCGGTACTTATTAGCAAGACCTTTTCTTTCTGTCTCCATACGACTATATACGGAATTTCTAACCTCTTGTGAAAGTTCAATTCGCTTAATACGGACATCTATAACTTCGATACCATACTCATCTTCGGCAATTGATTTAAGCTTTCCTTTAACGGCAGCCATAATAGCCTCACGTTCATCAGAAACTACCTCAATAATAGTCCGCTTAGAAAACTCACTTCTTAGTGCGTCCTGAGTGTTTTGAGCAAGCCTTAGGTTGGCAGATGACATAGCACCGCCCGTTGATATATAAAACTTCTGAGTATCAACAATACGCCATTTCACATAAGAGTCCACAACAACAGTCTTCTTTGCAACAGTTAGAAATGATTCTGCAGGAGCATCTAAAGTCTGGATGCGCTTATCAAAAGTAACCACATTATTGACAAAAGGAGTTTTAAATTTTAGTCCTGGTTCATTTTCTATAGCAACGATTTCGCCCAATCTCAACTTAATAGCTACTTGCGTTTCATTAACAGTATACAAACTTGAGCTTAATAAAATTGCAACCAATACAGCTATAATAATAATAATTTTATTCATTATCTGTTCTCCCTAGAGCGTAATACACTTTCATCAACTTGTCCTGATGGCGTTTGCTGGTAAATAGTTGCAGTTGAAGAGGACCTTGAGGTTCTATTAGCGTTAATTAGCTGATCAATAGGTAAATACATAAGAGAATTAGAACTTGAGTCTACGATGACCTTATTAGTCGAGCTTAGGACATCCTCGAGCGTTTCACGATAGAGTCGCTCTCTAGTTACTTCTGGTGCTTTTAAATACTCAGTTAGAATTTGAGTAAAGCGGTAAGCCTCACCCTCTGATTTAGAAACTACTTGTGATTTATAAGCCTCCGCCTCTGCCATAATTCTTTGACTTGCACCGCGAGCCTTTGGAACAATATCATTGGCATAAGCTCTGGCTTCGTTTATATATCTTTGCTCGTCTTCTCGAGCTTTAACAACGTCGTCAAATGATGCTTTAACTTGGATTGGAGGTTGTGCGTCTTGCATTGTAACTGCAGTGATCATCAAACCAACTCCGTAATCATTAAGGAGAGCTTGAGAGGCAGACTTAACCTCTTGTGAAATTTGATCACGACCCGTTGTTAAAACATGGTCCATAGTATTATCACCAACCACCTGCCTAATCACACTCTGCACTACATGGCTAAGAGTTAATTCAGGCCGATAGACATTAAATAAGAATGCTTTAGCGTCAACAATTTTATATTGAACAGCCAAATTAACATCAACCATATTTTCGTCTTTAGTAAGCATTAAAGATTCAGAGCTTACCCCTCCACTATAAGAGTTTGGAGAATTTCTAAAGCCAATTTCTGTTGCACGAACCTGTTCAACATTTACTTTATAAACTGACTCAATAGGATAAGGAATGTGCCAGTGAGGGCCTTGAGTTGTTGATGTTTGGAAAGCACCAAAGCGAAGAACAACACCTCTTTCTGCAGGGTCTATGATATAAATACCCGACAAAAGCCAAACTAAGACTGCGAGTATTAATATGTATTTAAAACTGCCTTTGGCTACTTTACTTGCCCCAGATTTTCCTGAAGAACTCCCACCAAATGCAGAATTAAATTTATTTTTAAAATCTTTAATAACTTCATCAAGCTCAGGAGGTGTTTGATTATTATTGTCATTCCAAGCCATTTCGGCTCCATTTTGTTTTTGACTCACGTAGATTCCTTAAATTTATATAGGTTAAAGTTAAGATATGGCCAAAGCACAAAAAAACAAGCACTTTGCATATCTTATTAGATCAAACTAAATATTTTTTTTATTCATAAAAAAAATAAATACGCTCTTTCATTTCAAATCATGCATTATTTTACCCAATAAAAAAAATATTAGAGTTATATTTAATCTATCGAACGTTTCTAAATGTGTCTAGATTCTTGCTCAGTTATAATGATAAAATATCATCTTTTGTTTATATAATTAAATACATGAAAAAACACTTGGTTTTTTTCGTTCTAATGTTAAGTGCTTTTTCAATTCACGCAGAGGGAGTTAAACTCACTTGCACCCCATACCAACCTTCTTGTACTAACTGCCCTGAGTATCAAACGCTCTTCCCAATTGAAGAATTTTCACAAGATCCAGGTAGTCTCGATATTGAAGCAGATCAAAGCGAAATATTAAATGAAATATACCACCTTACTGGTGATGTTAATCTTAAATCTGAATCTTTTGTTCTTTCTGCTGATGATGTGAAAGTTAATTCAGCCGATGATTCCACTGTAGCGTCCGGCAATGTTAGATTTCAAGATCAAACCTACTTAATTACTAGCGATTCATTGTCAGCGAAGAAAGATGGTGACACGCTTTTAGCAACTGCAACTAATGCAAATTACCAAGACTTTGGAGCAGGACCGGGAGGTGCCAACGGCTATACTGAAATTATCTCTAAAACACCTACATCTGTCATACTTACAAACTCAACATACAGTCTTTGCCCTGTAAACAAAAATGACTGGCTAATTGATGCAGACCAAATAGAACTCAATTTAGAAAAAAATAGAGGCGTTGCTGATAACGCAACTGTTGTATTCTACGGAGTGCCAATTTTTTATTTACCGAAGTACAGCTGGGTGCTCGAAGGCCGAGGGTCAGGCTTTTTAACCCCTGACTACACTAAATATAAAGAAACTAATCAAACTGACGGTTCATATCGATTAAGAGTGCCCTACTATTTTAATATCGCCCCAGACCGAGATTTACTTGTCGCTTTGACCTATATGTCGAGTAGGAGATTTATCTATGAAGGTAAATATCGCCAACTTATTGCTCCAAAACTAACGCCTGAAAGTGATGACTCGATATACCAAATTGAAGCGCACTACCTTCCTGAAGATAAAATGACTAGCTTAAAGCGCTGGCTTGTTAATTTTTCTGAAGAGCTTGATTTAAATACAAAAACCCATCTAAGTGTAAATTACTATCGTGTTTCAGATATAGATTACTTCAAAGATATTGCTCAAACTAATACAAATGTAAAGACCCTTAAATCTAATCTTAAGCTCACCTATGATGATGAGGAAAATCACTTTTCAGCTACTCTGTTAACTGAAGATGAGCAAGTTGTAAATGCTGGTGTTCCGGTATACACAAGAGCGCTTGAAGGCTCCATTTCTAAAACCTTTAATGCAGATAAAAAAATGCCTATACAGGTAGATCTTGTTAGAACTAATTTTGCTCACGACACAGCCAGCAAAGAGACTGGAGTTAGAACTCATGGAGATGTAGGAGTTTCAAGGAAACTTAATACTAAATTTCCAGTAATTACACCACGGGCTAGTGTAGCAATAACAAATTATTCACTAAAAAATAGCCATAATATAAATCGAACAATCCTAGGTTCTGGCGTTGATATAGATTTTACTGTTAACAGGAAAGGAAATTTATTTGGTAGTGAGATAAACCATCGTATATCTCCTATTATTTCATATAACTACAGAGCAAAAAAAGTTCAAGGAAACATTCCAATTTTTGATAGCACAGATAAATATGATGACATTATTACCTTTGCCGACCTTACTTCAGGTGAGAGGTATACAGGTCTCGATAGAATAACCAATGCTAATGACATTACTCTTAGTCTTGAGTCAAGCTATAGAGATGTAAATGCTTTAAGTGATGATAAAGATCTTTTAAATTTGAAAATTGCTCAAAGCTTTTACACCGATGATGAAGTGGTGAGTGATACATCCAATACTAATTATGAAACTAGAAAATCATACTCTGACATAGCCGCATCTATAGATTTAGCCGTTGGAAAGTATATTTTTAGTAGTGCAGCCCAGTTCAATCCTGACAAATCCAAAATTGTTAAAAAAGAAAATAGTATAAGCTATACCTCTTCTTCAAGAAAATTTATATCTCTAAGTTTTAGTGACGAAGGCACTAAAGAAACTAAAAAACTTTATGGCGCTTACCCATTGACAGACTCAATTCATCTGTTTGGTGGCATTGACAAAACAACCTCTACCGGAGTTACCAACTCTGAAACTACTGGTATTGCATATGAGTCTTGTTGCTGGGCTTTTCGCCTAGCACACTTCAAAGAAGATAACTCCTCTGGTGGTTACAATTACAGTACAGGAGTTGAATTAGTGCTTACGGGACTTGGCTCAACTTCATCGCCATTGAAGGGTCGAATAGAAAATAACATTCCAGGATATACAGCTAGTCTCAGATAATGAGGAGCCTTTTAGCTCTTATTCTTTTCTTGAATTTTGGCACTTGTTTTGCAGAAAATACTATTTTAGCTGTAGTTAATAATGAAGTTGTTACACTAAATTCTGTTGAACAAAAACTAAATATCGCTAACTCTAATGAAGAGAAAATAGCCATAATTGAAAACAGGATTGACGCAATTCTTCAGTTAACAAAAGTGAGGGAATTTGACATCTATCCAACTCAATTAGATATTAGTCAGGCTCTAATTCAATTAGCAAATATCAATGAAATTACCATAGAACAACTTAACTCTTACCCTGAAATTTCTTTGTTAACTCGAGAAGTGACAGAAAAATTATCGATCCTCAATTTGCAACTATTTATAACAAAAGATTTGATATTAAATTTGTCGAGTAATGAATTGATAGATAATTGCCCAGCCATTGATAATGATATAAAAATCAAGCAAATTAAAATAGCTCAAATCATTATTTCTGAAATTGATGATTCTGATATTTCATCCAATAGTAAGGACGAAACTATCAAAGAATTTCTAAAAAAACTCTCAAAACACATTACTAAAGGTGCATCTTTCGAATCTTTTGCTAAGCTGCACTCTCAGCATCAAAGCTATGCAAATGGAGGTATTTCAGATTGGATAACAGTTAATAGCCCAACTACTGAAATGTTAGATTTACTTAAAGATAGTGAGGTTTCAAAGGTTTACTCTAACAACGTAGGTTTTGCAATAGCAATAAAAGTTGATGAACGCTACATAAGCAATAATCTAGAAAAATGCAAAGAAAAATTAACTTACCTCAATGCTGAAAAATTTTATTTGAATTGGCTTAAAGAACTCAGAGATAATGCTGATATTGAAATTTACATTAATAATCTTTGATAATTATTTAATTTATGTCTAAATCAATTCATATATTTGGCTTTCATAGTATTGAAAGTCTTTTAAATACCAATCCTGAATCTATACTTAAGGTATTTATCCAATCTGGAAGAGATGATATTAGAATGAGCAATATAATAACTGCTCTAACTAACCAGAAAATAAGTTTTTTAAACATTGATAAAAACAAGCTGGAGCGGATTGCTAAAGGAGAACTCCATCAAGGAATTATTGCTGAGGTTATATTACCTCCTTTGCCTGGTGAAGATTCTTTAATTGCAGTTATTAAAAAAATCCCAGGCAACCCTTTAGTATTAATCCTAGATTCTATACAGGATCCTAGAAACCTTGGTGCATGTCTAAGAAGTGCAAACGCTGCAGGGATAGATTGTGTTGTTATTAATAAAGATGGATCATCTCCAATTAACGCTGTTGTTCATAAAACCTCAGCTGGGGCAATCAATACTCTTAAAATTTTTCAAGTAACAAACTTAACTCGAACAATTAAAGCTTTGCAAAAGAATGGGTTATGGGTGATTGGTCTTGATGGAGGTGCTTCAACAACAATTTATGATGTCAATTTATCTGATGCAACAGCAATTGTGATGGGTGCTGAAGGCAAAGGGATTAGGCAATTAATTAAAAAAACTTGTGACCAACTAGTAAGCATTCCGATGACTGGAAGTGTTGAGAGTCTTAATGTTTCTGTCGCTACCGGTATTACACTTTTTGAAAGTAAAAGACAGAGAGAAAGTAGTTAACAAATTAAATAGAATCAGGTAAAATATGCTCGCTTTAGAATTTTGATCATGGAAACAACTAAACTCCTACCTAGCGAACTAAAAATATTTAACTTTGCTAAAAAAGAAGTTAGCTTGTTTGGTGAATACTTAATCTCTAGCTTACCTAGAATAAGCGAGATAGCTATAAATAAGGAAGACAGAGTAAAGGTTGATTTGTCGTTTTATCTAGAAAATGATAAAACCCCATGTGTTAAGGGGATAATTGAATTGAATATTGTTTTAGAGTGCCAACGCTGTTTAGAAGCGCTCCAAAAACACTTAAAAGTCAATTTTAACTTAGCATTTGTAAGGAATGAACAACAAGCCGAAGAACTCGACTCGCAATATGAGATATATGTAATTAAGGAAGACGAATTAGCAACAATTGATCTAATTACTGATGAGATTCTTTTGTCACTTCCAATGGCGCCGTCTCATAATTATGAATGCAATTTAAATAAAGATAAACAAGAAATAGTTGAAGAAAAGCGTGAAAATCCTTTTACTATTTTAAAAAATATTAAAATAGCCGATGTCGGCAAGGAGTAAAAAATGGCAGTACAAAAAAGCAGAAAAACACCTTCAAAAAGAGGTATGCGTCGCTCTCATAATGCACTAAAAAATCCTGCATTAGCTGAAGACCAAGAGACTGGTGAAATACACTTAAGGCATCACATTACAGCAGATGGTTACTATCGTGGTAAGCAAGTTATTAAGTCAGCTGTTGAAGACATCGAAGAAGTAGAAGCCAACTAACCTTTATGTCAATTAAGGTATCAATCGATGCCTCTGGTGGTGATTTTGGTTTTCCTGTCACTATTAGTGCCGGAATTAATGCATTAATGTCTTTTAGTGATCTTCATCTCAACTTTGTTGGTGATGAGAAAGGAATAAAAGAAGAACTAGAGAAAAAATCAATACATAAATCTTTATTAGACCGTATTGATATAACTCATGCGTCTGAAATCATCAATATGGATGATTCCCCTTCTATAGCATTAAGACATAAAAAAGACTCATCTATGAGGGTGGCGATAAATCTTGTTCAAAGTGGCATTTCTGATGCTTGCGTAAGCGCTGGAAATACGGGTGCTCTGATGTCAATTGCAAGATTTGTCCTTAAAACAATTGAAGGCGTAGACCGACCTGCGATTATGTCAGCCTTCCCAACAATCACAGGACCTACCCATGTTCTTGATCTTGGTGCTAATGTTGATTCAAAACCAGAAACCTTGTTGCAATTTGCAATCATGGGATCTATCGCAGTTCAAAATACTGAAAACATTAACAACCCTTCAGTTGGATTATTAAATGTTGGTTCAGAAGAATTTAAAGGCCATGGAAAAATTCAAGAAACAGCTGAGCTACTAAAAAAATCCTCTCTTAACTATATTGGTTTTGTCGAGGGTGATGATATCTATAAAGGCGAAGTTGATGTCATTGTATGTGATGGTTTTGAAGGAAACATTGCCTTAAAAGCTAGTGAAGGGGTTGCAGATATGTTTTCATACTTCATAAAAAAATCATTTTCTAAAAATTTATATACAAAAATTATTGCTCTTATCGCAAGACCAGTTATGAGAGACTTTAAGTCTCGAGTTGACCCAGGAAGATACAATGGAGCAAGCTTATTAGGATTAAAAGGTGTTGTTGTAAAAAGTCATGGTAATGCAGATATAGACGCCTTCTTTCAAGCAATTAAAGAGGCTTACCTAGAAGCTCATGCTAAAATTACTGAAAAGATTTCTGTGCAGCTCACTCGCGAATTAGAAGAGCATAAATAACTATCATCTCATGAAAAAATTTGCAAGAATTATTGGTACTGGTAGTTATTTACCAAAAAAAGTTATATCCAATTTTGATCTTGAAAAAACACTAGATACCACAAATGAATGGATTACCATCAGAACAGGTATTAAAGAAAGAAGAGTGGTAACCGATCAAAGTACTTGTGATCTTGCTATTGAGGCTAGTAAGAAAGCCCTTGAAATGGCAAGCCTTAAGGCTACTGATTTGGATCTAATCATTCTTGCTACAACAACACCAGATAAAATTTTTCCTGCAACAGCAACAATGCTTCAACATCGTATAGGTGCTTCATGCCCCGCATTTGATCTTCAGGCTGTTTGCGCTGGTTTTGTTTTTGCTCTCTCCACTGCTCAGCAATATATAGAAAATGGAAGCGCTAATAATATTTTAGTAGTTGGAAGTGAAACAATGTCAAAAATTGTAGATTGGAATGACCGTTCTACTGCAATCCTATTTGGTGACGGAGCTGGTGCAGTTGTAGTTAGCCCTGATAACACTACAGGAATTAAGCATTCAAAACTTTATAGTGATGGTAGTTATATGTCATCACTTCACGTCAATAATGATAGAATCAATGAATTAGGCACTATAGAGATGGCTGGAAATGAAGTTTATAAAATTGCAGTTAAAAGACTTTCGGAACTTGCAGAAGAAACCCTAAATGATTGTAATATGACCTCGGATGACCTAACATGGATGGTTCCCCATCAAGCCAATATTCGAATTATTAGCGCTGTTGCAAAAAGAATTAATTTACCAATGAGTAAAGTAATATTGACATTAGATAAACATGGAAATACATCTGCGGCATCAATTCCGCTAGCGCTTGACGTAGCAGTTCGTGATGGACGAATAAAAAAAGGAGATTCGCTTCTTTTCGAAGGTATTGGTGGCGGATTTAGCTGGGGAAGTGTTCTAGTTGAATATTAGAGCTTAGAAAGAGCGTCCCATCAATTTCTCAGTCAACTCTCTTAAAGGTTGGTTTTTAATACTAAGACTGGTTATTTCTTCGAGAGCCTCTTTATAAAGATTTTTATACACTTTAATAGACTCATCAACCCCCAAAAGAGCAGGATAAGTTGGCTTTGCTTTATTAAGGTCGGAATTTTGACGTTTACCTAAAACTTCTTCAGTGCTCGTTAAATCTAAAACATCATCTTGAACCTGATAAGCTAAGCCTATATGATTTGAATATGAATCCAAAATATCTATATCTTTTAAACTAACATTAGGATTTAAAAGTGCTCCAAATTTAACAGCACAACTTATCAATGAGGCGGTTTTCTTTTGGTGCATTTGATTCAATAAGGCAATATCAACTTCTTTCGATACTACAGAAAGGTCAATAGATTGGCCATCTGCCATGTTATATGCCGAAATTGCTAATAATTTTAATAAATCAACTTTAATGCTATGATTAATTGATTCATCACTTAAAATAACTTCAAAA
>Ga0207991_1001124_pt1 | contig 16870 bp, 21 predicted proteins | sample ETN07SmetaG_FD_185786 | JGI IMG/M metagenome (GOLD analysis project Ga0207991, IMG submission 185786) | Marine microbial and viral communities from oxygen minimum zone, Eastern Pacific Ocean - ETNP2014F14-07SV275 (SPAdes) (version 2) | ecosystem: Environmental > Aquatic > Marine > Oceanic ... | reverse complement strand
TATGGTGAAACATTGCAGGGATATTGGCGCATGTCCGGAACGGATTGGAATGTTGTGGCTGATTCAGACCTGACTTATCCCACAGGACTCGATATTTATGAAGACAGACTGTTGATTAGTGATTATGCTAATGGAGATATTATTATCTATGATATTTCTCAGGATCCTGTGGTTGAATTAGGAAGAATTGAAACTGGTTTTAGTAATGAAATTATGGGTCTGAAAGTGAGTCCTGAAGGGGATATTTGGTTTGTATGTTCCAATGCCAATGAACTCTATCAAATAACGGTTTCGGTCATTATGTTGGGGGATGTGAATGGTGACGGTATATATACCATAATGGATGTGGTGCTTTGTGCGCAATATGTTATGGGATTATCAGAGATGGATGACGATGAATTATTTCGAAGTGATGCAAACTCTGACGGGGTAATAGACGTTCTTGATGTTTTACTCATAGTGGACTTGGTAATTGATTAATGTTAAACGTTTAAAGGAATACATAAAATGAAAGAACAGGAAATTGGCTATATTTCTAATTATTTTAAGAATATTAAAGTAGCTATCATTGAAATGACAAAAGGATCCTTGGAAACGGGCGATACGGTTCATTTCAAAGGCAACACCACTGATTTTAAAGTCACTGTTGATTCGATGCAGATCGAACATGAACAGGTTGAAAAAGTGAAGAAGAACGATAGCTTAGGTCTTAAAGTAAGCGAAAAAGTGCGCAAGAGTGATAAGGTATTTAAAGTTATTGATTAATGATTGATTTCTTGCTGATCCATTTCAGCATCTTATTTTACGTTTTAGCGCTTAATCTCATAGCACTAGTACTTACACTCTGCTTGAAAAATGTGCAGGTCTGGCCTCCACCCAGTAAGCGTTCCTGGCAATTTTGGTTCACGTGGATCTCATTTTCTTATTTTATGGCGGGGATACCAATACTGGGCATTCTAGATCAAGGTACATTAGGCTTGAATCATTATCCAAGATTCATCATTGCCGGTATATTGATTTTAATTTCAGTACCTATCGGTTTGTCTGCGATTCACCAATTGAGTTTTAAGCAAACATTGGGCCTCGAAGGTAAATTCATAACAACCGGTATTTATAGATATACACGCAATCCGCAGTATGTAACCCATATTTTATTAATTGCTGCTGTTGTCCTGGTTGCCAATTCAGCATTGGCACTGCAGGTTGGGATTCCATATGCACTCTGGTTTATGCTGGCCCCCTTTAGTGAAGAAACATGGCTCATAAAGCAGATAATGACGGGGTAATAACTATCCCGCCGTTTATTTTTATCATTGGCCTGTTTACAGGCCATTTAACACACTATTTTTATCCCATGAATTTTCTACCGGAATTCTGGTCAATTTGGATCGGTGTTCCGTTAATGATGGTTTCCTTTCCCATAGCGATTATGGCTTTTAAGTCTTTTAAAAAGGCAGAGACAAGTCCAGATGTGCGCACTCCCACCACAGTGATTGTATCTGTTGGAGTGTATCGTTTGACGCGCAATCCAATGTATTTTTCGTTGGCAATTCTCTATCTGGGAATTACCTGTTGGGTGAATTCCATATGGTGTTTATTACTCCTGTTCCCTGTGCTGATTGTTGTGAATGAGGGTGTTATCAAACGGGAAGAAAAATATTTAGAGAAGAAATTTGGCGATGAATACCTGAAGTACAAGTCTACAGTGCGGCGCTGGATTTAGATTAAATCGATAGTTGTCATCCGTGTAGTAAATCTCTATTATCTTTGTAAAATCAGGTAGAGGGGGGAGGGTACAAATTTCTTGTTACTTAATTGATTAATTTTTACATTTATCCACTAGAACGTGGAATTATATCCAATGAAAAAAAAATATCTTGTTGAACTCAATCAAAAGATAGTTAAACTCGCATTTGTTTTCATTGTATCAATTGCGTTTATTTTACCATCATTTTTATTGCTTTCAAAGCTGGAAGCAATCCCCGCTTTTGCCCGCAAGCACGGCAAGCCCTGCCAAACCTGTCACGTATCTGAACCCAAACTCAATGCCTTCGGAGAACTGTTTCGCGCCAATGGCTACCAGCTTCCCGGTACTATAGAAGATACACCACCTTGGTCCATGCGCCGCATCGTCATGGCAGTTATGCTCCATGAAATGGCTGTAGACCGCATCATCGAAAGCAATATGCGTGCTATACCGCCGCCGGGTTTACCCTCCGGTGGAGAATACCATGTGCGCTCTTTCCGTGATGCCGGGGGCCACATATGGTTTGGAGGTACCTTTGGCAATAAACTTTCCTTTATGACATCATTGGGTATCGAACAAGAATTCAGTGTAAAATCCGGAAGGTTTAGTTCTGAATCACATGCCCACTGGGATTTTGCCTTTTTCCAATATAACAACATTTTCAATTCTCGAACAGGAGTGGCGAATATCAAGTTTGGTTCTTTTGAACTGGAATTGCCCTATTCTGAATTACGCCGCTTGAGTTCCGCTTTGGCGCCCTATGAAGTCTATCGCATCAAAGGAGTGAAGGGATCCTTCCGTTTGGATGCACCCCAGGTTGGAGTGTCCTTTAATGGATTGAAAATGTTTGGCGTAAACTCACTGCGCTATGAAGTGGCTGTGGTAAACGGTACTAATGGCAATTTTGATACAAATGTAGAGGTTGACTATTATACCCGGTTAGCATATTCTCGACTCTTTGATGGCGTGGTTAAACAGATCAGGATCGGCGGGCTATATTATATGGGTGCCCAAAATTTACGGGATTTGTCCGGCAACCCCTATCCCACTGCAGCAATTCTTGATTACTGGAATGATGAGTTTGGAATCAATGTTCATATAAATCAGGACTTAAGCAAATTTTACCGCTGGGGTATTGATATGTCCCTGGATTTGGAATTGTTCGGTTTTCCTATCAACCTCTATTCCCAATATCTTGTGGGCCACGATGATGATATCGATATGACAAACTTGAATTTGCCTTATTTTGGCGCAGGCGGCAGCGGTGGCGGGCATGGAGATCATCTGAAAAGTTTAAGCGAGGATCCAGTTTGGCTGGTCAGGCCCTTTGATTATAGTGGTGGTTTTATTGGTACTGACATTGTTGTTATACCCACGAGTCTATATTTAATAGCCAGGTATGATTGGGTTGACCTACAGAATCAATGGGCTGATCCTGTGAATGGCAAAGAGGTACGCGCTGATCAATCAGCTTCCTGGGAGTATGGTGAGGATAATGACGGCAATCCTACATATCTGGATTTTGGCGATCCCATGCCCCGGGGAATGACTGGTAATGAGGAGGCAGATCCGGATAAAGGCCAGAATGCTTATAATAGAATGACGTTCGGTGTCCGCTATCATTTAACCCAGCCGCTGACACTCATCTATGAATTTGCATCACAGGATAATCTTTTTGGCTTTCCTGAACCGGGTTCCAATATGTACAACCCGGACTGGGTTGCCGGCATGGGCAGAACGGTCAACGTGGATTCCCATTGGCATATGTTTATGGTTATGTTTGCCTTTTGAGGATTATGATTATGATTAAAAAAAGATTCATTTTATTATTTTTTGTATCCTCTTTCCTGTTAAGCCAGGATGATGATTTACTGGTTATAGGCAAAAAAGTGTATACGGAAAGCTGTGCTGTGTGTCATGGCTTATCAGGAAAAGGTGACGGTGTTGTAGCCGGTAACCTGGAAGTCAAACCGCGCAACTTTACCGATGGTAAGTTCAAAGTCCGTTCAACACGATCCGGACAGGTTCCCCTGGATGAAGATTTATACCGCATATTGAGCCGTGGCATGGGCCACGACAATGCCATGCCCACTTGGTCCCATTTACCCCCGAACAGCAAACATGCTGTCATTGAATATATAAAAACATTTGCACCCAAAAAGTTTTCACGTCAGCATAGGGCAAAAGTGGTTCCTATGCCGCCCCGCAAAGCAAATACACGAGAAAGTATTGCTGCCGGCAAACAATGGTATTTAGATATTGAATGTGCAAAATGCCACGGCATGAACGGACACGCTGACGGCCCCAGTACAAAAACATTGAAGGACACCTGGGGCAATAAAATTGTACCTCCGGATTTATCCAAGCCCTGGCTGTTTATCGGCGGATCAGAGGCAGAAGATATCTACCGTACTTTATCAACGGGTTTAACCGGCAGCGCCATGCCGGCATTAGAAGGAACTTTAAATGAAGATCAAACCTGGGACCTGGTAAATTTTTTAATGCATGAATTTATTGACCCCGGGAACTACGCACCGCGTTAACTAAAAGGAGTGAGAGTTATGAAACTAATATCAAAACTAACTGCATTAATAATCATCGCCAGTTTTATCTTTGTGTCCTGTGAAGATGAAAAAGAAGAAGCTATTTCGGCATCAATCCATGCAGAAGTACATTTCATGAATTATGTTGCTGGAAGTGATGCGACTATGATGATGACGTATCTCTGGGAAGGCAGTGATTGGACGACAGCCAAAGCAGCCGGAACTGTAGCCAACGCTATGTTCTCGGTATCTGTATCTGATACATTAACTACAATGTCCGAAGCTGAGTTCGAAAACCTGCCGGCAGGTACATATTATATGGGCGTTTTTGAAACAAGCAGCATGTCTTACGATGAAAACGATACTGCTTTGAGAAGTGCCGGTTATTATAATACTTCAGAAAACGACAACAACCATATGATGACTCCCACAGGAATAGAAGTGGCCGAATCCAAAGATTATCATCTGGAAACAATGATGATCATGGGTATGTAATCGAATGAAGTCAAATATGATTAGTCGAAAAAGGTTGGGAATAATTGCTGGTGTAATATTTATCAGTTCACAATTGTTTGCCGGCGGTTCCATTACCGGTACAGTGACCTATGAAGGAAAAATTCCCAAATTGAAAAAGTTTGACATGGCTATTGAGCCTGTGTGCTTGATGAAACATGAAAAAGATCCTGTAAAATACACCGGGCGGTCAGAAGCTCTGGTCCTGGGTGATGGGAATACCATGGCGAATATATTTGTCCAGGTCATCTCTGGACTGCAGGAAAAAGAATACCCGGCACCGGAAGAACCGGTGGTATTGGATCAGAATGGGTGTACCTATATGCCTCACGTCCTGGCCCTGATGGTGGGTCAACCTTTGAAATTTCTTAATTCCGACAGTGTGCTACACAATCTGCATACCCTGCCTGAGGAAAATGACGAATTTAATGTGACCATGCCAAAGTTTTTGAAAGAAACAATCCGATCATTTGAATATCCTGAAGGGATGTTTGCAATCAAATGTGATGTGCACCCGTGGATGGGTGGTTTCATTGCAGTATTGGAACATCCATTTTTTGATGTGACAGAAAAGGATGGACAATACCAGCTCAATGATTTACCTCCGGGGACTTACACATTAGAAGCCTGGCACGAGAAATTGGGTACCCGAACTGCAGAGGTAACTATCACAGGAGATGAAACTAAAAATATCGATATACTCTTCAAGCGGTAATCATTAGGCTATGTCAACGACGGAGCATTCCCGGCAAAGTTTCTGGCGTCAATACATATTTTCTGTAGACCATAAAGTCATCGGTCTGCAGTATGGCTTAACCTCACTATCCTTTCTGTTGCTGGGTTTTATGCTCATGGTACTCATGCGCTGGCAGCTGGCTTACCCCGGTGAAGTCATTCCCTGGCTGACTTTTGTCGTGATCTTTATCCTGCTCGGTTTGGGAATACTTTTACTATCCGGTAAGAGTCGACCTTATCTGGCGCTCAACAGCCTGATCTTTTTCGGAATTGCCGCTTTGATCTGGTATTTTTCCACGGGAGAAGAACGCCTGCCGGGTGGAATCATGCTGCCAGAATTTTACAACCAGCTGGGCGCCATGCACGGGACAATCATGGTGTTTCTGGGTGTTGTGCCGCTGGCTGTGGGTGCCTTCGGTAATTACATCCTGCCTCTGCAGATCGGTGCTCCAGACATGGCTTTCCCCCGGTTGAATATGGCCAGCTACTGGGTGTATTTCATTGGCGGCACTCTGATGATTATCAGTTTCTTCCTACCCGGAGGAGCAGCCCAATCGGGATGGACATCCTACTCACCGCTGGCGGATATTAATACCGGACAAACCATGTGGCTGGTGGCCATGCTCTTTATCATTGTATCTTCTCTATTGGGAGCCATCAATTTTATCGTAACCACAGTTCAGTTGCGGGCAGAAGGGATGACGTGGTTCCGTTTACCCTTTTTTGTATGGACGCAATTAATTACAGCCTTTCTTTTATTGCTGGCCTTTCCCAGCCTGCAAATCGGTGCCATTATGCAGCTATTGGACCGGGTGGCCGGCGCCAGCTTTTTTATTCCTGCCGGGATTATTCAAGGGGGTAAAGTTTTGGAATACTCCGGTGGCGGTAATCCATTGCTCTGGCAGCACTTGTTCTGGTTTTTGGCGCATCCCGAAGTCTATGTACTTATTTTACCTGCAATCGGAATTATTACTGAAGTTGTAACCAATAACACACGCAAACCACTCTGGGGTTATCCAGCCATGGTATATTCACTCTTTTTTATTGGGTTCATGTCTTTTTTAGTTTATGCCCACCATATGTTTATAACAGGTATGGGTACTGCAGTAACAACTTGGTTTCAAACAACAACTTTGATTATTTCCATCCCTTCAATTATTTTCCTTGCCGTAATAGTATTTACGTTATGGGGCGGCTCCATTCGCTTTACCACACCCATGCTCTTTGCTTTAGCTTGGGTACCCATGTTTGGTATAGGCGGGTTGACTGGCTTACCCTTGGGGCTTGCACCACCAGACATTCATTTACATGATACATATTATGTCATTGGGCATTTTCATTATATAGTTGCTCCCGGTAGTATAATTGCATTTTTTGCAGGGATTTATTACTGGTTTCCGAAAATCTGCGGGAAAAAACTCAATGATAATTTAGGCAAAGTTCATTTTTGGGGAACGATTATTGGGATGAATTTGACTTTTGCACCAATGCTTGTTCAAGGAATGGCTGGAGTTTCACGACGTTTATACGATGGCGGATTAGGATATGACCATGCGCAACCTGTGTTATTTTTGAATGAATGGATGACATGGGGTGCTTGGATTATCGGAATATTCCAGATTTTCTTTATATTAAATATTGTATTAACATTAAGAAAAAAATCCAGATCGGAAGAGAATCCCTGGGATGCAACTACACTGGAATGGGCAACGACTTCTCCTCCTATTGCACATGGGAATTTTATAACTGAACCCTTTGTTTATCATGGCCCCTATGAATATAATGTGTCAGTAAATGGACAAAACGTACCGTATTTACCCCAGCATAAAAAAATGGATATTGAGGATTGACTCGTGGAAATTCCTTTTACAGTTTCTGAACGGCCCGATACAGGATTGACTAATCCTAAATTTGGTATTTGGTTATTTCTTGCGTCTGAAGTCATGCTCTTTGGTTCGCTATTTTCATCTTATATAATTTTGCGAACCGGATCACTGGACTGGCCAGTACAATCTGATGAATTAAATATCACAATTGGTGCTATCAACACAGCAATTTTAATTGCTTCTAGTTTAACTATGGTTTTGTCTTGGACTGCATTAAAGGAAAAACAATTCAAGCGATTTAAACTGTTTATCGGGTTAACAATTTTATTTGCTGTACTTTTTCTTGTATTGAAGATTTGGTTAGAGTACATACCGAAAATTCACCATGGTCATATTTTATCTACAAATACCTTTTTCGCCATGTATTATTTGATGACTGGGCTACATGCATTGCACATTTTGGGCGGAGTTGTGGTAATGATATTTTTCTGGGGGCCGGGTAGTAAAATGTGGCAGACCAACCCAGATCAATTCGTCAACAGGATAGAAGTCGTTGGTTTATACTGGCATTTTGTAGATCTGGTATGGATATTCCTTTTTCCAACACTTTACTTATTATGAATAATTTAGAAAAACCTTCGTCAACAAATCATAACAACCGTTATATCATCATAGGAGTATCGTTACTTATACTAACCATACTTACCGTTTGGACATCTTATTTTACAGCAACAGTTGGTGTAAGCATTGCTATTGCGTTGGCAATTGCCACATTGAAGGGTTCGTTAGTTGCGAGTTTTTTCATGCATCTCATAACAGAAAAAAAACTCATTATTGTCATTTTATTTTTTACAGTTATATTTTTATTCGCATTAATTTTTCTGCCTTTCAGTGATACAATGAATAATGTAGGGATTCCCAATGATTACTAGAAGAGTGAAATGGTTGTTTTCATTGGTTTATTTATGGCCACATACAGCTAATGCATGTGCTGTTTGTTATGGAGCTACCGAATCTAAACTTGTTCACGGTTCGACTGTTGGGGCAGTCTTTCTGGTAAGTCTGACTGCGTTGGTTTTATCATTTTTTGGATATCTTATTTTTTATATACGAAAAAAATCAAACTTGAATAACAATTTAAAAATAAATGGAAAACGAATATCTTAATGGATATCATCGCATGAATACCTCTGATTATGGATATTGGCTGCCCAAAGGAGCCTCTACTTTTGCACCAGAAATAGATACTACATTATATCTTGTCCATATACTTATGGTAATAATGTTTGTTGTTTGGGGTATCTTTTTCATAATGTTTCTCGTGCAGTTCAGATCAGGGAATGAGAAGAAAGTTGTACATAGTGGCTATCCCAAAGTAATTGTTCCTATAAGCATGATTGCTTTCGTTGTCATTTTTGATATGTACATGCTTTTTGGTCATGATATTCCTTTTTGGAACCATTTGAAAAAAGACTTTCCAGATGCTGAAAAATCCACTGTAGTACGTATTGTCGCCCAACAATTTGCATGGAATGTACATTATCCTGGACAAGATGGAAAATTTGGACGTTCTCGTCCTGAATTGGTAGATGAAAAAATAAATCCAATCGGTTTGGATTTTGATGATCCTTATGCTAAAGATGATATAACAACAGTGGGTCAATTACGTATTCCTGTTGAAAAGCCGGTTATTATTCACTTAACCAGTAAGGACGTTATTCACAGTTTTTCTTTACCCGTAATGAGAGTTAAACAAGATGTAATACCGGGAATGTCTATACCTATATGGTTTGAGCCAACTCGAACAGGCGATTGGCAAATAGCCTGTGCTCAATTATGCGGAAATAGCCACTACAGTATGAAAGGAATCTTCAAGGTACAAAATCAGGAGGATTTTGCTGCCTGGATGGCAATACAAGAAGCTGAACTACCTCAAGACGATGAAGAGGTGTGGTGATTGGTGAGCGGTATCTGGTAACTTGCTGAGTGGTTCGGATAATGTTAAACGTGTTAATATTGATTCTGTTATTTTCCCCAATGGCCATTTCTGCAGAACAAGATGATAAACATCTACCTTTAAACTCACCCCCTCCGGAATGGATCGTTTCTGACTGGCTTAATTCTGAACCATTAACCCTAAAGGAACTCCAGGGCCAGGTTGTCCTCGTGCGCTGGTGGACAGGCCCTGCGTGTCCCTACTGCATTAACTCTGCAGCTGCTTTAAACGAGTTCCATGATATGTATAAAAATGACGGCCTGCAGGTATTGGGGTTTTATCACCATAAATCACGATCGCCTTTTGATCAGAACACTGTCAGGGAATACGTAAAAAATCTGAACTTCAAGTTTCCTGTGGCTATAGATCATAACTGGAAAACACTCAATGAGTGGTGGCTGCAGGATGACCGCAGGAAGTGGACTTCTGTTTCATTCTTATTGGATAAGGAGGGTGTTGTACGCTATATCCATCCCGGCGGGCAATACGTAAAAGGGGATGGAGTTTATGAAAAAGTCCAACAGGAAATAGAAAAACTGTTAAAGGAGAAATAAAGATGAATTATGGATTGCAGCGATCATTCTTCATAATCATTTTCGCATATTTTTTACTACCATCCGTGGTTGAGGCGAAGCTCAATACCAGAAATGTAATTCTAATCACCCTGGATGGACTCCGCTGGCAGGAAGTGTTTGCAGGTGCGGACAGCGCGTTAATTTTTAATAAATCCTTCACCAAAGACAGCGACAAGATAGTAAACCGATTTTGGGATGATGATGAAAACCGCCGCCGTCAAAAATTGATGCCCTTTTTCTGGAGCACTATTGCTGACCATGGCCAGCTGGTGGGCAACGTACAAAAGGGAAGTTCGGTGGAATTGAAAAACCCATATTGGTTTTCTTATCCTGGGTATAGTGAAATATTGGTGGGTTATGTGGATTCCACCCGCAACAGCAATGCCAGGGAAAATAATCCCAATATCACCGTGCTGGAGTATATCCATAACCAGCCGGGCTTTAAGGGAAAAGTAGCGGCGTTTTGCTCTTGGGATGTGTTTGACTATATTATTAATGAGGAGCGGGCTGGTTTTATTGTTAATTCCGGGATGGAAAAGTTTGAAGAGGCCTATGGCAGTCAAAAGGCTAAACTACTCAATAAACTCGTGTTTCAGGTTCCCGTGCCCTGGGGTTCAGTTCGCTATGATGCCTTTACATATCAGTATGCCTTTGATTATCTTCAACGACATAAACCCCGGCTTCTTTACATAGCATTTGATGAAACAGATGAATACGCCCACGAGGGAAAATATGGTCAATATTTGAATGCAGCAAACGCTCTAGATGGATTTATACAAAATATATGGGAATGGACCCAACGTGACTACCGTTATAAAAATAAAACAACATTGATTATTACCACCGATCATGGACGGGGTCAAGACCCGATTGATTACTGGCGCCACCACGGCAGTGATGTTGCCGGCGCAGAAAAGGTGTGGCTCGCTGTGCTGGGGCCGGACACACCTGCTTTGGGTGAAACAGAAAATTTGGAAACTCTATACAGTTCACAAATAGCAAAAACCATCAGCACACTGCTTGGTGTAGAATATACTAATAAAAACGCTTTGGGTAATGTTATTGAAGGAATGATTCATGATTAAATTATATGCAATGTATATTTGCAACTACTGAACTTGAAAATGAAACTGTTTATACTATCCTTGATTATCTTATTGTCGATTAATTTGGGGCAAGATGTAATACCAACAAAAAAACAACACATCGTCACAGCCAATTTCAATATCGAAGGTATGTTGATCAAAGGCGGTTTTCTATGACTGGGCTGACCAACCAATATTGGTAAAGCCCTGGATGGGCTGAAAGGAATAGAACAACATGATTTTATTACAGAAACTAGATTATTTTCTGTCAGTTACGATTCAACTAAAATAACAAAAGCAGATATGATGAAAATGACTGAAAAAGCTGGAAATTTTACAATTATCAATTGGAAATATTTACCTTCTGAAGACAAGAATAAAATTGAAACAAAGGAGTAAGTTATGAAATCATACACGTGTTTATTATTACTAATAAGTTCTATAAGCGCTCAATCATTTGGCGGTGATATATTGAATGAAGCGCCTTTAACGCCTATACCTCAAGATATGACTTTTGAGGAATACAGAGATATGAATCGCCGGTTAACTATAGGAATAGCACTGACTGCATTACCCATACCGGGGTTAATTCATGATTATGCCGGAGAAAAGAAAACGGCCAAGCGAATCAGACACGTAGCATTGGGCAGTGTTGGACTTATTATTGCCGGGATAGCTATGTCTGACAAAGATAAAGGTACATGGGAAAAAACCAGTTATAAGGTATATGTTGTAGGAGAAGGTGACGACGAAATGCGTTATGCAATGATTCCAACGTATATGGCGGGTGATAATGTTCATTATGATTTAAAACCTCTTCATAAAGAAGGCGGCGCAGGCGGCGCAGGTGGATTAGTTACAGTTCTCGGCTTTGGACTGTTAATTGTTGATGTTATATATGATGTATTTCATGGCGCAAAAATTATTGAAGAAAAACGGGATGCTGTGCGCTATAAATATGGTAAACAGCTAAACTTCAGTTATAAACCTGAAATGAATTTGCGAAATAATTATGCAGGTTTTAAAATGACTTACAGCTTCTAATTAACCGGTTGTATGGATAGTATTTGAGGTATAATTTTTATTTTTCGTTAAATAAGAGTATAAAAATCAGTTTAAAATTATCTTATCATTAATATAAACGATTTGCAATTTTTGCAGCATTAGAGGAGATTTCAAATCTTTTCGCTTAACAGTCTTCTTGATAAAATCTGACACGATTAAATCAAGTAAATAGTAGTTTGGGTTTTGCAAATGTTCTTCAAAAATAAAGATATCCATGCGACGAAGTTTCCTTAAATCATCCCAAGCGGCACCATAATATTTTTCAAAAGGTTCTAAACATTCTTTTGCATATGTATTAAACCTATCATATTCATCTATAAGCCAATGCTCCTCTTCATTGGGATCATACATGTTATCTTTGATCAATTTTTTAATCAATGCTTGAACTTTGGGTTTACTACCTTTGTATTTATTTTGTTTCGCCATGATTTACTTTCCGTTCTTTGAGTAATATTTTAAGGACTATACTAACAATAAAAATCATAAAGTCAAATACCCGATTCACTTCATTGCCATTTTTTCTTTTAAGGGCTACATTCAACATCATTAATGAAAGAATATCATGTCTAAAAATCATAAAATTGATACAAAGCTCATTCATGCAGGAGAACCCAAGGTTCGGTATGGTAATGCAGTCAGTATGCCCATTTTTCAATCATCAACTTTTGAAGTCAGCGGTAAAGCAGATTACCATGACTTAAAATATATCCGCCTGAACAACACTCCCAATCATATTGTACTTCATGGAAAATTAGCTGCTCTGGAAAATGGTGAAGATGCGTTGGTAACATCCAGCGGTATGTCCGCTATTTCGACCGCATTACTTACATTCCTGAAATCAGGGGATCATTTTTTGGCACATGAATCCTTATATGGTGGTACCCATGATTTAATAAATAAGGATTTTCCAGATCTCGGCATCTCATGTGATTTTATTGATGGACGTAACCCCGAAGGTTGGGAAGAAAAACTACGACCGGAAACAAAACTCATTTATGTGGAAACAATTACCAATCCACTTTTGGATGTACTGGATTTAAATGCAGTCGTGATTTTTGCAAAACAGCATAATCTCCTTTCTCTAATTGATAATACATTTGCCTCTCCAGTGAACTATCGTCCCATTGAACATGGATTTGATCTCTCACTTCATAGCGCTACAAAATATTTGAATGGACATACAGATATTGTTGCCGGAGCTGTAATTGGCACACAGGAATTGGTTACAAATGTTAGACATAAATTGAATCATCTTGGAGGATCGTTAGATCCCAACGCCTGTTTCCTTATGCATCGAGGAATGAAGACATTAAGCATACGCATGGAGCGTCAGAATAGTAATTCACTGGCTGTAGCCAAGTTTTTGGAAGATCATGAAAAAGTAAAAAATGTACACCACCCCGGCCTTGAAAGCAGTGCCAGTTTCAATCGCGCTCAAAAACTTCTTGATGGATTTGGCGGCATGGTCAGTTTTGAGATTAACGGCACAGTTGAAGATGCAGATAAATTTATGTCATATTTAACATTATTTATCAATGCACCCAGCCTGGGTGGAGTCGAATCCCTCGTAACGCGTCCTGCGCAATCTTCTCATTCCGGAATGTCCCAAGAAGAAAGAAGCGCTGCTGGCATAAAGGATGAACTTATTCGAATGTCTATCGGCATTGAAGCAATCGAGGATTTAATTGCTGACATTGAGTATGCTTTGGAAAAAATATAATGTCTGATGCAGTCCAATTGGATCAGACAGGTGCTGGGTTACCAGCATACGAAACTTTTTTTCTACGCTACGTATCCTTCCCTCGTTATGTGCGAACAATGACCTGGCATTCGGCAGTGGAATTATTTCATGAAGAAGGACAAAAAATTAACGCATTGGTTCATCCGCTTTCTGATTTGCAATTATTATCACCCATACTGATTGATCGCTTAAGGGGGATGGAAGACAGTTCCCGCAACTGGTCCCCCGCTATGACGATGGAGCATTTGATTATAACTGGAAAGGATTTCAAAGATGTGATCATTCGCTTGAATGAAGGCAAAATCCCCGAAAGGAATGTGAATATCGCCAATTATAAACCATCGCCTGAAATCGGCCGGGAAGTCATTGGGCGGTTCAAGGGGTTTCAGGATGAATTTATTACCATCATGAGCGATGAACGATATCATCGCAGTTCTGATATAAAATTAGGCCATCCTTGGTTGGGGCCATTGAATTCATTTCAGTGGCTGAGTTTGGCAGCGGGGCATCAATATTTGCACCGCACGCAGATTAAGAAGATATTGAGTAATTATAATTAAAAAGCCCCCTATTTCTAGGGGGCTTTTTTGGCGTTCGTTTTTTCAGCTACGGAGTGAGTACATGTGAAAGTGTACTTCCAAGTGAATCCTGAACAATTGTTAAATTGCTCTCCGGTTGGACAGTAAGAGATACAGCGGCAGCTTCTTCTGCAGTATTTGTTGAATACTGGTTTCCATTCCAGGTAAATGTCTGGCCTGGGCCGAGCACGTCTCTGGCGATGGAATATGCCTTGGCAAAGGAAATCACTTCTGGTTGTTCCGGAGTGGCAATTTCTTCTTCAAGTACTTCATTTTCTGCAGTTAAAACTACTTCAGCTATTTCCAATTCAACAGCAAGTACTTCTTCATTTAGTGCGGGTGTTTCAACTATGACAAATGATTCCGTCGTTGTTTTATGTTGAATGTAAATCGCAGTGAAAACCACCACTGCGAATGTTAGAGAAATAACAAATGCTCCCTTTGAGCTGTTATCGTTTTTTTTCATGGGGTGTTCCTTTCATTGAGTTTACGCTTGTGATTAGGGGCTTGTACGACATGATTCATAATTCAGTTCCAGAAAAATTGTCATCACAATAACAATATTTTTTCTAAAAACACTAAATTTGTCTTAGCGAGGAGTGAAATGACGAAGCTATCTCCTTGGAGACAATAATATCCGAGGTGTAATGATGTCTTGGCGCTTTTATTAGTAAGGAGATTACCACACCGCCGGTTGGCGGAATGACAACGGAAAAAAAAGGCGGCTGCGCTTTAATCACAAGCTCCCAATAAAAGGAAAGCAGCCGCCATGGGGGTATGAGAATCTACGAAACTTTAACCAATTTTAACCGGTTGGTTATAAAATGAATTATTGCATACCAAAGCAATGCAAGAAGGATATTTACACAAACATAAATTGGCCAATCACCAAAAAGACGTTCAATATCGAGTGTAGGATATCTTAAATCCAATAAATTCTGATTGAAGACCAAATTATAAATAGATATAAATCCAGCGTACAATAGCATAACCTTTAAAGCAGTCCAAGCAGCATCTTTGTTGAGTAATCGACCTTGTTTAACGAATAAAATCGTCAGTGCAAGAGGCGCTGTATGTTTTAAAATAAATCCCGCCCAGGACAATGGAAATGTTGCCAAAGGAGGACTGATGGGGTTGGGCCAGATCAAAAGTGTAAGCAGATCGCCTGTCCAGGCGAAATAAAAAAAGATTTCAAATAGTTTTTGGTCAAACCTAAATGAAAGGAATAAGCCAATAACGGCGGTAATGTTGCATAACCATAAAATCAAATGTGGATTGTACTGAATATTATACCAACCTGTTGTAAGCAATGCATACATGATGCATAGTTGAATTGGCAACAGAATCCGTTTATTATTTTGCCACACGCCAATAAAAAGTATGGCAGAAACGATAAGTGTTATAATCTGATAGAGTAGCATCATCGTTTATACGATTATATTTTTTTTGCTAATTTAATTAATCATTCAAATTTTTAAGATTTCTTCAGTATTTCTTTACCTCCACACTTGCCAACCGGCCGGCAGGGATTTAGGGGTGGTGTAAATAAAAAGGAATATCAAACGTAAATTTTTTCAAGAATTCGGGTTTTCCGTAATTTTGATTTGAAAATATTCTACCTCATAATTGGACTAATCAGAGAATATCCTTAAAACAGTCTAACGCTTCCGGGTTAGCCAACGCATCCTTATTGGTAACCTCTTCTCCATGAAGCACTTTTTTTACTGCCAGTTCTACTTTTTTCCCACTGATAGTGTATGGTATATCTTCTACAGATTTAACTATGGATGGAACATGTCGAGGAGTACAATTTTTCCTGATAGATGATTTAATTTGGTTTACTAAAATATCATTCAGTATTTCATCCTCATTCATTATTAGAAAAAGGGCTACCAGTTCATCTCCTTCAGATTGAACACCCACTACCAAACTATCTGCAATTTCCGGAATTTGCTCAATTACACGATATATTTCCGCAGTTCCAATCCGAACGCCACCGGGATTTAATGTAGCATCGCTGCGACCGTATATGGTTACACCTCCATGATCATTAATTTCGATATAATCTCCATGATACCAAATACCGTCATATTGATCAAAATAAGCATTGTGATATTTTTGTCCATCCGGATCATTCCAAAAATAAATGGGCATGGAAGGGAATGCTTTTTTGCATACAAGTTCCCCTTTTTCATTTCGCCTGGATTTACCTTGGTAATCAAAGGAATCCACATCCATGGCAAGACCGCAACATTGTAACTCACCACGATAGACAGGTAGCGTGGGGCTGCCGCCGGCAAAACAGGAAATAATATCAGTTCCCCCAGAGACAGATGCCAGATGTACATTTTTCTTCACATTCCGATAAATATAATCAAAATTTTCCTCCATTAATGGAGATCCTGTGGAAAGTATCAACCGCACACTGGATAGATCGTTGGTCGAAATAGGATTATTCCCGGCTGC
>Ga0207991_1001120_pt1 | contig 16893 bp, 15 predicted proteins | sample ETN07SmetaG_FD_185786 | JGI IMG/M metagenome (GOLD analysis project Ga0207991, IMG submission 185786) | Marine microbial and viral communities from oxygen minimum zone, Eastern Pacific Ocean - ETNP2014F14-07SV275 (SPAdes) (version 2) | ecosystem: Environmental > Aquatic > Marine > Oceanic ... | reverse complement strand
CGAGGTTTTAGAAGAGGTAGTTTCTTCTTTTAAGCAATTCCCTATTAAATTAGGGTGGGCTGTAACAATCCATAAATCTCAAGGGTTAACTTTGGAAAGCTGTTCGGTTGATCTAGGCGATGGAGCTTTTGCAACCGGTCAAGCTTATGTAGCCTTAAGTCGTTGTAAAAATTTAAGCTCTTTAACTCTCTTTAGAGAACTAAAAGTATCAGATGCACTAATAGATCCTGATATTCAAGATTTCCACCGAAAATATTTTTAAGTAAATATCTTAGCTTGCCCGCTACTATTGAGTAGAGTTAGAGTAGAGAATTAAAAGGAGAAAAGATTAAATGCCTGAAATGACAATGTTGGGTTGGTTCCATACCGTATTAGGAGTAGTGGCTGTATTAAGTGGTTTTTATACCATATATAAATATAGGGTGATTTCAGTGGAGGAAGGCTCTGGAAGGTTATATGTATATGTAACCTTATTAGTTGCGGGTTCTGCCTTAGGAATTTATAACCAAGGAGGCTTCGGAATTGCTCATATACTTGCAGTTCTTACATTAATCGCTCTTGCTGGCGGCTTAATAATGGAAAAAATTAAACTGTTTGGATCCTTCTCAAAATACTTCCAAGCACTGAGTTATACCAGTACGCTCTTATTTCACATGATTCCTGCAATAACGGACTTTCTAAGAAGACTGCCAGTTGGAGATCCATTCATTGATTCTTTCGAAGATCCTTTATTAGTTAAATTTTACCTAGCTTTCTTGTTAATATTTGTTGTTGGAATTATTGCTCAGATTTTTTGGCTCAAAAAACAAGAAAATTAAAAAAAATACAAACTAGAGATGAAAAAGTTACAAAGTAGTTACAAAGAAAAAAAGTGCCTCTGAAACCCTTTGTTTATAAGGGTTTTGTGTAGAGTAAGTGGTGAGTGGGAATTGTTGCAAATCTAATAAACCCTTTAGAATCAACCCTTTGAGACCATTAACAGTGTGACAACTCTGTCAAAGCAACGAAAGAATGCGGGTTTCAGGTTGATAGAACCAAAAATTATAAATAAGTTCCTACTAATTTTATAAATCCTTTTTTAAATCAAATGATTCATAGAAGTTTCTCAGGAAACCCTTATAATCGCGCCTTTTTAGGAACATCATGACCGTTAAGAATCTTCGAAATATAGCCATTATTGCCCACGTTGATCATGGCAAAACTACTCTTGTTGATAGGTTGCTACAACAATCAGGAACTTTGGATAGAAAGAGCATGACAACGGAAAGAGTCATGGATTCAAATGATCAAGAGAGAGAAAGAGGAATTACCATTCTTGCTAAGAACACATCAATACAATGGAATGGTTACCGTATAAATATCGTTGACACTCCAGGACATGCTGACTTTGGAGGAGAAGTAGAAAGAGTTCTTTCAATGGTTGATTCTGTTTTATTATTGGTTGATGCGGTTGATGGGCCTATGCCACAGACCCGATTTGTTACGCAAAAAGCATTTGATCAAGGTCTTAACCCTATCCTTGTTATAAACAAAGTAGACAGGCCTGGTGCGAGACCAGATTGGGTACTGGATCAAGTGTTTGATCTGTTCGATAGGCTGGGTGGAACTGATGAGCAGTTAGACTTTCCGGTTATATATGCCTCTGCTCTAAATGGAGTGGCGGGCTTAGATTACAAAGATTTGGCTGAGGACATGACTCCTCTACTTGAATTGATAATAGACAAAGTTCATCCTCCCGAAGTCAATGATGAAGGACCAGCTCAAATGCAAATAAGCGCCCTCGACTATAACAGCTACGTAGGTGTTATCGGTGTTGGTCGCATAAAGAGAGGGAGAATGAAACCCAACATGCAAGTAATTGTTGCAGGTTCTGATGGTTCAAAAAGAAAAGAAAGAATATTGCAAGTGACGGGTTACGTTGGACTGGAACGAGTGGATGTTGAAGAAGCCCAAGCTGGAGATATAGTTTGTATAACGGGCATAGATAAACTTAATATCTCTGACACAATCTGCGATCCAGAAGCTGTTGAAATTCTACCTCCTCTCTCAGTAGATGAACCCACAGTAAGCATGACCTTTCAAGTAAACGACTCCCCTTTTGCAGGCAGAGAAGGGAAATACATTTCATCAAGAAACCTTAAAGAAAGACTGGAACAAGAGTTAATACACAATGTTGCGCTAAGAGTTGAGCCTGGAGATAACCCTGATAAGTTCATAGTTTCTGGACGAGGGGAATTGCACCTATCTGTTTTAATAGAAAATATGAGAAGAGAGGATTATGAGGTTGGTGTTTCTCGGCCCGAAGTTATTCAAAAAGAAATTAATGGTGAAATTCATGAACCTTTTGAGCAGATAGTTATTGATATTGAAGAACAATATCAAGGTTCAATCATGGAAGAAATGGGGCTAAGAAAAGCAGATCTTCAGAATATGGAACCCGATGGCAAGGGAAGAATGAAACTTGATTTTATTGCTCCTTCGAGAGGGATGATAGGATTTAGATCTAATTTCCTAACTCTAACTAGAGGCACAGGTATCATGACAAGTGTTTTTGATCATTATGGTCCTGTCAAGACAGGGGAAGTAGCAAAAAGACAAAACGGTGTTTTGGTTTCCATGATCTCTGGTAAAACTCTGGCATACTCATTATTTAACCTGCAAGAAAGAGGAAGAATGTTCGTTGGACACGGCAAAGAGGTCTACAAAGGCCAAATAGTTGGTCTGCACTCAAGAGACAATGACTTGCTGGTTAACCCTACAAAAGCTAAGCAACTAACTAATGTTAGGGCAGCAGGAACTGACGAGAATCTAATTCTTACTCCACATATTCAACACACTTTAGAGCAAGCTCTTGAGTTTGTTGAAGATGATGAATTGGTCGAAGTTACCCCTGAATCTATAAGGTTAAGAAAAAGAAGCTAAGCAACTTTTGAGTAGGAATAAAAAGAAGGAAATTAATCCTTTAAGCTTGTAGGCTACTATTGAGTGGGAATAACACATAACATTAATAATTATTGAATTGAATAAATAACTAAAAAAAAGGAGTATTTAATGAATGATTCTTCAAATTACGTCCCCCCAGAGGTTTGGAAATGGGAAAAACAAAGTGGTGGAAAATTTACCAACATAAATAGACCAATAGCTGGCGCAACGCACGACAAAGAACTGCCGGTGGGTAAGCACCCACTCCAGCTTTACTCTTTGGGCACTCCTAACGGCATCAAGGTAACCATTTTACTTGAAGAGTTGCTGGCTTTGGGTCATGAGGGGGCAGAGTACGATGCATTTTTAATCAACATTGGTGAAGGTGATCAATTTAGTAGCGGATTTGTTGAAGTGAATCCAAATTCTAAGATCCCTGCTTTAGTAGATCGAAGCACTGAGCCCTTCACCAGAGTATTTGAATCTGGCGCAATCATGGTTTATCTGGCTGAAAAGTTTGGTGAGCTTCTACCTGAAGAACCCTTAGAAAGAGCTGAGTGTATGTCTTGGCTTTTTTGGCAAATGGGTAGTGCACCTTATTTAGGAGGTGGCTTTGGTCATTTTTATGCCTATGCCCCTGAAAAGCTTGAGTACCCAATTAATCGGTTTGCGATGGAAGTTAAACGACAACTGGATGTTCTGGATAGAAACCTATCATCTAGACAGTATTTGTGCGGTGATGTGTACACCATAGCTGACATCGCAGTGCACGCTTGGTACGGAAGTCTTGTGCTCCATAATATTTATAACTCAGCTGTTTTTTTAGACGTGGCGTCTTATGAAAATGTAGTTCGTTGGGCAAATGAAATTGTAGAGCGTCCTGCATACCAAAGAGGTTCTAAGGTTAACAGAAAACCAAGTGGGCCCGAAGACAATGCAATCCTCGAGCGCCATGATGCAAGTGATCTCAAATAATCTAGTAAAAATTAATAGTAAATAGACTTGGATGGTAGGTTAGATTAGTGAGCCAAATTAACTATTGTGTGGGAATAGTTACCTACTAAGACCTTCAGCGATTTCCTTTAGTGTGGCATTTAATCTCTCAAGTCGATGCTGAGTCATTGCATTAACATTCAGAGCATCAACAGATAACTCAAGCCTATTTATCTGTCTGGCAAGCCTATTATTACCACCTTTCTCCATCGCAACATCTACGAGGTCAAGCCTTTCGATAATACTCTGTGCCGTATCCTCTTCTAGAGCTTTATCTTTAAGTAACTGATCTATGTAAGCTCGCGCCACTACTGGTCTTGCAGGCCAGGTCATAGGCACTTGTTGTTGCGGGTTGAAAATACGACGAGGGCCAATCAATGGATATGCTAGCTCAGCTGCTGCAATCTCGTTTTCACTCAGATACTCGCTTGGTATCAGCTTTAGTATGTCTAATCCTCGGGTGATCTCTGTGCCATAAATAGCACCCTCGTAGTAATAAGCAGACCAATAACCACCTGTTATCAATTCCTCCTCCATTATCGGTCCACGATCAAAGTATGCAATCTCTATAGGGTTTGCTGAATCAGTGAAATCGATCACAGAGATTCCACCTTGATACCAAGCTTGTACGAAGATATCGCGGCCAGGCACAGGGACGATAGAACCGTTGTGAGCCACACAATTTTCTGTTTCTAATTGCGGGGCTGGCATCTTGTAGTGACTTCTAAATTCGAGTTTTTCATCAACAATGTCATAAATGGCATCTGCACCCCAATTTAATGGATCCCACGCTCGACAACGTGCACGGCCACCCCCACCCCATTCGTCAGTGAACAATATCTTGGTTCCTTCATTGTTGAAAGTAGCCGAGTGCCAGTAGGCAAACCCTGTATCACTTACCACATCAATTCTCTCTGGGTTGCTTGGGTCGGTGATGTCAAAGAGGATACCATTGCCAGAACAAGCGCCTGCAGCTATGTTAGCTGATGGGAATACCGTTATATCATGGCACTGATCTGTGATTTCGGTCTCTTGAGAACCATCACCATGGTCGCCGCCACGCCAGAGTCCAGCCAGTGTGCCTGTTTCAGGGTCGGCAAATACTGCCGGGCTATTAATGATTCGTGACAGAGAGGGATCATCTACTGGTATTTCAATTACATCGATACGGAATAGGGCTGTGCGGTTATCACCGGGAATGTCCTTAATGCATTGCTCGAGTTCCTCCTCTTCGCGAACGCCTCCGGTGCCTGAGTTATAAACCAGAATCTTGCCGTCAGGATTAGGACCAGTTACAACTGAATGAGTATGAGAGCCACGACAAGTTTGCACTGCGCCCACTTGTTTTGGGCGACTCAAATCAGAGATGTCAAAGATACGTAATCCACGGAAACGGTCTGGACTGGCATCTGAAGTTACTCCCTCTAAGCCACAGTCAACGCGGCCACGAGTTTGCTCAACCGAATAAATCAACAGGTCTCCAACAATGGAAACGTCACCCTGACCTCCTGGACAAATAACAGAGGTTATAAGTTTCGGCAAACCTATCTCATTGATACGATAGATGTTGAAGCCATGGTAGCTTCCAGTTATTAGTATATCGTCACGGAAAGCCATGTCTGTGTTGGAGAAACTGAGCATTGGATAACGCCTACTCTTTGCATCTTCTTCGATAGACTGAGCCTTCTCTTCACCTTCCTCAGTACCTTCTCCATCTTTTATTTCCTTATCTTCATCCAGTTCTTCAGCCCCGCGTTCTGCAGGATTTGCAGGGTCATAGAATCCTAAGGGCTTACGTTGGGATTCTACGAGTTGCATATTCATGATCGCTTCTTCTGCATCATAAAGACCCGAAGCTAAACCTGCCCGGGGATCACTTGAAAGACCTATTAATAAAGCGTTCATTCGTTCAATTTCAACTGCTTGATCATTAGTTATATCGGAGACAAATTCATTGAGAATGGGGTCGTAGGTTGACCCAGGCTGCTCTCTAAGTTCCTCGACCATTTTTATTGCACCGTCGTGATGATCAATCATTAGTGTTAAAAAAAGTCGGTCAAAGTCTGTACTTTTTGACTCAGCGAGTTGAGTCATTTGTTCTGGAGTCGCCATACCAATCATAGTGTGGTGAGTGTGCTCTGAGTGTTCTGATGTGGGGTCAGGTACTTGCTCTTCACGTTTTTGTAACCAGCCCTGCATGAGACTAATTTCATCTTTCTGCGAAACATCGATACGCCCAGCTAAGTCTAAAATTGCCTGGTTATTGGTACTTTGTGCTGCAAGTCTCGACATCAACAGAGCTTGGTGATGATGGATAATCATGTCCTGCATGAAATCGACATCGGCAACCGTATATGAAGAATTGGCAATATTCACTGCTGTTTCAGCATCCAGTTCTCGAGTGGCTTCGCCAGGAGCGCCCGGCTGGACAATCGGAACTGTAGACATGATATCAGTCGAAATAAGCAGGCCACTTAACAGCGTAATGAGAGTGACTGCCGAAAAAGTTTTAGAAAGCAAAGTGTAAATTGTCATTCTCAGAGATTGCTCCGGCTATAAAAAGTATACGAATTGGTATTACTATAAAGGATTTTTACCAGATCTTTACTCTCTTCACTGGATCTAAGTACATTTCATCTGTTGCTTTCAGTTCGTAAGCACTGACAAACTCAGGCATGTTCCTAAGAACTCCATTACAACGATAAGATGCAGGCGAATGAGGATTGGTCAGTAATTGGTTTCTTAAAGCCTCATCTCGGTACTTATAAGCCCAAACCTGAGCCCACCCCATAAAGAATCTCTGTTCACCAGTAAATTCATCAATTTTTGTTGATTCTCGATTTTGGAGAGATATCTTATAAGCCCTATGTGCTATCGTCAGACCACCTAAGTCTCCAATATTCTCTCCCAAAGTCAATTGGCCATTAATAAACTCTCCTGGTATAGGTTCAAATTTATTGTATTGATCAACGAGTTGGTTTGTTCTTGTTTTAAACTCTATCAAATCCGATTCTGTCCACCAATTTCTTAACACACCATCCCCGTCGGATTTTGAACCTTGATCGTCAAAGCCATGCCCCATCTCGTGCCCAATCACACCGCCTATGCCTCCATAATTAACGGCATCATCCGCTTTCAAGTTAAAGAACGGAGGTTGTAGTATTGCTGCAGGAAAAACTATCTCATTCATGACCGGACTATAGTAAGCATTTACGGTTTGAGGATTCATGTGCCATTCTGTTTTGTCTATGGGCTTGCCTAACTTATCTATGCCTCTCTGATAATAGAATTGGGAAGCTCTTCTGAAATTGCCAACAAGATCATTTGGGTCGATTTTTAACTTACTGTAGTCTCTCCATTTGTCAGGGTAACCGATCTTTGGCGTGAATTTAGCAAGCTTAGTCAAAGCTTGTTTTTTTGTTTCTTCGCCCATCCAATCTAACTCAATGATGGCTACTCGATAAGCTTCTCTTAAATTCTCAACAAGCTCTAGCATCCTTACTTTTGCTTCTGGTTCAAAATGCCTACTCACATATATTTTGCCAACTGATTCACCCAGTATCTGATTGACCGAATTTACCCCTCTTTTCCATCGTTCTTCTTGTTCTGGAGTTCCGTAAAGTTTTTTTCCATAAAAAGAGAAATTTTGTTCATCAAACTCCTTCCCTAATATACCAGCAGCAGAATTTAGAAGAGTCCACTTGAAATAAACTTTCCAATCTTCTAAATCTGTTGCAGCGAGCAAGTCAGATAGATTCTGAAAATAACTTAACTCTCTCACGATAAAATCTTTTTCAACGGCTATACCGGCCTCTCTCAGATACAAATCCCAGTTAAAGCTTGGGATTAATTTCTTTAATTCTTGAGTGTTAAGCTTATTGTAAGTTTTGTCTCTATCTCGGCGTTCCACATTGGTCCAATGAATGTTTGCAATGGCCGTTTCTAGCTTCATAACTGTATTGGCTTTGATCTTAGGATCTTTGAGTTCTGCCAGTGAAAACATGGCTTGTAAGTGTTCTAGATAAGCCAATCTAATATCTTCAGATGTTTCATTTTGGTCTAAGTAATAACTTCTATCAGGAAGACCCAATCCAGACTGCGTGAAATACACAGAATACTTGGTAGGCTGTTTTGAATCACTATCTATCCAAAAACTAAAAGGAGATGAAGTACTTAACTTTACCGATTCGACAAAATAGGAAGCAAGTTCCTCTGCGTTGTTTATTGTATCGATTCTTCTCAAATCTACTTTCATAGGTTCAATCCCTAAAGTATCGATTTTCTCTGTGTTCATGAAGCTCCTATACAGGTCTCTCACTTTTTGTTCATCTGAGCCCGGTTCAAGATCCTCCCTTTTCGACATTTCCTCTATAATTTCAAGAACATCCAGTCTGGCCTTATCTCTTAGCGCAGTAAAAGAACCATACGAAGATTTATCTGTAGGAATTTCAGTTTTATCCAACCAGGTTCCGTTGACGTATCTGTAGAAGTCGTCTTGGGGTCTAATACTCTGGTCTACATTCGAGAGCTCAATACCTGATTTGAGAACCTCTTGAGCAATGACATAGGGCATAAAGAATGACAACAAGAGAACCATTAGATAATTTTTACTTTGCATAGTAGAAACTCCTTAAATAATAAAAAAATTACACTGCCAATTTAAAACTTATATCTCAGTTTTACAACAATTGAATCCGTCTCTGGATCACTCCAAGAACGCCTATAAATCTGCTTTAAATCATTTTCTTGATCAAATTCTAAAATCTGACCTCCTCTTGAGTAGACTAGATAAAAATAGGAAAGCGGCGCCATTTCATATCGGTAGCGAACCTGGAAGGCCAATTGGCTTAAAGTGAAAGGGTCTAAATTTAATTGTTCTTTTAGCAAGTTGCCATGCATATCTGCTCGATAAGCTTGAGGGTCTCTGGCAGTAAAAGCGACCATTTGAGCTTTTACTCTCAGTTCGTGTTTATTGTCTTTAAACCATTGAAGTTCTGCTAAGGTAGTTTTTTGAGTTTGGTCATAACTTCCAAGCAAATTTTCTTGGAACCAATTCAACCATCCTGACTTATCTTGATGACGATGAGCAAAGGTTAACGATAGAGTTTCAGAGGGAATTACAGTCAGCCGTGCCATGTAAGTATTTCCATATCCCAACTCTCGCTTCTCTCTTTGTGTTACAAGTGCATAATGAAAGAATTTATGTGCAGGAGATTTGTAGGCTAAGCTAACATTAAATTCCTCTGACCTTTTTACAAAAGGTGAAAACTCATAGTTACGAGTTATTAAATTGTCCCGACCTTTTGGTTTGTAAAAGGATTCAAATTCAATTCCGGAAGTGTCCTTGAACATGTTAAAGCCTGCAAGACCCACAAAGGAAGAATCCTTGTCTCCGTTTGCAGTCGTTCTTAGATTAGTAAAGAGCATCAATGTCCTACTTAAAACTTTTGATTCTTTCTTAAAGTCGGATTGCGTGAAAAAGGACTGGCTCCTGATAGACATAAGGTCATTTCGCCACATATAACCCATGTCATTAATGTCTAGTTTTTTATCAAAGTAAGTTATTTTAAAATTATGTGTTCTGCTGTTATTAGGCGTGTGATCCAGGGCCACTCTAAAACCGTAACCCTGCTCACTGTCGACAATTGAGTTGATCAAGTTTCCTGTTAGTTTTAGTTGTGGCGAATAGTGATAATTGAGATCTATGGAGTTTACTTTAGCTCTTCGATTTAACACCGGTCTATTGACCAGGGTTCCCAAATATCCCCATGTGGTTTTGTTTCGTGTGGTCCTTAATCTAACTGCATAAAAATCCTTTCCCTGGCTGAAATTTGCATCGTCCTCAAACGCCCCTAAAACACCAATATCAAAGGTTTCGTTTTGCTGTGTGTAGCTGAGTGCCAGATCAATGTCGGAACTGCCTTGCTGGTTGTTGGAGCATAAAGTTTGTGTTTCTTCTTCGTACTTGGAGCAGTTATAGTCTGGAGTTCCCCCAATTCTTCTGGTATTAATGATATACCAATGTTGGTCTTGCACATTAAATAATGTTGGAGTTGCTGCAAAGAAAGGTCTTTTATCAGAATAGTAGGTCTCCACAGCAGAAAAATTAACCACGACTTCATCGCTCTCTACGTGTCCAAAATCTGGATTGAAAGTGGCATTTAATTGCTTGCTTGAATCTATTTTCCAAAATATTTCCATGCCCGTTTTTGTTTCTGTCTGACTGGTCAATCTGTCGTTTGACAAGGTTATATAAGGGTAAAAGTTGAGAGCTGAGGCCTTGTAGTTCTTAAATGTAAACTCCTCAAACTTTGAGACGAACTGTCCCATATCCGGGTTTGCTTTGACACTGCCGAACATACGATTTTGATAATTGATAACTCGGTACATTCCAATCTTTACTTTTCTCAGTTCTCCACGTTGAAATCTCATGGGCGCTATTGACCAGGGGATAAATATTTCTGCATACCAGTGATCACCTGAAATGGAGGTAGCTGATAACCAGTCTCCATCCCAATCACCATCAAATTGTTGTTCATTTTTAATAATAGCGTCGCCTATTGAACCTCCTGCTGATACATAAAAATCAAAGGCAGTTAGTGCATTGCCATCAAAATCAATCATTACTCCAACTAAATCTGCATTAGTGCGCATAAAATGAGCATCTCTTTGATGTTGATTAGCCCGAATAGTGTCCTTCTTTTGACTACTGGAGAATCCGAAAAAAATGCCTTTATCTGTTTCTTTGATAAGAACTTTGGTAGGAAAATCAGCATCTTTTAGTGAATAGGGAAAGACTTCATAGAATTGGTTGATTTCCTTAGCGGAGTCCCATTCAGGTTCATCAAGCTTGCCATCAATCTCGATGGTTGAGTAAATATACGTACTCAAAAAACACACAAGTAAGAGTATGATTTTTTTCATATTTTTTTAAAGGTTAAGATAATTTCTTGAATTGGGTATTTGTTCTGCTTATATATACCTGAGATATAAAAAAAGGGTTGCAAAGAACCCGGAAAAAATTAATCGCAACCCTTTTGTTCAATATTTGGTATATATAAATGAAGGCAAAAAAATGATTACAGTTAAGAAGCTCATTTTACTTACGGTAAGTTTTTTTACTCCCTTAATTTTCTGTGAGACTTATTCTTATGAGATAGAAGAAGTTGAATCTGTGGATGTAAGTTCTGGGGTGGAGTTTACTGTTTGGTGTGGGGCTGTGAATAAATTAAAAATCACTGCTGACTCTGAGGATGACTTTAGAATGTCCTTGAAAGATAAGAAACTAAAGATTACAAGAAAGAATAGTGATTTTTGGCTGTTTTTTCCTTGGGGGAGTAATGATGTGACTGCGGATATTACTCTGAAGAACCCACCTCAATTTATTGAATTGAGTGCTGGCTCTGAAGGGGAAATGGAAAATTGTTTTAAGAAAGAAGCAGATTTAAGTTTGTCAGTATCCTCTGGTAGTTCTTTTGTAATTGATGAAGGGTCAGGTTCCATCAACGAACTGGAAGTGAATATGTCATCTGGATCTGAAATAGAGATAGAGGAAAAACTGCATATTAACCACCTCAGACTCAAAGCTTCTTCAGGATCTGATTTTGAAGCGGACGATGAAGTTATTATTGAAACCTCTGAAGTGAGGGTATCTTCTGGAGCTTCGGTTGAGATTTGTGGAGCTCTTGAAGTTTCAGGTAAAGTTTCCAGTGGCGGTAGTATTGAAGTCGCTGAAAACACAATAAGAACTGACATCACAACAAGTTCTGGTGGCAGTTTAGATGTTGATTGTTAACTAATAGGAGATATTTATGGAAGACATATTAATACCAATATTTGGGATAGTAGGTGTTTTTGGAATGCCAGTCTTTATCGTGTGGATTGTTTATTACTTTGACAAAAGAAATAAAGAACAATTTCATACAACATTGCAAAAATTAATTGAAAGCGGACAAGAATTGTCCCCAGATATATTACAAAGTATTCCGGGATATAAAATGGAAAAGAACGGAGAAAGGAATGATATTCGTCAAGGCACCATAACCGCAGGAGTTGGTATTGGGATAGTTTTATTTGGACAATTTGGTGTTGCGGAGACTCCTCTTGTCGGAGTTGGGCTACTGGTGCTCTCAATAGGTTTGGGATTTCTTGCCTATGGTATTTACAACAAAGATAAGAAAGTTAATGATGCTTCTTAATGGAAACAGATGAAGAACTGGTTAGAAGAACTCTCTCTGAAGGCAGCCACCATTTTGGGGTTTTAATACAGAGATATGCTGATTATTTATTTGGATTGGGCATGCGGTTAACTTCAGGTAATAAAGAGCTTGCTGAAGATATGTCTCAACAAGCTTTCATGAAGTCTTATACCTATTTAAAAAGTTTTGATCCTCAAAAAAGTTTTAAACACTGGCTTACTGGTATTGCGGTTAACTCTTTTAAAGATTTAATCGCAAAAGAAAATCAATATTCATCTCTCGAAGACACAAATGAGCCAAGTTATACCCCTCACCTCGAAGGCAATAAAGACTTCTTTACCCTTATAAAACCTCTAACCAAAGAAGAAAGGTTAATGTTTGCCCTCCGGTTTATCTACGATTATAAAATGGATGAAATTGGTGATTTTTTAGATATGAAATCAGGAACGGTAAAATCTAAGATAAGTCGCGCCTTGGAGAAACTAAAATGAATGAGATGGAAGTACTTGTTAAAAAAGAAAAAGAAGCCTCTTACAACCAGAGAAATAAGGATCTATTTACCTTTTACACTCTTACTTTAATCAAGCAGGAGGAGTTAAAAAGAAGACATAGAAGAAATCTGGTTTTCGTGGGCTTAGTAAGTATGACCTCAGCGCTTATTCTCCTACGCGAAGTGGAAGTTATCACTGACTCTTTTCTGGGCCTGATCTTAAATCTATCTATACCCCTCTTGTACAACCTGTTTTATTCTTATTTGGTTTGTCTCTTATTTGCGGGTTTTGTGGTCTTGTACAAAAGGAAATCTCTCTTTTAATCTATTAGAACTAATTCAAATGAATATAGTCGAACACTAAATTAATCATTTACTAATAAGGAGAAAATAAATGAAAATTAGCGATACCATCATTGGTTCCATCATCATAGGCGTTTTGGTTGGGGGGGCTATTCTCTTTACAGGTGGTAGTAATCAAGACAGAAAACATGCTCAAATAAAAGTATTAGCAGCTCCCCATGCTGCTATGGGTTCTAAGAAATTTATGCATAAAGAAATCATCATTGATACCGATTCTGACTCAGCAATGAAACTGCATCTTAAATCGGATGATATAAAAGGAGATTTACCGGCTGATATAGCTGATAGAGTAGAGAAAGCTCTGAGTGAAGCTTTGGGAGCTATGCCGGAAGATGTTGATATAAAAATAGTAATCAAAACTGATAAGAACGATAAAAAATGAGAACTGATAAACTGCGGAATTTTTCTAAAAGACTAGAGATTGGAGCTGCCTTCTTGATCTTGTCTCTCATTATTTCTAGCTGTGCTTATAGTTCTCTGCAACCTGAAACTTATTCTAGAGACGCAGTCCAAGAGATGCGTAATGTTTTTTATGGAGAAGTCGTGAAGGTGAAAACAGTAGATATTGAAGGTGATATAAAGAGTGGTGCTTTGGTAGGCGCAGTCGTAGGAGCGGCTGCTGGTTCAGGTGTAAGTGATGGAGAAATAGAATCCTCCATCGGTGCTACTTTAGGAGCGGCAGTTGGTTCTGCTGTGGGATCTAAGTTGTCTCAAAAAATTACAAAAAAAGAGGGCGTTCAACTTACGATTAATTTGGATGACAATCGGACTGTCTCTGTGGTTCAAGAAGTTGGAGAATTCAATTTTAAAATTGGTGATTTGGTAGAGCTGATTACCATTAAGGGGAAAACTAGAGTCTCTCCTTCACAGTAGCCAATAATATAGTTAAGGCGTGAAAAACCTACTCTTATTCTTAAGCCTGTTCTTGGTAACTAATGCGTTTGCTGATGTTCGGGGATTGGAACAAGGTTTAGAAGATGAAATCAGACTAGTTAACGTGATAACTGAGAAGGAAAATTTCAAAGGCAAACCAAGTCTAAAAGTTTATGCCGATCCTGAAGTGACAGATTCCATAAGGGAAAAAACTGCAAAATTGATTAAAGGCTTTCAATCAAGAGGCAAGCAACCTACACCAGCAGATTTTGAACCTTTGAGTAGCAGCCATCTGGTGGTTTTCGAAACAATTGAATTTAACCAAGGGACTATAGAGGCTGAAATTGCAGGTTCTCTTTCTTCGAATGCTTCAGGGCAGGCAAGAGGTTTTGTTGGTATAGCATGGAATGTGCAAGATGATAAAACCTATGATTGTATCTACTTAAGACCCACCAATGGACGTGCGAATGACCAGCAGCGTCGTAATCATTCTGTCCAGTATATTTCACATCCAGACTGGACTTGGTACCGTTTGAGGAAAGAGATGCCTAGTAAGTATGAAGCTTACGTAGACATAGTTCCCGATGAATGGATAAAGGTAAAAATCGTAGTGGAAGATCAATCAGCCAAGTTGTACATCAATGAAGTAGAGCAACCTACGCTGATTATTAACAATCTCAAAACTGGAAGAGAGGCAGGGGGAAACGTTGCTCTTTGGATACATAGCTCAACTATAGGAAGATTTAGTAATTTGAAAATTACTCGATGATTAAAGCTATTGGCTACATTTTCCTTTTGCTGGCTCTGGCAAACGGAGTCTATCAGGAATTTTATGCTAGCGATCCTGAGTATTACATTCCTGTCATCTTGTTGGCAGTTGGGGCTATCACTCTCCTTACACCTTATTTAAAGATTTTAAAAAAAAGTTAGAATAAATAGTTCAAACTTTCCCTACTTACTGTGATCATAAAGTTTTACCAGAAGATATAGATATCAAGATAGAGATTAAATCCAACAAATAAGTTCTATTTAGTATAGAAATAATTGAAAACACTATATTTTTTTCTAATGTGGGTGTTTGGATTTTTTGTTCTTCTTTCCTTTGACTTATTTATGGAGGGCATTGTGTTCGAGTTGCTTGAATGGAATGGAACAACAAAAAACGATTGGTTTTTTGTTCTATGGTGGGGGTTTGTTGTTGTTTGGTTTCTGTATGGAATAATAATGCTATATAGAAAAATAAATTTGGTTAAGGATTAATTTTAGAGTGGGAATAGAAATGGAAAATTTAGAACGCAACTCAACCATCACCTGTCCTAACTGTGGGTTTAAGAAAATTGAACTTATGGAGCTAAATAGTTGTCAATTTTTTTATGAATGCTCTAAATGTAAAAGTATTCTTAAACCTAAAGACGGAGATTGTTGCGTGTTTTGTTCCTATGGGGATGTAAAGTGTCCTCCCATTCAAAGTGACAGTAAGTGTTGTTAGAGAGTTGAATAAATACAAAAATTGATTTGCTCTTATAGCGCTACTATTACTTCTTCATTCTTGCGGGCTTGCAAAAGCCATCGACTACTCTTTTTATGTTCCTGAACACGGTGAATATGAAATTAAAGGGAAATGTTACGGGATTGAAAATCAACCTGGAGAAAGGTTATTGATTACTGATTGCGGTGGATACATTAATGTCTTGATAGCAACTTTTACTTTAGGGTTATCTATTTCATCTAATAGAACGATAGAAGCCTATCAAAATGCCACTAAAGAATATCTAGACTCCAAATATGAGGGTTGTGAAATTACAGGATTAAAGGATTTAGGTGGAAGAATATTTGAGATCTTTTATAGATGTAAAAGTGAAAATAAATTGAGCATCAGGTAAAAATTATTTAACGATTGAATGTGAATGAAGTGTCTAGCAAGCCTAATACTTACCTTAATGGTAACTACCTCATGCGCAATTAATACCGTGAATTCTGCTCCAGACAAGAATAAGTTTATAAATATTGAAGGAACCCCAGCATACATATTGATGGAACCTGATAAATCTATGGAATTAATAAACGAAGACGTATACATATGTTCAGCGGAAGTTGAAGGAAAAATTAGACGCACAAAAGTATCCATGAAGACAGTCGGAGGTGTCTATGGTGCTGCTGGTTTATTTGCTTTAATTGATCTAGCTACAACTGGAGGCGTTTTTGCAACAATTTTAATACCTGGTATGGCTGTAATCACAGCTGTTGGTTGGACAACTTATGCTTCTGCAAATGCAGTATCCGAACTAGGTGCATATAAAAATTTAGAAATTTGTCTTGAAGAAAAAGATTATTCAGTTGTCTTTTTCTTAGAAAAAGATAGCGGTAAGCTGAAATAAAAACTTTATTTTTGAGGGAGAATAGCTTCTTACTTTGTACTTGTTTTTATAGACAACAAGAAAAGAACTAGAAGCATAATGAAAACATAGGGTGCACCTTCAGCACCGGGGGGTAATCCTGTTGTGTACAGATTAGGGTCTAAATTCTGCTTGAAGTTAGGATAATAAAATACTCTAACCCCCCACTCTAATATCCAAAATAGATACATTAGTGGGATCAGACTTCGGTATTTGATAATAACTATCCAGCACAAAGCGCAAATAATTAACTGCTCCAAACCCCACAAAGAAAAGAACCTGTAAATCACTGGATTTGGATCAGGATCTCCATTAAAAACAATGAAATTTGCAATGCCATGAAGTCCATACTCTTCAAAAAACATATGGATAATTGATCTCCAAGTCATTAGAGCCACAAAAGCAACAAAACCCCATAAAGCTATTTTGCTGCCGGAAAATTCATTCGTGACCGATTTAGGCAAAAGACTAAAGTTAAACATTCTTTTTAGTATAGTCATATATATTATGAAGGTAAGATAAACTAGGGTTGGATTATGAGTATATCAACCGCAGAACCAATATCCTGGACTTGCAAGTCTACTTGGAAAAAATCATCTGTTAATACACTTTGGTGTCTACTGGGGTGTTCTATTGGGGATTTTGGAACTATTTTCTT
>Ga0207991_1001098_pt1 | contig 17120 bp, 17 predicted proteins | sample ETN07SmetaG_FD_185786 | JGI IMG/M metagenome (GOLD analysis project Ga0207991, IMG submission 185786) | Marine microbial and viral communities from oxygen minimum zone, Eastern Pacific Ocean - ETNP2014F14-07SV275 (SPAdes) (version 2) | ecosystem: Environmental > Aquatic > Marine > Oceanic ... | reverse complement strand
CCCAGAATACCAAGCACTGTCGGCAGAACTCCTCACATCCCTTACTGGTGAATGGGTACGCCACAACCTTGCTCGCAGTGTCTTTTGAAATATTGTCAGTCTAGGTGACAAAATTAAAGCCCCGAATTGTCGGGTAGGGTATTAGTTAGATGAAAAACAAGGAGACCGAAAACAAACAGTCCAGAAAGCCAAATCCACAATAGACACTGTCAGTGATGAGGTATGTATAGAGGTTAAGGTTTTATATGTCCACAGATTCGGTTTTTGAAATAAACATCTGAATTTTTTTCGGGATATATTTTTCCCCGTCAGAAAGTTGGCACTAATTTATGACAATCACCGTCACTTCTAACTGCTACAGGTCAAGAAGTTCGGGGAAAATCATCTTTGGAGGACCGTCCATCGTACTTCCCCATTTCTGCATAAACTCACATTCAGGATTTCGATTAGGGTCTTGCATGTAATTTTCAAAATCCTCCATCTTCTCCCACTTCTCCCAAAGGTGAAAAGTGTTTTGACCAGATTCATCAGTTGAAATTGCTGTTTCCGCAGAAATAAATCCGGGTTTTGATTTGGTAATTGGAAATCCTTCTGGAGAATTGACTAAATCCAGAAATTCATCCTTCATATCTGCTTTGAGTTTAATTTCTGCGTATAAGAGTGTGGTCATATTCATTCTCGTTTGTTGAAAATCATAAGATATTGGAGTTTACATTTCATATTCTATAGTAGGAATGACATCTAGGTCGCACACCCTCACGCCTGTGGATGCTTCTGCTAAACAGGAATAAGATAGTGGTATGAGGCCAATTCTGTTTATTGTCTTGTTTGTGTTTGCCGTTAAAGGCTATGCTGACCCATATTGTGATGCTCGACTCGCAACTCCAGAAATGAAATCTAAGCCAAAGCGATCGTTGCGCTGCGGTCGGTTTTAGTAGATGTTCGAATTCGCGGAACTCGATTACCAGGAGACACCGCTGGGTGCGATCAGCCTGCGACGGCGCTCGGAACCGAGGTTGGGTGGCAAGGTCCTCTACGAGGTCAAGCTTGGTGAGGAATTCCTGATGTCCAGCCTGTTTGTCGAGGCGGAGGAAGAACTCGCCGCACTCGCGCTACAGTCGCTCGATGCCGAAGAACTCGACGTGGTCGTTGGTGGTCTGGGTCTTGGCTATACCGCTGCAGAGGCGTTGGAAAATGAGGCAGTTCGCTCGTTGCTGGTCATCGAGACCATGGCACCCGTGATCTCGTGGCACCGACTCGGACTGGTGCCGCTAGGGGACAAGCTTGCACTGGATTCGCGCTGTTCCCTGGTGCACGGAGATTTCTTTAAACTGGCCGCGTCATCTGGCGGTTTCGACCCGGATAACCCGGGCCGTTTGTTTCACGCCGTGTTGCTCGATATTGACCATTCTCCCAGCCACTGGCTGGACACGGGGAATAGCGCGTTCTACACCGGGGCTGGCCTTACTGCGCTGGCGGCCTCGTTGCATCCCGGCGGTGTCTTCGGCCTCTGGTCCAACGATCCGCCGGATGAAGCGTTCAGCAGTTTGCTGGACGAGGTATTTGCATCTGCAGAGTTTCACCTAGTGACCTTTCCGAATCCATACACGGGTGGTGAATCGTCTAACACTATTTATCTCGCTTACAGAGCCGGATGAGTGTTAGCACCGTGGTTCCCTTACCGGGGAAGGGTTTAACGGAAGCCATGGATTCCACGGCCGGCAGGCATTCTCACACGCTTGTGGATGGTTCTGCCGAACAGGAATAAGATAGCGGGATGAAACACATCTACCCATTCCTCTGTCTATTCGTGCCTACAATGAAAAGCATCTTTCGATTTGCATGTTTAACCGATGATGAATTGCGAGAAAACCTATATGAGATGGATGACATGATTGCAAGGAATCTACTCATCGGTAGGAGAAAAGAATGTCGACAGAGGTTTAATGAAGAAGTCAACACGTTCAAAGATATTAATAATTCTATTTGACAGCCCGTGGTTGCCATTTCTTTTGACCATTGGTTTTGGATTGTTCGCCTCCGTCGCCGGGACTGGTGGATAAAGTAGAAATATGAATGCAGCACTCCCACCACAGTAATGCATCTCTAAACACTGACTCCACAATCAGTGCTTGCCATCTTTAATTTTTCCCAACCCCAAAATTTCCACCCCACCAAAATTCAGATGCTCAAAATCCCCGATGGTGAGTGGAGACGATATAACGTAATACGATAATTTGAAGATGGGGTCGGTAGGGGTCTGCCCTGTTGACGTTGTTACATCAACCCAAAACATGGGTATGAATTTCTGCGCTGGCACAATAGTGGCACAACTTGGCACAACAATCGTTTATGATGTTCGCCAGATGCTAGTGGTGGAATTGGGCTGAACCAAGCAGAAAAGGCAGTAAATGATGGTTTAGGATCTATCTGGTCCAATACAGCATGGTCACCACCTGTTTTAAATCAATATGAGGCTACCCTATGGTAAAATCCAACTACACGTTTGAAAAGCGACAAAAAGAGCTCGCTAAAAAGAAGAAGAAAGAAGAAAAACGTCTAAAGAAACTGGCTGCGACTGCCGGGAATGATCAATCTGATCGATCCCAATCAGACAACGAGACACCTAATATCGATGGTCACGTCTGATCTAGTCGTCTGAGAATTTCTCTATCCCCATTTAGAAGCGGTGACTTCAATATGGGATTCCAATTATTTCACCGAAACAAAGTAGGGTAAGTAACATGGCTAAAGGTACAGTAAAGTGGTTTAACGCAGAAAAGGGCTTCGGATTTATTGCTCCGGAAGATAGTGGTAAGGATCTGTTTGTTCATCATTCCGACATTCAGGCGGGTGGCGGATACGCAACATTGAGCGATGGTCAGGCCGTTGAATTCGAAGTCGGTCAGACCGAAAAAGGCCCATGTGCAAAGCAAGTTATTGGCGTTTAAGCTACAACGAATAATACATTGGCATAGTAGTGAAGTTTCTAGACTTACTACTCACACATCAAAGGGGTCATGTCTTCCGCAGTGACTCCTTTTTTTTGACTACACGACTACGGTAGACAAGTAGTCAGTGCGCGCTGGTCGATGGGCTGCATATAAGTGATGTGACAAGAGATGCAAAAGACCCTTTACGATTCTCTCAAGGTCATCGAGTCATAAGCTAACTCGATCCCACCGCGGTAATGCATCTCTCAACACTGACTCCACAATCAGTGCTCGCCACCTTTAATTTTTCAACCCCAAAAATTTCCCCCACCAAATTTCAGATGCTCAAATTTCCATGGTGAGTGCATACAACATAACGTAATACGAAAGATGAAAAGAGGGGTGGGTTGGTAGGTCGAGCCAGATGAGGTTTACCACACTCACGCCACAAATACCTCACCAATATTGTTGCGGTGCAGTGGAACGCAATTTTATTCTGCGCTACTCTATGTCATGAGGACTGAGAAGACAGAAGTGGGAAAAACACTGGAAAGTCGATTTTCTGACAGCCCAGTACCTTGTCAGTAAGCGGGTCGATCCTGACAGGCGGGACACTTTTCATTCCTTGGCAGCGTAATGGTCTGCCATTCCATGGCAATGCCATCCAGGATCAGCAGGCGCCCGCACAGTCCGTCGCCGGTTTCAAGGAGTACGTTAAGGGTCTCAAGCGCTTGTGTTGTTCCAACGATACCCACGATAGGGGCGATGACGCCTTCCATGGCACACGTAGCGGCTTCCATGCCGGTGTCGGGGTATAGACACTGATAGCAGGGGCTATCCGAGTTCTTGGGGATAAAGGTTGATACCTGACCTTCCCAGCGGATTGCTGCACCTGAGACGATAGGCGTTCCAGTCGCGAGGCTGACCCGATTGAGCTCGAATCGGGATGGAAAGTTGTCGGTACAGTCTACTACCACGTTGGCCTGCTTGACCTGTTTAGTCAGTTCTTCATCGTCGAGTTCATAATTCAGTGCATCGATCGAGACTGCCGGGTTAAGACGTAACAGGGTGTCACGAGCAGAAGCCGCTTTGAGTTCATTGATCGATGCCTGGGTATGGACGATCTGTCGCTGCAGGTTCGACTCATCGACCCGGTCATAATCACTGATAACCAGGTGTCCAACGCCGGCTGCTGCCAGATACATGGCAACCGGGGAGCCCAGTCCACCCATGCCAATAATCAGAACCCGCGCATCCAGCAACTGCTGCTGCCCGGTTTCTCCCACTTGTGGGAGCTTGATCTGCCTGCTGTATCGTTCGATCTGGTCAGATAGCATGAGAGATGCTTAAAAGCCACTCCAGTTGTTCTTGCTGGTTCAATTGTGCCTTGGCCGGGCCTTCCCGGGAAAGCCCTAAATTGTAAGCATCTGCTGTAGAAATCGAAGTCTATGAGTCAAGAGCTGAAAGATCTGACTGAATTCTGGGGCTATCATGAACGGCGTATTGAGATCGAATAACATCGTGGTTGGTTTAGCGGCAGCCGAAATGGGCGAAGAAACGGGTATGATTCCAGAACAATACCTATAACGAGGGCAGATTAATGCGGTTTGCGGTCTTTGGAGCCGGTGGGCTTGGCGCCTATTACGGTGCGCGTCTGGTAGACGCGGGCTACGAGGTGTCATTCATTGCCCGGGGCCCGCACCTTGAAGCTATGCAGAAAAACGGGCTCAAGGTGATCAGCCCAGTCGGTGATGTGCACCTGGAAAAACCACAGGTCACAGATCAGCCTGCTGAAATTGGTGAAGTCGATGTGGTGATCATTGCCGTCAAGAGCTGGCACATCGCCGAAATCATTCCTGTTCTGGGGTCCCTGCTGGGCGACGCGACAGTGATGCTGCCTTTTCTGAATGGTGTTGATGCGCCTGATCAATTAGCGGGTGCTTTTGGTGAGGGCTGCGTACTGGGCGGTCTGTCTCGAATATTCAGTGAGATCGAATCGCCGGGGGTCGTTCGGCATCTGAACCCGGGAGCCTACATTGAGTGCGGTGAGCTCAATGGTGAAAGGTCTGCCCGGGTAGAGGCATTGACCGATGTATTCCGGGCAGCCGGGATCGAGACCGAAATCAGCGACAACATCCGCTCTGCGCTCTGGCAGAAACTGCTGTTAGTCAGTTCCTGGGCCGGGCTGGGAGCACTGTCGCAGAGCAGTCTGGGTAGGGTGTGCGATCAGCCTGAACTCAGATCGTTGGTTGACCGTGCCATGGACGAGGGTATTAATGTCGGACGGGCGCTGGGATATCCGCTGCCAGAGGATCTCAAACAGCGGATGTGGGACTTTTATCACAGCGTACCGCACGACACCACGGCATCGATGATGCGCGATCTGTTGGCGGGAAGACCCTCTGAACTGGATGCCTGGAACGGTGCAATCGTTCGTTTCGGCCAGCAGCTGGACGTGCCGACACCCGTACACCAGTTTACCTACCATGTGCTGCTGCCGATGGAGCGTCGTGCGCGTGAACAGCTTTAGAGATAACGTCAGGTCTGATCTTAGGTAGGATCCGCCCGGTTTATGCGGAATGAGTCCGACCAAATCGGTTTGGCGAATGCCTCGTGTGCTGTTGTCCCTGACTTTTTAGTGCCCGTGTTCTAAGGCACCTTTTAACAAGACTTAAAGGGAGCCGAGGCTGTCATTAAGCAGGTCAAATTACCGGTGCCGCACGACCGCTTTTCACCGGCAGATCGTGACCGTCTCTACCTGGACGCAATGATGCGCGTGCTGGACCGAGAACTCCCAGGTTACGCCAGTTAATCTGTTGTTTACCGGACCCAGAAATCCGGGTTTGCGGTCAGCCACTGTTCAAAATCAGCAAACATGATGTCGATGTTGTGCGGCAGAGTGTAGGCCAGGTCATCGCGTAGCCTCCCCGGGTCCAGAGGGGGTCGGTCAGTCGTTGAGTAAAGATCGATAGTCGGTGTGTCGTCTGCCTCTGCCAACCGGTAACTGAAGTTGGGAAAATACCGGGCGAGTCTTTTACACCAGTCAACCGTCCCCCAGGTTCGGCCCGCGGTAATGTTATACAAATCATATTTAGGATTTTGATGCGACATGAGCGCGAGGAGGGCATCGGCCACGTCGCGGCTGTAGGTCCAGTCCCGAGATTCATGCCGCCCAAGAATTGCTGATTCACCGCGCTGGGCCGCGACCGAGGCCTGCATGGGGGCACTGAGTGTGTCGCGAAACCCGGTGTCCCGTTCCCAGGGTCCGAATATCGAACTCAAGCGTACACTCAACGCATCAAGGCCCGTCAGTGCCGCGATTCGACGGGTCGTAATTTCAGTCGCAAACTTGCTCAGAGCGTAAAGCGAGACGGGTCGTTCGCGGGTGTGTTCTTCGCGGAGTGTGGGAGGCCAGTCAGGTTCATCCTCGTCCGGTAGTCCGTAGGCTGAACCGGAACTGAGGTTGATCAGACGTCGGATGCCGGTTTTTGCGGCCAGCCTTGCCACGGTTGCGAGGCCCACCAGGTTTACCGACAAAACGCTCTCGGGTGTGTCACGCTCGCGGTCAGGACCTGAAGTCACAGCAGCACCGTAGAAAACCTGGTCTATACGCTGTTCTGTCAATGTACTGGCCAGTGCCGCACTGTCGATCACGCTTTCCTGGATATGACGCCAGGAACCGGGGAGTTCATCGAAGGTACGTTGTGCAGCACCAGGCACTGCCCCTGGATCATAAATGACCACGTGCTCACCACTGCGCAAAACAGCCTCGGCCAGGTTCAAGCCAATAAAACCGGCGCCACCTGCGATAAGTGTATTCATTGGGGTCGGAGTAACACGCCCGCTTCAGCGGGTTTCGGTCAGGTCTTTTCCTGATGTCGTTGGCTGGTTATTCATGTATCAGGCCGTCTGGTGTGTAACGCGTTGTTTTCATGAGGTTGCGATTGAATTCCAGATACTCCGATTTGGACAACTTGGGCCGCTGTCCGGCCAGAATTTCCTGTGCCTGCCGCCCTTCGTTACAGAGAAGGTCGATCGTGGTCATTGCCAGCAGTTTGGCCATGTTGATGTAGACCGCCTCTTTGTCTGTCATCAGATAATCGTTGCCGTGACCGTTGCCTGTGGCGCCGAATATATAGGGGTGAGTCACGGGCATGATATGACCGAGATCGCCCATGTCAGTAGACCCGGTGCGATGATCTTCGATATAGAATTGATCTTCGCCGTAGAGAGATTTCACATTCTCCCCCCACAGTTCACTCATGGTGCGATTATTGGTTTGGGGCAGGTAGCCCGCTGTGGTCTCGATTTCAACGGTAGTGCCAATGGCAAGCGACGCGCCACGGACTGCACGATCGACTTTATTGTTCGCGTCGACAATACCTTCTAGTGTTCTGCCTCGAACAAATGTCTCGATAACCACTTCCGCCGGTACAGCACTGACTGCATCCCCGCCATGGGTGATGATGGGGTGGATGCGAATTGTGTCTTCGTCATAAAACGTCTCGCGCAGTAACGCGATCGCCGTCATTGCCAGATTGGCCGCATTAAGGGCGTTGATGCCGGCTTGCGGTCGCGCACCGGCGTGGCTCGCTTTGCCCAGGAAGCGGATTTTCTTGACCACAGCGCCGTTGGAAGAGTTTGCCACGTGAGAGGCGATGTGATCGTTTTTGGTATGACACATCAGAGCCATGTCCACATCATCGAAATGACCCCTGCGGATAAACTCGGCCTTGCCGGTCAGGAACTCGATGTGGTTCTGCTCTCGAAGGTCCATACGGTAGCCTACCTCGATTAACTCTTCGGCGGGAACAGCCATAAATGCGACGGCGCCACTGAGCTGGCTGCAGATGTTTGAGTTGACAAGGCCCATCGCCGCCCCCAGCATGCCAGCAATCTGAGCATTGTGTCCACAAGCGTGGGCGGCACCTGTGTTGGCATCAGCAAATGGGTGATCGGGAATCCTGAGACTGTCCAGTTCGCCGATCAGTGCAAGCGTCGGCCCCGCCGTGCCGCCTGCGATCTGTGCCTTGACCCCGGTAATGGCGAGTTCGGTCTGGGTTTCAAGACCGAGGCCTTTCAACGCATCGGCGACCAGTTGTTCGGTTTTGATTTCCCGGAAACCGGTTTCCGGATTTCGAAGGATAGTTTCGCCAATCGCGATGATGTCATCCCGTCGGGCATCGATTTGCGCACAGGCCTGGGTCTTGAGTTCCGCAGCTTTAGTCATGAGTCTGAGTATTCGTTATTCATAAGGGTGCTTCAAATAACCGGTAGCGTGTTTCTGACATGCCCATTTCGCGATATACTGACTGTGCGCCTGAGTTGTCTTTTTCCACATAAAGGCGAATGCCGCAAACGTTGTCCTCACTTTGCGCAAGGCCACAAACATGCTCATAAAGTGTGCGGAATACACCGCGACGACGTTGTGGTTTGATGACATAGACACTTTGTATCCACCACCACAGACCGTCTCGCCAGTCACTCCACTCCGTTGTGATCATCAGCGAACCGACGACTGCATCGTCGCATTCCGCGACAAGATAAAATCCATGTTCGCCTTGGTGGAAAATCCGTGAAACACCCGCGAGTACTGTGGGCCGATCCAGCGGGTGATCCTCGGTTTCCAGCGCCATAGCAATGTTAAACTCGACCAGCGTCGGTGCGTCGGCCGTCGTGGCTGGACGTACGGTAATCCTGGGTGACTTCACCGTTGTGAGATTCCTTTTAGTGTTGGGTTGCTGGAGTGATTAACACTAGATATATCATAATTGACAGTCGAGACAGGTAATCTTTGGGGCAAATGGAATGAATGAATCGGTCAAAAACGTGTCGTTTATCGGACTTGGTGTGATGGGCTATCCGATGGCAGGGCACCTCTCAAAGGGGGGTTACAGTGTTCGGGTTTACAACCGCAGCAAAGATAAGGCAAACAAATGGGTTGAGGAACACGGTGGTGCCCAGGCGGATACGCCAGCCGAAGTTGCCAACGGAGCGGACATCGTTTTTGCCTGCGTTGGTAATGACGATGACATTCGTTCGGTGACCATCGGGTCGGACGGCGCTTATTCGGGCATGGCAGCCGGTGCTTGCTTCGTTGATCACACAACAGCTTCGGCTGAGGTGGCGCGGGCACTGTCAGCCCAGGCTGATGATCTTGGATTCAGTTTCCTCGACGCGCCGGTGTCCGGTGGTCAGGCCGGTGCAGAGAACGGTATCCTGACTGTCATGGTTGGCGGTGAGCCCGGTCCATTCGAACGCGTAAAACCGGTGATTGACAGTTATGCCCGTGCCTGTCAGCTGATGGGCCCGGTCGGAAATGGACAGCTCACAAAGATGGTCAACCAGATTGCGATTGCCGGGCTCGTACAGGGCCTGTCTGAAGCAGTAAACTTTGCCGACAAGGCCGGGTTGGATGTTAAACAGGTGCTCGATGTGATCTCAAAAGGCGCGGCCCAGTCGTGGCAGATGGAAAACCGGGGCGTGACGATGTACGAGGATAAGTTCGAGTTTGGGTTTGCAGTGGATTGGATGCGAAAAGATCTTGGCCTGTGTTTGGCCGAGTCAGATCGCAATGGTGCGCTGTTACCGGCCACTGCATTGGTCAACCAGTTTTATGCCTCAGTCAAGGCGCGTGGGGGCGGCCGCTGGGATACCTCGAGTCTGATACGCCTGCTCCGCCAAACCTGATACCATGTATTGCCCTTCAATTTTCTGCAGGTTCGCGCCGGATCGGTTGCTGGAGTAAGCCATGAAAGCCGTCAGAATTAACCTTTTTAGCGATACACAGTCCCAACCCACCCCGGCGATGCGCGAGGCCATGGCATCAGCAGAGGTCGGTGATGAGCAGCACCGACTGGATCCGAGTGTCAACAAGCTTTGCCGGGAAGTCACAGAACTTCTGGGCAAGGAAGATGCCCTGTTCCTGCCATCCGGCACGATGTGTAACCAGATTTCATTGGCGGTTCACTGTGGGGCGGGGGATGAAATCATTGCAGATCGGTCTGCACACATCATCAATTATGAAGCCGGTGGTCCGGCTGTACTTTCACGGTCCCTCGTTCGTACGCTCGATGGTGATAGCGGTGTCTTTAATGCGGAAGACGTTCAGAAAGCGATTCGTAACGGTTCCTATCATGAGCCCAGGTCCCGTCTGGTCGTTGTGGAACAGACATCGAACCGAGGTGGCGGCGCCATCTGGCCATTGGCGACGCTTCAGGAGGTTGCGGCTGTCGCGCGCGAACAAGGTCTGAACCTGCACATGGACGGTGCGCGGCTGATGAATGCTGTCGTCGCCTCCGGCGTCCCGGCAGCGGATTTTGCAGCCACTGTTGATTCGCTGTGGCTCGATCTGAGTAAAGGTCTCGGCTGCCCGGTCGGGGCGGTGTTGGCGGGTACTCATGAATTTATCGATGAGGCATGGCGCTGGAAACATCGCGTGGGTGGCGCGATGCGGCAGGCCGGGATTATCGCGGCTGCCGGCAGCTGGGCACTGGCAAATCATGTTGAACGCCTGGCCGAAGATCATGACAATGCCCGGCAATTTGCCCAGCGCATATCAGCTATTCCCGGTGTTCAGCTGGTCAACGAGGACGTGCAGACCAATCTCGTCTTCTTCGATGTTTCAGGGTCACGGTTGTCTGCCCAGGACATCTCTGTCCGCTTGCGCGAACAGGGGGTATGGATCGGTGCAATCGACAGCAAAAGAATGAGGGGAGTCACGCACCTCGATGTCAACCGGGATGATGTGGATGAGGCTGCTGACAGACTGGCCGAGGTGATCAACGGATAGCGGTTTTTGCTGAGTACTGCAGCCTGACCCAGGGCAGCTCCGACAATATCGTGACGTGTACCGGCCGACTCAAGTTGGCGGGTAGTGGGAGCGGTTAGCTGCTCCAGTTTTCGCGCAGTCTTTCGTGGTTCAGGGCCAGCCACTGCAGTGCGACCAGGGTCTTGGCGTTACAGATGCTGCCGTCTTCCAGCAGGGCAAGCGCGTCTGCCAAAGGCCAACACTCGGCTTTGATGTTTTCACCTTCTTCAGCAAGGCCGTGATAGCCGCCGACTGTGGACGCGTCAGTACGCCCACAGAACAGGTTGATCAATTCTGAACTGCCGCCGGGTGTACTGAAGAAACGCCCGATCAACTCCAGTTCTGTGATAACGCATCCTGCCTCCTCCTGGGCCTCACGGATGGCCACGTCACCGGCTGTCTCACCGGTCTCCATGACACCGGCAACGCATTCGAGCAGCCAGGGGTGAGGCCATGATCCAGCCCAGGCGCCGACTCGAAACTGTTCGACCAGGACGATTTCTTGGCGATTCGGGTCATATGGCAGCACAGCAGAAATTTCTTTCCGGTGCATGACTTCACGATCCAGCACTTTACTCCAGCCACCCTGGTAGTGTTCGTGTGAGAGTTTGTAGCGGTCCACCTTGAGGTAACCACTGTAGACCGTGCTATGGTCCTGCACTCGAATCCCCAGCGGCGGCCTTTTCCGATCTTCTTCAGACATGGATGTTTTACAGTGGGGGGATCGCAGGCGTGCCCAGCCTGTCTTTCGAGGTCCCAATCACTTTTTCGATACAAAGTGCGATGGCAAGCAGTTTTTCTTCTGCACCGTGGCGTGCCATGATCTGCAACCCAACAGGCAGGCCTGCTGTATCCAGTCCGACAGGTAATGTCAGAGAACACAAGCCCAGTGTGTTGCCGGAACAGGTATTGCGCAGCGACATCAGGTTAAGCGGGCGGTAACGATCGACCTGTTGAACATCATCGAGCTTTGGCGGGGTGATAGGTACCGTCGGGCTCACGATAACGTCGTTGGATTCAAATCTGGCATTTGCACTGAGCTGCAGCTGGTTGATATGCCGACGGCGCTTCAGGTATTCCGTTGCCGACATGGAAGCACCACCAAGGATTCGCTGAGACACGAGGGGGTCCAGCATCTCGAGCCACTCAGGCATTTCGGAGGAAAGGAACTCGTGGATTTCGGCCGCAGTCACGTTGCCGGCCTTGAGCAGTTCAATGGCATCGCCGACTTCAGGTAAGCGGGCATCGGTAACACGAACCCCTTTCTGACTGAGTTCGTCCAGAGCGGTCTCTACTGATTCAACAATCCCGGAATCGCATTCCTCCCACAGTACGGATTCCCCCCGACCAATTACAAAATCGCCGGTTGTGCAGTGGCTCGCCTGATCGACAAATTTCAGTGCTCGTCCTTGGTGTTCAGGGTCCATCGCTGCAAAGCTAAATACCGCATCTGCAACTGTCCGTGTCAGAATGCCGGCGGTATCAAGGGTCGGACTCAGCGGGAAAATACCCTCCAGTGACCATCGTCCAAAGCTGGTTTTGAGCCCGACGTTGCCAGTCATGCTGGCCGGTATCCGAACCGATCCTGCAGTGTCTGATCCCAGTGCAAGCAGCGCGGTGCCTTCCTGCAGGCTGACACCCGCGCCGCTGCTTGAGCCGCCCGGTACGCGGTATGCTGTTGAATCCCATGGATTTCTTGGTGTTCCCCAGTGGTTGTTAACCCCTAAGCCACCAAAAGCGAATTCAACCGTATGGGTTTTCCCGATAAAGACAGCTTGTTGCTCGTCAAGGCCTGTGATAACCGGTCCTTGTGCCATCAAGGTGTCCGGAATGGAAACCGGCGAGCCGGCAAAGGTCTGCAGACCGTCGACGTTGTAGAGATCCTTGACGGACACGGGTATGCCCTGGAGAAGCCCGTGGTCTTCGCCGGCGGAAAATGAGGCATCTGCCCTGGCAGCTGCGCTGCGGGCATCCTGCGGCTGCCAGTATTTATAGGCACCAAGCGTGCTGTTGTGTTTTGCGATGGCCTGTTCAGTAAGGTCTCCTGCCGTCAGGTTTCCGTTGCGAAAAGCGGTGTAGAGCTCAAACAAAGACAGGTGCAATGGGTTGTTGACCACGTTTCCTTGCTCCTCAGCGATGCGTTTATGTGGACTGTTCTGCGGTGCTGAAACAGCGGACACCACCAAATGAGTCAAACTCAAGCCGGGTCGGTTTGTGCCCAGTATATTCTGCAAACTGTATCAGATCTTTCACAGATATCGTGATGGTATGGTGATTGTCCAGTGGATGCAGATGGATCACTTCGTGATCAAGCAACGAGCTATCTATAGCGAACTGGACCGCATTTCCAGGGTCATTGATCAGTGCCAGCGGTGAGACAGCACCTGGCGATACACCGAGATACCGGCCCAGTCTGTCTTCGGATGCGAAAGAAAATCGACCGTTTGAACCCGTGTAGCCCATCGCTGCGGCGAGGGCCTTGAGGTCAATTTGGCGGTCTTCATTGCAGGTGATGAGCCACATGGCGCCTTTCTTGTTGCGCATAAACAGATTCTTGGTATAACTGCCGTGAGGGTCGGTTTCACGCAGGCTTTTGCTCTGGGCCACCGTAAACATGGCGTCATGACTGACCGTCTTGTGCTCGATTTTCAGCTCTGAAAGAAATTCAAGCAGAGCGGTATGGGAGTATGGTCTGGAGCCATCATCAAGCATCATCGATCTGTGATTGATATTCATTGCCGTGAGATCTGAACCAAAAAGTAGGGCGCTATAATGGCCAGGTGATGGTTGACTGTATGCGTAGCCTCGATTCTGCCACAGACACTGGAGTTTTCTTGCACGATGCCTCAACGAACCACCCGCAGTTCATCAAAGCACAAGCCGCGTAAACCGGTTCCGACCGCGCGAGATCTCGAACAAGTCTTGCTGTCGGACTTCACGGAACGCTCATACCTCAACTATTCGATGTATGTGATCCTGGATAGGGCCTTACCGCGTTTGTCCGATGGCTTAAAACCCGTTCAACGCAGAATCATTTATGCGATGTCTGAATTGGGCCTTAATGCCAGCAATAAATACAAGAAGTCCGCAAGAACCGTGGGCGATGTACTCGGTAAATTTCACCCGCACGGCGATGCCGCATGTTATGAGGCGATGGTGCTGATGGCTCAGTCGTTCAGTTTCCGCTATCCCCTGATTGATGGGCAGGGAAACTGGGGTTCACAGGATGATCCAAAGTCCTTTGCTGCAATGCGCTATACCGAGGCCAGGTTGTCACGGTTTGCCGATGTGCTGCTGTCTGAACTTGGCCAGGGCACGGTCGACTGGGGGCCAAACTTTGATGGCACGCTGTCAGAACCGAGAAACCTGCCATCGAGGTTGCCGACCATTCTGATCAATGGTGCTTCCGGAATTGCAGTGGGTATGGCAACCGATATCCTGCCACACAATATTCGCGAGGTTGTGTCCGCGTGCGTACGTTTGCTCGAAAACAGCCAGGTCAGTATCGAAGGGCTGACAGAGCATATTCGAGGACCGGACTTTCCGACCGAAGCAGAGATCATCACACCCGCCGAGGAAGTGCTTGAGATCTATAAAACTGGCACAGGATCTATTCGCCAACGAGCCGTGTGGGTGGGGGAAGAAGGTAATATCATTGTGACTGCGCTTCCTTATCAGGTGTCGGGAGAACGAATAGTCGAACAGGTTGCCGCTCAGATGTCGGCTAAAAAACTCCCTATGGTAGACGACATTCGTGATGAATCAGATCATAAAAATCCGACCCGTCTGGTGATTGAGCCGCGGTCGAACAGAGTCGATCATTCAACGTTGATGGCACATCTGTTTGCGACGACTTCGCTGGAACAGAGTCACCGTGTCAACATGAATATTATCGGCCTTGATGGGAGACCTAGGGTCTACGATCTTAAGAAGTTGTTGCGTGAGTGGCTGGATTTTCGGTTGGCCACTGTCAAACGCCGACTTCAGTTTCGTTTAGACCGGGTTGTCAAACGATTGCATATTCTTGAAGGGCTGCTCATAGCGTTTCTGAATCTGGACACGGTCATAAAGATCATACGCAAAGAAGACAAACCAAAGCCTGTGCTGATGCGGCGCTTCAAACTATCCGACGATCAGGCAGATGCCATTCTCGATCTTCGCCTGCGCCAGCTCGCTCGGCTAGAAGAGATCAAGATCAAAGGAGAAGAAGAAGAACTCGGGCGTGAAAATGCTGACTTACAGAAGATTCTTAAGTCCCGGGACAAGCTGAAACGGGTTGTCCGGGATGAACTGCTGGCAGATGCAGAAGAATTCGGAGATGAGCGCCGCTCACCTTTGGTGCAGCGAGAAGCTGCCCGGGCGCTGAGTGAAACAGATCTGATCCCATCAGAACCAATCACGGTCGTTCTTTCCGAAAAAGGATGGATTCGTGCTGCCAAGGGTGTGGATATCAATCCGCGAGAGTTGAATTATCGTGGTGATGATGGATACCTTCATTTTGCTGTAGGGCGCAGCAATCAGATTCTTCTCTCGATAGACTCGACAGGCAGAACCTATACCATGCCGGCACACACGCTGCCATCGGCCCGCGGGATGGGCGAACCGGTCAGCAAGCAGTTGAAGCCTCCACAGGGTGCGACGTTCAAAGGCGTCATGATCGGCTCTCCTGAGACACAGTATTTGCTGGCGACTGATTCTGGCTATGGATTCGTGGCGTCGCTTGGAGAAATGGTAAGCCGCAATAAATCAGGCAAAGCTGTACTGCGCGCCCGCGATGCGGGTGTCCTGTCTCCTCAACTGGTATATGATTATGAGGATGACTGGCTCGCAGCCGTGACCAGTGCGGGCAGGCTGCTGGTATTTGCGTTGGCTGATCTGCCAGTGATGGCCAAGGGTAAGGGTGTCAAGATCATCAATGTCCCAATTGCCCGTTACAAATCGGGTGAAGAGCGGCTGGTTGCTGTAGCCGTATTCCGTGAAGGCGACTGGTTACGGTTGTACAGTGGCAAGCAGCATATGAAGCTAAAACCGGCCGACATTGACCTTTACCTGGGAACCAGGGCACAGCGTGGCGGAAATCTGCCGCGAGGTTATCGCCAACCTACCGCGCTGGAAATCGATCGAGGAGACGTCTGAGACGGTCAGTTCTGTTTGCCGTGTTCTGACACGAGAACAACCAGACCGCTGCCGACCACCAGCAAAGCACCTGCGATTACTGCGGTTGTCGGCAGGTCGTGAAAAATAACCCAGCCGTAAAAAGCAGCCCAGCCCAGTGTGCTGTATTCCAGAGCACCGACGAGGTAAACCGGTGCATACTTGAAACCGTTGGTCAGAGAGTACTGACCGCCGAGGCCGATCAGACCCAGCAGGAGCATTAATGCAAAATCGTTGGCCGATGGTGGAATCCACAGGAAGGGTGCCGCCAAGGCTGAAACAACCAGTATCAGTGCTGAGCCTGTCAGTAGCATTAATTCGGTAGATTCTGAGACCGACATGCGGCGGGTTTGTACACCGAGCGCCGCAAACATCAAGCAACCGAACAGTGCTGCGCCAGCGCCTAACCAGTCGACCTCACTGCCGCTGGGCTGCACGATAAATATGACACCGATAAATCCGGTAATGACAGCCAGTATTTGCCGTCCGTTGGGGTGTTCTGCAAGTACGAGACCCGACAGCAGTGTCAGAAAAATCGGGTAGGCGGCAACGATCGATACCGCGTCGACCAATGGCATTCTTGAGAGGGCAAAGTAGTAGCTCAAGAACGCGACCAGATTAAAGAACGCGCGCAGTATGTGCGCCGCCGGCTTCGTGGTAGTCAATCCTTGCCAGCCATATCGAGCGCGAACGGCGAGAAACATCAGGGGCACGCTGAGGGCGCTGCGGATCAACAGCAGCTGTAACAGCGTATAGTTGTCAGACAGCCATTTGATCAGCGCATCCTGGGTCGAAAAGAGCAGGCTGGCCAGCAGCGCAAACAGTGCACCACGCCAGTGGCGATGGTCGGGTCTTGAGTGAAGTCCAGCCACTGTTTACTGGCACCTGTTGTGGTGACTGCACTGCAGGCAGCGGTCGCCAGCGAGTCGGCTGTACACCGCTAAAAGGGCAGTTTTAGTTCAGGCCGAAGTGCCAGAAGTTGGGTGCGGAATTGTTCCTGGATCTCGGTCAGCTGTTGTCGGTTGTCAGCTTCAAATCGCAGAATCACTGTGGGCGTGGTGTTAGAGGCTCTGGCGAGGCCGAAACCGGTCTCAAAGTCCACACGTATGCCGTCAATGGTGCAGATCTCTCCGGTTGGAAACCGCGCGTTCCTGACAAATTGCTCGACCAGTGCGTGGTGTTCTCCTTCTTCCATTTCAAGGCGTAATTCGGGCGTACTGACG
>Ga0207991_1001096_pt1 | contig 17144 bp, 11 predicted proteins | sample ETN07SmetaG_FD_185786 | JGI IMG/M metagenome (GOLD analysis project Ga0207991, IMG submission 185786) | Marine microbial and viral communities from oxygen minimum zone, Eastern Pacific Ocean - ETNP2014F14-07SV275 (SPAdes) (version 2) | ecosystem: Environmental > Aquatic > Marine > Oceanic ... | reverse complement strand
AATGAATAAGAAGAGCAACCCTAACGAAAGGACGTTTCTCTTGCTGGTTTGAATAATTGTTTTCATGAAATGTGTCCGCATTTTTGCCGGCATATATGATACATGCTGGACAAGTAAGTTAAATTGTGTAATAAACCCGATATTAATGAGTTCGGAATTTACACTTAAAAAGAAATCTATCTCATTTTTTTAGCTAACACCAAAGGTTTACTTTTGTCCCATACAAGGATATTAGACGTAGATGCCGATAGGTAGGCAGTGACATGCTAGGATAAACATCTATAATAAAACCTGTCATTGCGAGCGTAATGAAATGGAGCGCGGCAATCTTGTTTTTAAGAATGCGCAACACCAAACTAGATTGCCACGGTTTCTATCGAAACCTCGCAATGACAGATTAAGATAGTCCTATCTACAAACACATCTGTCATTCCGGGCGCAGACCCGGAATCCAGTAAAACAAACATGAGCCATCTCCTAACTGGATACCGGCTCGTTGGCAGGTATGACAGCACCTTCTACGCTTTGTCATACTGAGCGCAGTGAAGTATCTCAATCAACTGATGGGTGGAAATATGATGTTTGAGATTCTTCCTGGCCGGCCCTTCCGTTAGACGGGAGCAGGCGGGCATTCACTAAGTTCTTTCAGAATGACAACGCTAACACTAATTAACGCAAACTGGCCTGTGCCGCAGCCAAGCGGGCAATAGGTACGCGATAGGGAGAACAGCTTACATAGTCTAATCCTGTCTCTTTACAAAACTGGATGGAAGCAGGATCGCCCCCATGTTCTCCGCAAATACCGATCTTTAAACTGCTATTCACGCCTCGGCCCAACTTTACAGCCATGGATACTAGTTTACCCACACCGCTCACGTCCAAACTTTGAAACGGATCTCCCGGAAGAATATTTTTTTCTAAATAATCCGGCAGGAAAGAACCAATATCATCTCGACTAAATCCAAACGTGGTTTGGGTCAGATCGTTGGTTCCAAAGCTGAAAAATTCAGCATGTTCCGCAATTTCGTCTGCCGTGAGACAAGCCCGAGGTAGCTCAATCATGGTCCCAACGAGAAAGTCAATTTCCACACCTGTTTCTGCCAAAACCTCTTTGGCCACGCTCCGAACAATGGCTTCCTGATTTGTGTATTCTGTCACAGTTCCCACCAACGGGATCATGATTTCAGGCAATACTGAAATGCCATCTTGTGTCAATTCCGCCGTGGCTTCAAAAATAGCTCGAGCCTGCATTTCGGTGATCTCCGGATAGGCGATTCCCAATCGGCAGCCCCGATGACCCAACATGGGATTCAATTCATGGAGTCCGGCGATCCGTTTTTCAATGGTGGATATTTCCAGTCCCAGATGCTCAGCCAATTCTTGGACTTGGTCATCATTCAACGTAATAAATTCATGCAAAGGCGGATCCAATAAGCGGATGGTAACGGGCTTACCTTCCATGGCTGTTAAAATGCCTTTAAAATCTTCTTTCTGGAACGGGAGCAAACCCATAACAGCCGCCCGGCGATCCGTTTCATTATCGGCCAGAATCATTTTCCGCATGGCAAGAATTCGTGTTTCATCAAAGAACATATGTTCGGTCCGGCACAGTCCAATTCCTTCGGCCCCAAACCGGATTGCCTGTTCCGCATCCGCTGGACTTTCCGCATTGGTTCGTATTTTTAATGACCGGAATTCATCCGACCATTCCATCAATACTTTGTATTCTTCATGTGTGTCCGGGTCAGCAGGAATCAGATCAACTTTTCCTTCATAAAGGTTCCCAAGGGTTCCGTTCATGGTGACCCAGTCGCCCTCTTTTAAAACTGAATTATCGATAGAAACTTCTCTGTCTTGAACATTAATATGGATTGCACTACAGCCCACGATACAGCATTTACCCCAGCCTCGTGCCACCAGCGCTGCGTGGGATGTCATGCCGCCTTTGGCGGTTAAAATAGCTTCTGCCGCATGCATGCCATGGACGTCTTCCGGTGATGTTTCTTCCCGGATCAGGATTACTTTTTCGCCTCGCTTATGCCAAGCCTCTGCATCATCGGCAGTAAAAACGATTCGTCCTGTTGCGCCTCCGGGTCCTGCCGGTAATCCTTTCGCTAAAAAGGGTGCATTTTTCTCTGAAGCTGTATCCAGCATGGGATGAAGTAATTCATCCAATTGTTCCGGCTTAACCCGCATGATGGCTGTCTGTTTATCAATCAACCCCTCATTGGCCATATCCACAGCCATTTTAATGGCAGCGGCGCCAGTCCGTTTTCCCGTTCGGGTTTGGAGCATCCATAATCTGCCATCTTGGATGGTGAATTCAATGTCCTGCATATCGGAGTAATGGGCTTCAAGGTTGTTCCGAATGTGGAAAAGTTCCTTATAAATTCCTGGCATGGAAGATTGCAATGAAGGGAGGTCCTGTGTCTCAGATGTTTTCGTGTCTTCATTCAATGGATTCGGTGTTCGGAGCCCGGCCACCACATCTTCTCCCTGTGCGTTGGAGAGCCATTCACCAAAAAATATATTTTCGCCTGTTGCAGGATTTCGGGTAAAGGCAACGCCCGTGGCAGAATTTTCACCCATATTTCCAAAGACCATGGCTTGAACATTCACAGCCGTTCCCCACTCATCCGGGATATTTTCAATCCGGCGATAACTGATAGCTCTACTTCCATTCCAGCTTTTGAATACAGCTTTAATTCCACCCCAAAGTTGTGCTTTCGGGTCATCAGGAAAATCTTCACCAAATGTGGATTGAATCTTAGATTTGAACGAATCAGAAACAATGATCCAATCATCGGCTGATAGGTCCGTATCTGCTGTTAATCCCCTTTCTTCTTTATATGTATCTAAAATAGATTCAAGTTTTTGCCGGATACCTTCTCCGTCAGCAGGCTCAATCCCGGTTGCTTTTTCCATAACAACATCTGCATACATCATAATGAGTCGACGGTAAGCATCATAAACAAAGCGGGGATTATTGGTTTTTTTAATGAGTCCCGGAATGGTAGATGATGCCAAGCCAACATTCAAAACTGTGTCCATCATGCCTGGCATGGATTGTCTCGCGCCTGATCGGACGGACATCAATAATGGATTATTTTCATCTCCAAATTTTGAATCCATAATATTCTCAGTTGCGATGAGAGCTTCCATCACTTGATCATTTAATTCATCGGGGAAATTGAGATTATGATCATAATACTGTTTACAAACGTCAGTTGTAATGGTAAACCCGGGAGGGACCGGAATGCCCAGGAGGTTCATTTCCGCCAAGTTGGCGCCTTTTCCACCCAGTAGATTCTTCATATCGGCCGTACCATCGGCTTCGCCGTTTCCAAAAAGATACACGTTTTTCATGAATGCGTGTCCTTTTAAATGACGATTAAAAAGGGGAGTGTATTAGAAGGATGGTGTAAAATATCTGATCTCTTTCAGATTTCCATTCTTATCATAGAAGTACCATTTATCGATCATTTTCCCATTTAGATAGGTGCCCTGCATTTCTTTCCGGGTCCGATCATGGTCCCACCAACTGGTCCAGGTTGCATCTTTTTTACCCCCGGCATAATATCCTTCTGTGAGTCGATTATCATTGAACCATGCAATCCATTTACCCTCTTTTGTACCATCGGTAAATGTTCCTTCTTGAACTATTTGTCCATCATTATCCCAAAAAAACCATAGACCATCTGCATTGCCATTTACCAGATTCCCTTCTTTTTCTTTGATGCCATTTTTATGAAAGAATGTCCAAAAGCCATTCATAATTCCCTCATCATAAACACCGTGAGATTTCATACGTTCATTGTCATACCATTCAGTCCAATCACCATGGCGTTCACCATTTATAAATGAGCCTTGTTCTTGTTTGTTGCCACTCCATGGAACATCTGGTTCCGGATCTGGCACATCTACAATAATAATTTCTGGTACATCTTTTCCACTGGGAAACCATTTGACCCATTGACCGTCTTTTTTACCGTCCAGTGTTTTCCCCAAAAATAAATATCCCGCTTCCTGATTTTCTTGAGTGATAATACCTGTGAATGGATCATCTTCTCCAAGTTTATAAAATATACCACTCCGCTCTGAGAGATCTTCCAAAACAATATGTTCTAAGCCACTCCCGAAATCAAAATCAAAATCTTTTTCACCTTTTGTATTCCAATACGTCCAAAGGCCTTCTGGTAAACCTACTTTAAAATAACCTTCCCGCTGCATCACGCCATCTTCATAAAAATATGTGGTTAAACCCTCTCGGTCTCCATTTTGATGATAACCCTGTTCTTTTATCTGGTCGCTGTTAGGGTGCCAAATAAGCCAAGGGCCTTCCGGCGTATCCGAATTATAGGCAGTCATCGTGCTACGATAGCCATTTTCCCAATAGGTGCTTGGGCCATCCAATGTGCCATTCTTATAAAATTTTTCTTCTTGCTTTTCTTCCGGCGTTAACCACAATGTTGATCGTCCATTTCGTTGCCCATCTGCAAAGGTGATTTCCTCAGCAAGAGATCCATCAGTGTTATAATACAACCATGCGCCATCTTGTACATCACTTTGGGTATAATTCCCCTCAGATTGTTTAACACCGGAATCGTACCACCAAGTCCACACACCGCTTTGTTCCCCATCAACGTAATGGCCTTCCATTTCCTTATTATCGTTTAGATACCACCACCAGTTCCAAAGTTCTTCATCATTTTCTGCTTGATAGGTACCACCATTATAGCTCCAGTTTCCATCGGTAAAAATAAGATTATCATCATTCTCATACCACCAGGTCCATCGACCATGAGGTTTCCCTCTATAATAAGATTGCTCCATTTTTAAATGATGGTTCTTATACCAGTATTTATAGGTGCCATTTACCCGACCCATGTCAAAATTGCCCTGTTCTTTTAATGAACCGCTTTCGTACCAAAGAGACCATTCGCCATGTTTTTTCCCTCTGTAATAAATTCCATCAACCTCTTTTTGACCATTACGATACCATTGAACCCATTGTCCGTCCCGCTTCCCAGATGTGAATCGGCCCAACATCAGATATTCTTTGATCCCGCCAGTCTCAATAACCATTCCAGTGTATGACTTATGTTTTCCTATCTTATAAAAAGTACCATCCCGCTCTTCAAGTTCAGCGATTCGAACACGTTCAAGCCCATTGCCATAATCAAAAATAAAATCTTTGTTTCCATCTGTGTGGTAATAAGTCCATACTCCTTCAAATTCATTCTCGCGAATGACACCTTCTCTGTCTTTATTTCCATTATCGTACCAAACAGTCACTTTTCCATCGATAGTACCATTGGCATAGGTCTCTTCCAGATTTTTATCATCTGCATTGTTCCATAATGTCCAAATGCCATGTTTTACATTAGATTTATAAGGGCCTTCCCGATCTTTTACACCATCAGGGAACCACCAAATCCATTGCCCATCCATTGCGCCATTCATATAGTTCTCTTGCCGTTCTAGAGTTCCGTCGTTATACCAAAATGTCCAAGTACCATCGAGTTCACCTTGATTATATGACCCCTCAACAACTTTATAATTATCAGAATTCCACTGAATAAATACACCGTGTTTTTGGCCTTTATTGAATCCGGCTTCTTTTGTTTTGCGCCCGTCATCATCCCAATAGGTCCATTTTTTATCCAATCTATTATCAGCATAATGGCCGGATTTTTCTTTAATAATGCCATTGTCATACCAAGATGTCCACCGCCCATTTAATTTTCCAGAATCATAGGTGGCTTGAAATTTTTTATTTCCGTTGGGAAACCAAGATGTCCAAACACTATCTCGTTCACCGTTGGTAAATTTTCTTTCGGATTTTCGGCCACCATCCTGAAACCATTGTAGCCATAATCCATCTTGCTGACCATCGTGGAAATGTGTTTCTTCTTTTTTAATTCCAGAATCATAGTACCATGTCCATAATCCATCTTGCCGACCGGAAGTGTAAGATCCTTCTTCGGATTTATTTCCATTTTCATGCCAGCGGATTAAATCGCCACTCAGTTTACCTGCTGTATAATTGGCTTCTTCTTTACGATTATTATTTTGATACCAAATAGTCCAAACGCCTTCGCGGTTACCGGATGAATAAGAACCTTCCTGTTGTTTTTGGGGTGGATCGTAATAGGTATCACCATCTATATCTAAGGTGACAGTCTCGGTGGAATCCCACACACCATTCCCTTCTCCTTCATCCTGAGTGTCGGGTTCGTCGTCTTCACCAAAATCCTGAAAGACCTCTCCTTCATACCAAAAAGTCCAGAGTCCGTCCCGAACACCATGGGTGTAGTTGCCTTCAGTGTGAAGTGCGCCACTTAAATAATTTGATTTCACCAATCCATCGTTTTGGGCAAAAGCCATCGACGACAGAATGATAAAAATAACCCACGTTTTCCGCATGGTCAATTCCTCGTTTTCATTCTATGAATCATGGGAGGCTGGTTGGATGAAGAGTTGATTCATCCCCCTCTCGGATACCATTTGAGATTAAAATTAAGGCAACAATGCACTAAAGTCAAAAAAAGGATTAAAATATCAATTTCCTTTATTCAGGCGAATCCAGAAGCTTTGACCGAATTTATCGTTCAAATTTATGAGGCCTTCATTAGAATTGTTCGTGCCTAGAAAAGCAGTTTCAGTTTCAAATTTATTATTGGTTCGAAGATATCCACCCCCATCACGACCATTTCCTAAGAAAGTTGTCATCTTCCCAAATTGGTTATAGGTCCGTAGATAACCACTCCCTAAAAAGGAGCCCGTTTCTCCAGCGGCATCATACACTCTCATTTGGCCCGAACTATCGGCCCCCGTGCCTAAATACACTGTTTCCTGTCCATCAAAATTATAAGTACGTAAATAACCACCCCCGTTGGATCCTGTCCCCAAAAATAGCGTTCGTTCTCCATATTCGTTATAGGCCTGATAGTAACCTTCTCCAAGATAAGATGATGTTTCCCCATCTTGCGTATAAATCCGGAGTTGACCGGCATTATCGGATCCCGTCCCCAAATAGGATGTTTCTTTTCCAGAATTATTATAGGTTCGAATGTAACCACCACCCATTCGCCCCGTTCCCACATAAGCAGATTCATCACCGCTACCATTATAGGCACGCATATAACCCCCACCATCTTTACCTGTCCCAATAAACAAGGTCGGTTCACCAAATTGGTTATAGGTTTGTAAATATCCGTTTCCCAGATATCCCATAATCGTTCCACGATCATCTTCAATGGTTAAACTGCGAACAACCAAATGTCCGAGTTCATCCGTGTTTGTACGAAACCCTAAAGTTGAAAAAATCAGCAATGTCCCCAAGACACCAATGACCACACTTTTTGGATCAATGACCCTCATAAAATACCTCCAGAATTTATTGTCATTGAAAGAATAATCCCTAATTTACTCATATTCATAGATCATAACCCTAAAAGGAATTTCACGATCTTTCGCGCCCCTTCTAATAGTATCGTATTGAATAATTTGATCAATTCTTCCATTTTTAGTATAAGAATAAACTTTCTTTTCGATCAATCGTTCTTCGCCATCCAAGAATGCAACCATCACTGGACGACCCTGTTGATTAAATTGTGTCTCTTTTTCGGATAGAATCTTAAAGGTTGAATCCGCATGATATTGATTAATTTTATTTGATGCTTCGTCATAAACAGTGTTAATTGTTTCGGTGATCACACCATCAGAATTAAATAGATTTATTTTGGATGTTCTTCCCTGGTCATCATATTCATAGGTCTTGGACCCTACAGATTTTCCCATTCGTTCAACCGAAACTTCATGAGCCAGTTGTCCACTTTGGTTATAAAAATAAGTGGTTCTAACTAAAACGGAAGGGTCAAAATATTCCCCAATCTTATGAGGAACTCGCAATGAATCCAACGCATAGCTTGTTACCTCCAGGATATAGCCTTCATACAGTTCCTTTTGTTCTAGTAGGGTTCCCGTAGAATCGTAATCATAACTTTCTCCCCAAATCATTTCGCCCGGGTCATCTCGAATGGGCTTCATTTCCGGATTAAGAGCCATTTTGGGATTATACCGAATGCGTTTAATGATTCGACCTACATGATCAAATTTTTGAAATTCTGTCCAATAAAGCGTATCACTCATACCGTAAAGAGATGTTTTAACTCTGTTCCCTGCAAAATCATTTTTGAATTGATAAGATAACAGAGTCTCTTTTTCATAAGTTCGCTGAAGCTTAAGTCCTTCATGCGGCCCCAAAACGTAAACATATTTTTCGCTGAGAGGAAGTGTATGGGTATAGATCGTACTATCCACTAAAAATCCATCCTGATCAAATGTCATTACAATGGAATTCTTGACTTCTTGTGTCTCCACACCAAAACTATTAAATATATGGAATACCTTGATTGTGGTGTGTTTTCCCCACAAACAAGAAAATAGGCCAATGGAAAGTAGCCAACCGGAGCGATTTAGTAAGGTCATCATCCTCAAATTTTAGAGAGTGTAGCGGATAATTCAAATGGTCAATTACCTCGATTTAATTGAGCTCATTTTATTAACAAAACCTCATTTTGAGCTAATCATCTAATAAGGGTGCTCCCCTGTTTGATAAAGGATGCCTTTGTATCTATATTCCAATAACCAAAGATCACTTATTAGGATACAAAAAATGAAAAACACACATTATCAAAGATCCACTCTCTTTTTAAAAACATTAGGTATTCTAATCTTCATCCCGTTTTTACAATCTCAGAATATCATTGATGCCTATTTAATCGGCAACTTTACCACCACCTTGATGGGAACACAGGCTCAGGGGTTAATCTTACCTCGTGATCTAGACTTTCATAAGGATACCGAGAGGCAGAATGAGCTTTGGGTTATAAATGAAAATAATCTTGATGGACGTAACCACGGCGGGAGCACTGTTACTTTTTATAATGCGGGGCAGGATAACCAATGGTCCGAATACAGACGGGATGCCTATTCAGGCCATTTCATGCATACGGCCAGCGCTATTGCCATGAGTGAAAACGGCACCTTCGGAAATCCCTTAGACGTTCAGGATGCAAATAATAATAATGGGTATTTTACCGGACCTGTCTTATGGCCCTCAGATACGTCAATTTATGCCCGTGTAAACCAAAATGGCCCAGAACTTGGCAGTCATTTGGATATGATCCACCAATCGCCATTTGGAGTAGGAATTGCTAGTGAAGGGGAGAATGTATATTGGATATTTGATGGGTACCATAATGCCATAGTCAAATATGATTTCGTAAATCCTCATAGTGCCGGAGGTGAATACCATTCAGATGGTAAAGTATGGCGACATTCAGATGTTGCGGTGAGTCGGGTTAGCGGATTATCCAGTCATATGGAATTTGACCCATCTTCAGGTTGGTTATATATCGCCGATACTGGGAATCAACGTATTATTCGTATGGATCCTAATTCCGGACAAATTGCAGGAAACTTGACTCCTTATGGAGAATCACTAGCAGGATATTGGAATATGTCTGGATCAGTTTGGAATGTTGTGGCTGATACGGGTTTGGTTCAGCCCACAGGGTTAGATATTTATCAAGGTCGACTATTAATTAGCGATTATTCAAATGGTGACATTATTGTATATGACATTACCCAGGATCCGATTATTGAATTAGGCCGGATCGAAACAGGGATCAGCAATCAGATTATGGGATTGAAGGTTGGCCCGGAAGGTGAAATCTGGTTTGTTTGTCATAACGCCCATGAGCTATATCAACTCACGACCTTATTGATGGGTGATGTAAATGGAGACGGTAATTATACCATTACAGATGTCATCCTTTGTGTACAATATGTTATGGGATTCATCGATCTGGAAGAAGATCAAATATACCGTAGTGATGTAAATTTCGATGGAGAAATTGATCTTTTTGATGTATTACATATTGTGGATGTGGTTACGAATTAAAACTGGCTAGTAGTGTATTAATTTCATAATTCATTTCTATATCATATAAAAACCTAAAAGATTGCTATTTTGCTGATTTTCGAGGTGAATTGTGAAATAATCCGAAACTAGAATAACAATTAATCTCTCTTTTTATTTAGTAGTTCTCCCCGCACAAAAGGGCCGCTTTTCCCTTTTTAGATTATCTATTGCCAAATATCTGAAATTTCCCTAAAATTACCGCTAGTCGAAGTTGACTAACTCATGCGGAGTCTCTACTTAAAACATTTATTTATAAAATGGTTGACAGCAACGTCTGTCTGCCTTGGCACCGGTGCGTCCTTGATAAACCTAAGTTATACCGTTAAAGATAATGGTGTAATGGTCAATCTAGATTATACTGAACCCATAAATAGTGATGATATAATAGTCTGGCAATCTGATAGACAATGGATTTATCTCAGTTTATTTGGTGTCAAAGCTCCTAAAAATAAAATTCCCCTAAAAAAACTTGAATGGCCTGTTAAAAAAATTGTATTGGATGAATTTAATGAGTCTACCCAATTGGCAATTTTAATTGGTAAACCAATTTTAGGGTACGATATATTAAACTCAAAAACATCATCAGGTACTGTATTGTTTATACGAACAAAACTAAAAGAATCTGAAATCGCCAATTTTAAAAGACATATTAACAATAATGGAACACCTGTTTATGATCTAGTACAATCATCAGATTCTCACGAAGATACCACAAGTTTTGAGATTACTTTTAATGAAGCTCGATTAGAATTGGGATCCAATTCAATTTTTAAATACAAAGAAAAATTATACACGACCAACCATCAGGATGAAGATAGTTCTAAGATTACCCCCGGACTCATGAGTGCTGAATTAATAACCGAAGCTGAAAATACCCCGGAAATAATTAATGTGAATAGCGATACTAGTGGGACTAGCAACCAAAAAGTGGGTGGGGCAGACTTAGTATCGCAAGATAAATCCGGGCGAGATGATTCTCACTTATATTCGTATATCAATCAATCAGAAATATTATATGAACCCCATGGACAAAAAGAAAGGTGGTACAGTAAACTTTTTAAAAAAATAAGAAACCAAATAAATTATAATAAAAAAAGAATGAACGGCTCTGCATATCTCAATAGTGACAAATTTAATGATTTGTATTTACCACATAGGAATGAACCTCAATACTACAATTATGCCTACGAGAAACCTTTACCAATTTATCCGGAATGGATTGAGATTAATGATATTGAAGCAGGTATTTTCCCAGCATCTTACCAGGAGCAATACAATCCGTTATTAGTATCAGAAGAGATTATGAGCGAGTCTGAACCCTATGCAATTTCTTCTAATTGGATTGATATTAGTCTTGGCGAGAGACCTTTTAAAGGCGAATACCCCAATCCTGACAAATATTTTTCTGGTCAAGTCAGTGTATCAAAATATTTCCCAAAGGGGATTCCTAATGATACCCTAGCTCAACAAAATTGGGATAAATTAGAGCCAAGGGAGTTGTCATTAGTTTCTGCAGGAATTAGTATAACAGCGAATATAGATGGTGTTCTAATTTATATTGATGGGATTTTGGTTGGAGAAACGCCCCTTCGTGAACCAATTGATATTACGCCAGGCTGGCATCAAGTGTATGGGCTAACACCCTCATTTGCAAAAGCCGTGAATGAATTCAGTACAGAATATTTATATAATGATCCTATTATAAGGAATAATCAAATGTTTGGATCTCGGGCGGTTTATGTGGATCCAAATGATGTTTCTGTCGTCGATTTCAAGTTAGAAAAAATTGGAAATGCTAAAAAATATTTAAATAAAACTAAGGGAGACATCATAATTGGGATCCCGGTAATAATGGCCCTACTTGGAATTATGTCATGGGGTATAATGTAATTTCACCTATCGTTCTGATTCGAATTTTTCTAATTTTTACCTATGAATCTACGCGATAAAATCCATTCTTATATTTTATCTCATTTGGTTGACCCAACAGAAAGAACCATTGGGGTAGAAGAAGAATGCTTTCTTTATACGAATAAAAATCGACGCCTTCCCGTAAATCCATGTGATGAATTTTCTGCCACAGATCTATTGGCAATCATGAATGAGAATGTGGGAAACAATGGAATTTATTCGCTGGAACCTGGTGGCCAGCTGGAATGGTCTAGCCTACCGTATCGGGATTTAAACACACTATTTTCTGCTTTAAGCCAACATAAGCAAGCTTTAATAGAAGTGGTAAATGCCAACGATTTAAGGATTATCAGTTATGGTGTCGAACCTAATTTTGCACCAAATGATATTGATCTAATCAATCAGTTAAAATATCAACTCATGAATGCCAACATGGAACAAAATGGCACTATGGGACAATGGATGATGCGGAATACCACCAGTGTCCAAGTCAATTTTGATATTACCAGTGAAAGAGACCTGGAAGACATGATATTTGTTGCCGATTGCGTACAACCGGTTTGTGCCTATCTTTTTGCAAACAGCCCTTTTCAAAATGGCTCCCCCACCGGAACAGAAAATATTCGAAATGTGATTTGGGAAAACACCGATAATGCCCGTTGCCGGAACTTGATCGATCATGGCATTGAATCCCCGGAAAGAATGATTGACCAATACATCGATTATATAATGACTGTTCCCGGCATTTTTGAACTGGATGAACATGGCATCATTGTTGCCACAGATAAAACGATGGGAGAAAGATTGGTTGATTTAGAAAGATCTGGGAAACTCCGTACAGTAGATATACAGGCCACCCTACATCAGATCTTTACCAATGTCCGCCTAAAGCATTTGGTGGAAGTCCGTGGAGCCGACCGTCCACCCATGGGTTATGAAATGGCACCCGTGGCTTTTTGGACTGGAATTCTTACGGTGGAAACTGTCCGGAATGAATGTCTGTCTGTTGTAAAAAATTGGTCAGTGGAAGACCGCCATACTTTCAATAAAGCATCTTTGGTTTTGGATGATTCCCAAATGGGTCCGGATGGAAAATCCTATGGCCACTGGAATCAATGGGTAGGTGATTTAGCCATAACAGGACTGAAAGAACGGGGCCTTGGTGAAGAAAAGTTCTTTGAAGAATTTTTTGAAATTGTTATGAAAAAGGGACCCTTCAGTCTACAGGCGTAGATTGAATCAGTACGATTTAGATAAAAACTAATTGAGAAAAGTCAAACAAAATAAGCTTGAAGTCAAGGGATGGAAAGTTGGAAACGCATCTGATTTTCTCGGGTTTTCACAAGAAGAATTAGATTATATTGATTTAAAAATTGCGCCCAGTAAAATATAAAATGGCGATTTGATTAAACAGGTTAGCTTCATGGTGCAATTTGAGATTGATTTTATTTTTATTACAAACTCAATTTGTTAGATGAAAAATAGCTAACATTATGAGTAATATCCCAAGCAAGATGAATCAAAAAACAATTCATAATCTCACTTGGATCCCCCCTTTCCTAATTGGACTTGGGTCTGTGGGGCTGGGGCTGGGTTGGCTTATTCACCCGGAGCCTTGGATTCTAGACCAAGCACCCAATGAAGCATTGCTTCAAACATCTTTTCAAACTTTGTTTGCAGCAGATTTAAATGTCCATCTCCCGGATTATTTATTGGTGATTTATCGCTTTTTTGGCTGGTGGGTAGTGTCCATAGGACTTCTCATCATGACCTATGTTCAGGTAACACGAATGGGAACTACCTTGGCGCGAAATTCAATCCTGGGTGTATTATTGACAATCTTGGTTGGGGTCGCCTATATGGTTTTTAATTTTATTCCATCGTCCCCGTTTAAAGTTGTTATTTATTTGCAATCTGCAATGTGGCTCACCAGCGCTTATTATTCTACACAATTGAGGGATTAGTTGTTTGGATTCTTCGTGCGATGGCATATTTGAATCCCTAATTTCAATCCTTGGATTTTAATCAATTTTCAATATGAATGACAAATTAGCAACAACACTGAGAACAGATAAATGGTGGATAGAACCATTGTGGACCGGGTTGGGGTTTCTTGGTTTTGTCGTATATACCACTTGGGCCGTATTCCAGGCCGATCACTACTGGTGGAGTGCCGGGAATGAGGGCTTTGGCGGTTATTTGTCCCCCTTTTATTCTCCCCTTTTATTTATCAAACAGGGCATTGATGGTGTTGCTCCCCTAGGGCACGCCTGGTTTGGTTCCTGGCCAGGTTGGTGGCCTAAACTGATTCCTGCATCCCCGGCAATTTTTATTCTTGCCGGCCCCTTATCTTTCCGCATGACCTGTTATTATTACCGAAAATTTTATTATCGCGCTTATTTTCTATCGCCACCTGCTTGTGCCGTAGCCGGTGTACCACAAAAAAAATACAAGGGCGAAACTGCCCTTTTGGTTTTCCAAAATTTGCACCGTTTTACGCTTTATATCGCATTGGGATTTGTAGCGGTATTATCCTACGATGGATTTATGTCTTTATTTCGTGGCGGAGAATTTGGAATTGGGGTTGGTTCTGTGATCCTGTTGCTTAACCCTATCCTCTTGGCCGGATATACTTTTGGCTGCCATGCGTTTCGCCATCTTGTGGGAGGTAAAATGGATTGTTTCTCCTGTCCCGATGGGCAACAAAAGGTAAGATACAAACTGTGGATGGGAATTTCCTGGTTAAATGGACGGCATATGTTTTGGGCTTGGGTCAGCATGATCTGGGTAGCTTTTGCTGATTATTACGTACGTATGGTATCGGCGGGACACTGGATTGATTACAGCACCTGGAGTTTTTAATGTTGGATATTTCTGAAATTCAAACCATAGAACACGATGTTATCATTGTGGGAGCGGGCGGCGCGGGATTAAGTGCGGCCATTGAATGTTCCAGACAGGGTTTAAGTACAGGCCTGGTTTGCAAATCCCTCCTGGGCAAGGCACATACAGTCATGGCTGAGGGCGGTATTGCTGCATCCTTGGGGAATGTGGACAACCGCGACCACTGGAAAGTTCATTTCCGGGACACAATGCGCGGTGGCAAATTTTTAAATGTTTGGCGCATGGCGGAACTCCATGCCAAGCAGGCTCCGGCTCGGGTAAGGGAATTGGAAGAATGGGGCGCTGTTTTTGACCGCACGAAGCAAGGACTGATCAACCAGCGAAATTTTGGCGGGCACCGTTATCCTCGCTTGGCTCATGTTGGTGATCGTACCGGATTGGAGATCATTCGTACTCTCCAGGATCATGGTATTCATCAGGGGATTGAAGTATACATGGAATGTACCGGACTGGATCTGTTGAAGGACGGTGACAGGACTTCCGGGATGGTGGGCATGTGGCGTGAAACGGGACAGTTTGTTATTTTTAAAGCCGGCGTTGTAATTCTGGCCACCGGCGGTGGCGGCAAGGGCTGGAAGGTTACTTCCAATTCCTGGGAATATTCAGGCGATGGCCATGCCATGGCTTACGAAGCAGGTGCCGAACTCATGGATATGGAATTCACACAATTTCATCCCACTGGAATGGTTTGGCCCCCATCCGTCCATGGCACCCTGGTCACAGAAGGTGTCCGGGGAGAAGGTGGCATCCTGGTGAACAGCGAGGGAAAGCGGTTCATGTTTGATAATATACCCGAACGGTTTGCATCCGAAACAGCAGATACGGAAGAAGAGGCAGCCCGCTGGTTAGCTGGGGATAAGGATGCCCGCCGTCCTCCTGAACTTTTGACTCGAGACGTGGTGGCCCGCGCTATTCGTAAAGAGGTAAAAGCCGGACGGGGAAGCCCGCATGGTGGCGCATTCCTAAATATTGCTAGCCAACGCAATGCTGAGGATATCAAGAAAAAATTACCATCCATGTATCACCAGTTCAAAGTACTTGCCGAGCTGGACATTACGACGGATCCAATGGAAGTGGGACCAACACTGCATTATATGATGGGTGGAATCCGGGTCGATGCTGATACACAAATGTCCCGGGTGCCCGGTTTATTCGCTTGCGGTGAGTGCTCCGGTGGTATGCATGGCGCTAACCGTCTGGGTGGAAATTCACTTTCCGATCTACTCGTGTTTGGAAAGCTTGCTGGCGTGGGAGCAACACAATATCTCCAGGGGATATCCACCCCGCCAAAAGTGTTGGATGAGGAAGCAAAAGCCATCATTCGCAATGCTACAAATATTCTTAATAGGGAATCAGGAAACAATCCTTATCTCTTGCATGATGAACTGGAAGAAAATATGCAAAGTAATGTAGGGATTGTCCGTACTGCAGAATTGTTAACTGCAGGCATAGCCAAGCTGGAAAACCTAAAGGAATCATATAAAGAGGTGAAAGCGAAGGGTGCAGCACAATTCAATCCCGGTTGGCACGAAGCCCTGGCACTTCGAAACTTGATCATTACAACTGAATCTGTAACCAGGGCAGCTCTTATGCGTGAGGAAAGCCGCGGGGCACACACCCGGGTTGACTTTCCCGGAGAACAGGATGAGTGGCTGCAATCTAATGTTGTCATTCATAAAGGAGAGGATGGTAAAATGGTAGCAAGAAAAATAGATAGGGAAAAACCGAGCCCGGAATTGGAAAGAATCGCCAACTTGTCTATGGATGAATTGGAAAAAGAAGTCGCCGGCCAAGGATAATATTCCATGGCATTAAGATCATTTAAACTGTTTCGCGGCGATGTGGCTGGCGGCCAAATGGCAGACTACCAAATTGAAATAGATACAGGTATGGTTGTTTTGGATGCTATTCTGCGAATACAGGCGGAACAAGCAAATGACCTGGCCGTTCGCTGGAACTGCAAAGCAGGGAAATGCGGTTCTTGCAGCGTGGAGATCAATGGCAAACCAAAACTGGCCTGTATGACACGAATGAATGAATATGAAACAGATGAAACTATTTCTGTGCGCCCCCTAAAGACTTTCCCGGTGATAAAGGACCTGGTGTCTGATGTGTCTTGGAATTATGAGCAAAATAAGCGCATATCCCCGTTCAAACCTGATCCATCACAAAAAGATGAAAAAGGCAACTACAGGATGTTTCAAGAGGATATTGACAGGATTCAGGAATTTCGAAAATGTATCGAGTGCTATCTATGCCAGAATGTGTGTCATGTACTTCGTGATCATAACCGCAAAGATGGTTTTATAGGGCCAAGATTCATGATTCGCCTGGCTAG
>Ga0207991_1001090_pt1 | contig 17190 bp, 15 predicted proteins | sample ETN07SmetaG_FD_185786 | JGI IMG/M metagenome (GOLD analysis project Ga0207991, IMG submission 185786) | Marine microbial and viral communities from oxygen minimum zone, Eastern Pacific Ocean - ETNP2014F14-07SV275 (SPAdes) (version 2) | ecosystem: Environmental > Aquatic > Marine > Oceanic ... | reverse complement strand
ACTTTTTTTACTTACTTTTGAAAAAATTCTAATCAACAATTAAGTTGTAGAATGAAATATTCTACCCAAACAATTAGGCACTGTGCGATTTGTTTTGTTTTTTAATCTCATTCTCAAACTAACCAGAATTATGATTGTAGCTAAATATGGCAGCATGGATAAATATTGCGCACTTATCCTGATATCAAAGCCCTGAGCATGGAGTTGAAGAATAGTTATTCCTCCGAATAGAATAGCGCCAAAGATAACCCTAAAAGGCTGCCATGAGGAAAATACAACAAGCCCCAATGCAATCCATCCTCTTCCAGCGGTCATGTCTTCTCCCCATATTGGAACCTGAACAAGCGACAAAAATGCACCGCCAATTCCAGCCATTGCGCCACCAAACAAAATTGCCATAACGCGATACCGTATAACTTTATGACCAATTGCATGGGCAGCGTCATGGTTATCGCCTATGGCTCGCAAAACAAGACCTTGCTTGGTCTTGAATAAAAACCACCAAACCAAGTAGACCATAAAAAATGCTAAATAGACAAGTGGGTTGTATGAAAAAAGCAAAGGGCCGACATAAGGAATGTCAGAAAGAATTGGAATATGAACTGACGTGATGAGTTGAATCGTCTCTTCTGTATAACCTCTTCCTACAAAAGCTGAAAAACCTAAACCAAAAAGGGTTAATGCGAGACCAGTTGCAACCTGATTTGTCAGCAAAAATTGAGTTAAAAAAGCAAAAATAGAGGCAATTGCCATACCTCCGAGTAGAGCCGCTACAACTGCTAAAAAAGGGTTTCCTGTATGAAATTGAACAACAAACCCCAGTAGAGCTCCCACAATCATCATACCTTCAACACCAAGATTTAAAACACCAGATCTTTCCACTACAAGTTCACCTATTGCAGCAAATATAAGTGGCACCGAGGCGATACTGATTCCAATAATAATGTCAATTAATAGACCTTCATTCATAGCGTTTATCTAATAGTTTTAAAAAGTACAACTTTATATTTAATTAAAATGTCGCATGCAAGAAAATAAAAAAGTAGCATGCCTTGAAAAATTTGAGTAATTGACTTTGGTAAATTGTAATCAATTTGTACATTTTCTCCACCAACATAACTAAGAGCGATCAATAACGATGAAAACAACACTCCAATTGGGTGAAGTCTAGCCAAGAAAGCAACAATGATTGCAGTAAAGCCATAAAATTGAGGTAATCCAGGAGTTAGTTGCCCTGCAGGTCCTGCAGCCTCAAACAATCCAGCAAGCCCCGCAAGGCCACCTGATATAAGTAGTGAGTACCAAACAGTTTTATTGTCATTAAATCCAGCAAATTTAGCTGCACGTGGCGCACTTCCTGATATTTTAATTTGCATACCGAATATATGCTTTTTGATTCCAAACCAAGCAATAAGTGAGAGAATAATAGCTACAACTAAACCAATATGTAATCGAGTACCTTCCCAAATAATAGGTAGAAGTGCACTGTCATGAAATAGTCGACTTTCTGGGAAATTAAAACCAGAAGGGTTTCTTAGTGGCCCTTGGAGCATTGCACTTAAGAATAAGACAGCAACATAGGTAAGCATCAACGTTACTAAGATTTCATTAACTTGGTACCTTGTTTTAAGAAATGCTGCAATACCTGCATAAAACATACCACCTAAAATTCCCGCTAGGGCCATTAATGGTATTATCCAAAAACCCTCAACATCATAAAAATAGAGTCCTACAGCACTACCAGCTATTCCTCCAATAACGTATTGACCTTCTGCACCAATATTCCAAACACCGGACCTAAAGCCAATCGAAAGTCCAAGCCCTATAATCATTAAAGGTGCAGCCTTGACTAATAATTCTGATAAATAATATGAATCAGTTAAAGGCTCTACAAATAGAGTATAGAAGACACTTGATACCTCAATATCAACCAATATTGATACAAAAATCAAGTAGGCAGATATAGCGGTCAAAGTAAGCGCCAACAAAGGTGACAATAGAATCATTGCAGTGGAGTTCTCAACTCGAGGTATAAGTCTAATCATCAGTCTTCACTCCCTACCATTAACTGAGAAATTTTATCTAAGCCCTTGCTTGTCATATCAACTGCAGTAGAAAGAGAACCTTCTGAGAGAACATGAATCTGTTCACATAAACTTAATATTTCATCCAAATCTTGAGAGATAATTAATATAGCTGAACCTTGGTCAGCCAGAGCAATTAAAGCTTGATGGATATTATTTGCAGACCCCGCATCAACGCCCCAAGTTGGCTGAGCAACAATTAATAACTCTGGATTTTGAATAAGCTCCCTACCAACCATAAATTTTTGTAAATTTCCACCAGAAAGCGATTTGGCTAACATCTTAGTAGAAAAAGTTTGCACATCGAAATCACTAATAACTTTTTGTGTAAGTGTCTCAACATTCTGCCAATCAATGACGCCATAACTTGTCATTTCACTTTTCTGAGGTCTACTAAGTAGCATATTTTCATTCAATCCCATATCAGGTACTGCGCCATGACCAAGCCTCTCTTCGGGTATGAAGAACATTGACAACTCCCTTCTTTCATGAGAGTTAAGGTTTCCAATATCACCACCTTTAAAACTTAAAATACCTGGCGGAGAGGTTATCTCACCAATAAGAAGTTCCATTAACTCATCTTGGCCATTACCCGCAACCCCTGCTATTCCAACAATACTTCCCTTCATAACAGATAGAGATATGTTCTTTAGGTCAACTCCAAACATGTCGTCACTCTTTCGACTTAAATTACTTATTGAAAAAATATCTTCGCCAGTATTGATATTACTTCTTGCTAATTGAATTAATTTTTTACCAATCATCATTTCTGCAAGTTCTTGCTGGCTAAAATCCTGAGGAATACAACTTTCAACAAGCTTACCACCTCTTAAGATAGTAGCCTCGCTACATAATTGACGAACCTCTTCCAGCTTATGCGAAATATATAAAATTGAACAACCATCATCTGCCAGCTTTCGAAGCGTAATAAATAAATCAGAAACCTCCTGAGGAGTTAATACTGAAGTAGGTTCGTCCATTATGAGTAGCTTCGGGTTTTGCATCAAACATCGAATAATTTCGACCCTTTGTCTTGCTCCAACTGACAAATCACCCACCACCTGGTGTGGATTAATATCAAGTCCATATTGCTTTGAGTATTTGATAATTTTCTCGGTAAAGTTTTCATCCAATCTTACGCCATCAAGACCAAGAACAATATTCTCTTCAACCGTTAATGACTCAAATAATGAAAAGTGCTGAAATACCATGGCAATACCTTGTTCTCTAGCATCAAAAGGATTTTTTGGACTGTAAGATTTACCTAACCATTTCATCTCACCTCTATCAGGCAACAAAGAACCATAGATAACTTTAACTAAGGTCGACTTTCCAGCTCCATTCTCTCCCAATAGTGCATGAATACTTGAAGGCTTTATGTTGAGAGATACATCATCATTAGCCTTTAAATCGCCATATGACTTAGTAATATTATTAATTTGGAGTTGATAGTTCATAGAGTTGCAATTTGCTTTTTTTGTTCAAGAAAATTTATCAAATCCATTGCAATAGTAACAGCAATTGCAGTGGGCGATTTTAAGAATTTTTGTTTTTCGCCTATGGGGCATGTAAATTTATCAACTGTCTTTTCTGGGTAACCTTTTTGTAGAAATCTATCCCTAAACTTTTTACCTTTAATTGCTGATCCAATCATCCCCAAATAGCTAAACTTATTTTTAGAAATAATCTTTTCACATATTTCAAAATCTATTTGATGACTATAGGTAATTACTAAACAATAGGCATCATCTGGCAAGTCTATCAGACCTCCAGAGAAGTCATCACATATAATATTTATTTGAGAAGTGTCACCCTGATACTGCTCAAACTGAAGAGGCCGATCGTCAATCCAATAAATATTAACAGGTAGCTTTGTTATTATTGACATTAGTGCTCTTGATATGTGGCCTGCACCAAAAACTGCCACGGCCTGAATTTCACTGCAAACAACCTTCTCAAGACAAACTTCAGTTACTAATCCAGATTCATCGTTAAATTGAATTACAGATGGACTCTCAGAAGATGACATTAAATCAGTGACACTGTCATGGATTTCTTTAGGCAATTTACTTTCACTTGAAAACGTTTCATTGTTATCATTTGAATAAACAAACTTTTGGTAGCTATATTCCTTTTCAGGATGCTTATTAATCAATGTAGCAATGACAAAATCTTGATTCTTTTCTATTAAGCTTGCAGTAGTATCAACCCAAGAAAAAAAATTCTTAGAGCTTGAATCAGCCTCAACAAAACTTTCAAACAGTACTTTTACGTAACCGCCACAGCACTGGCCCAGTGTTGCGCCTAATGGGTACTTTTCCAAATGAATTGTATTGACATTAACGCTCAATAAGTTCTCTGCAAAATCCAAAGCCTTAAATTCTAGGTTACCTCCGCCAATACTCCCAAAAATTGACCTCCCTCCAGCAAAAACAATCTTATCGCCACAGCTACAGGGGGTTGACCCCTTAGTTTCAATCACAGTTAGCAAAACGAAAGCGTTATTTAAGGCTATAGCATTTCTTACAGGCTTTAACCAGCTATTCATAATTTATTGGTCTAAGTTATTGTTAAGATTAAAGAACACTTGCTCAAAACTAGCTGGCGCATTTAGACCAGTTTTATTACTATTGTCTGCATTGTAGATAGCATTTTTTATGGCAAGCCAGGTTGAGATTGCCAGCATAAGTGGTGGCTCACCAACCGCTTTTGATTTATGTATCGTGTTTTCATGATTTGAAATATTTGGCTTAATTTTGACTTTAAAGTGCTCAGGCGTATCACCAATTGCAGGTATCTTATAGGTCGATGCTCCAGTTGTTAGTAAGACTCCAGAGTCGTCCCATTTAAGCTCTTCAGAGCAAAGCCAACCCATCCCCTGTATGTATCCTCCAACTATCTGACCCATATCAATTGCCGGATTAAGAGAAGCTCCAACATCATGCAAAATATCAACAGCGAGTAGCTTGTATTCGCCGGTAAGGCAATCGACTAAAACCTCACTAACACAAGCGCCATAGGAGTAATAATAAAAAGGTCGGCCTTTTTGTTTACTTGCATCAAAATAAATCTTAGGAGTCTTATAGAAACCATTACTAAAAAGTTCAACTCGGTTCAAATACGAAAGTGATACGAAGTCATCAAATGTTATTTTCTTTTTGCCTAATAAAACACAAGAGTCTTGAAATTTAATTTCACCAATACTTAAATCAAAATGTTCAAGAGCAAATTCGCTCATATTTTGTTTGATTCTTAAGCAAGCCTCTCTTGCCGCCATTCCATTCAAATCAGAACCTGATGACGCGGCAGTTGGAGAAGTATTTGGAACTTTAGCTGTGCTGGTTGCAGAAACCTTTACGCGTTCTATTTCTACACCAAACTCATTAGCTACAACTTGTGCAACCTTAATAAATAATCCTTGTCCCATCTCTGTGCCACCATGATTTATATAGATACTTCCATCTTTATAAACATTAACTAGTGCGCCTGCCTGATTTAAGAGTGGGGTTGTAAAAGAAATACCGAATTTCACTGGGGACAGTGCTAGGCCTTTTTTTAAATATTTATTTTGTTTATTAAATTTTGCAACTTTTTCACGACGAGTTAAATAATTACTATCCTCAACAAGCTCGCTAGTAAGCTCATTGATAATATTGTCCTCGACAACTTGGTCATAAGGGGTTACGTTGTTTGTATTTTTTTGATAAAAGTTTATCTTTCTAATCGTTAATGCATCTACCCCAAGATTGCTGGCAATTTCTTCAATAATATTTTCAATAGCGAGCATCCCCTGTGGACCACCAAAACCACGAAATGCGGTATTTGAAGCTGTGTTTGTTTTGCATAAAAAACCGCGGAAAGTAGCATTAGGTATGTAGTATGCATTATCGGCATGAAATAGAGCGCGAGAAACTATAGCCTTTGATAAATCAAGCGAGTAGCCGCATCTTGCAGCGAGGTCAATTTTAATTCCTTGGATTTTGCCGTCGTCACTGTAGCCCACTTCGTAGTCAGCTACAAAATCATGTCGCTTCCCAGTCATAAGGATGTCATCCCTTCGAGACAATCTGGCTTTAACGGGAAGACTGCATAGCTGAGCAAATAAAGCACAAACACATGCTAATTGAGAGGAGTCAGTTTCTTTTCCACCAAAGCCGCCACCCATTCTTCTTGTTACAACCTCAATTGCATTATGAGAGGTACCTAATACATGCGCAACTAGATGTTGAACTTCGGTTGGGTTTTGAGTAGATGAATGAACAATCATTTCGTTATCTTCAGTTGGCATAGCTAAAGCAACCTGACCTTCTAGGTAATAGTGCTCCTGGCCACCAATAGTAATACGTCCATTTAGTTTATTTTTAGCTTTATTTATAGCTTTATCGGCATCACCTGTATTAATCACCAAAGGCTCACCAAGAAAGCTTTTTTTAGCCATGGCTTGTTCAACAGTAACTATTGAATCAAGTTCAGTTATTTGAAACTCAATTAATGCAGCTGCTTTTCGAGCATTTTCATGGCTATCTGCGAGAACTGCTGCGATCGCCTGACCATAAAAGACAACTTCATCTTTAGCTAAAATAGGTTCGTCATGAATTAATGGACCAATATTTAAATGTTTAATATCTTTCGCAAGCAAAACACTATGGACACCTTGAGCCTTTTCAGCGATTTTTATATCGATACCATTTATCTTTCCATGAGCGACATTACTCAAAGTAAATGCGACGTGAAGGGTTCCTTCTGGTACATTCATATCATCAATATAGGCTGCACTTCCTTGGACGTGCATATGGGCACTATCATGGGCAATAGAGCGGCCTATTATTGGGTCTTTGGATTGCTTCAAATTGTTGCTGTTTTTAATGATAATTCTCTATTCCTCACTACAAATAATTAGATTGATTAATTTCTGCAAGATTTTCAACTGCAGCACCTTTCAAGATTAATATAGATTTTTTTACTAAATTTGCGCTAACTTTTAATCGATATTCAGAGGAAGCTCTAACATCATTCAAAGGTGAAAATTCATTTTTAATGGCTCCATATGCTAATTGAGCTATGTTTTCATCATTCCAGTTATCCAATACTACTTTCTCTAAACCCAATGCTCTTTGCGGGATACCTGACATCCCTCCAAGTGCAATTTTCAGTGAGCTAGGAAGGTCATCATTTAATCTAACATTTATAGCCATACAGACCGCTGAAATATCATCTTCAAATCTTTTTGATATTTTGTGAACTATTAAATGTTCATTTTTGTCGGGCTTAGGAATTATGATGCTTTCAATAAATTCACCCTTTTCTAGAACCGTTTTTTTGTAGGTTACAAAAAAATCTTCCAACGCAATAATGCGAACTTTTGATTCTTTTCGAAGCTTTAATTTTGCCTCCAAGGCAATCAATACTGGAGGCATGTCGCCTATAGGTGAGGCGTTTGCAATGTTACCACCAATAGTGGCCCAATTTTTTATCGGTAATGAAGCAAAGCGATGCAAATAAGCCTCTAGGTCTGGCCAGTACTTAACTAGACTAGAGGTTGCCTTCTGATAGCTAACAGCGGAACCAATTTCTAGTTCAAATTCTCCGTCATTAATTACCTGTAATTCCTTAACACCGTTAACGCTAACAATATGAGAAAACTCTTTTAAAGATTGGGTAATCTCAAGGTTTAAATCAGTGCCAGCTGCAACTATTTTTGCAGAATCGTTATTAATCAAAATATTAGCTAACTCATCGGCGTTAGATGGGGCGTCATAACTTAGGTTGTTTTTATCGCCTTTAAATATTAGACTGATATTTTCATTGTCATTTATAGATATTAGCGATTTTATAATTTTTTCTTGATTTTTTTGATAGTAGTCTAGTGGCTTTTCATTTTCTTCATTAAATACCGAAAATGCAGCAGCAATTATTGGTTTATATCCTGTACATCTACATAAGTTTCCAGACAATGCTTCATTAATTTTAGGAAGGCTGACTGTATCTTCATTGTGGTACATAGCAAACATTGACATTACAAACCCTGGAGTACAGAAACCGCACTGAGAGCCATTTTCGATAACCATTGCTTGTTGAACTGGATGTAACAACTCGCCCTCTTTTAGGCCTTCAACAGTAATTAAATGTTTACCAATCAAGCTAAATGCCAAAGCAATACAAGTATTAATACTTTTATACTCAACCACCTTGATGTTATCTTTTATAGTCAGCTCCCCAACAACTGCAGTACAAGCACCGCAATCACCAGAAGCGCAACCCTCTTTAGTTCCGACAAGCTGGCTGGCCCTTAACCATTCAAGCACAGTCATGTTTGGGTTTATTTCACCGAAGGTAGTTGGAGTTGAGTTTTGATTCAATAAAAAATGCACTAACTACCCCTATAAGTCGAATAGCTATAAGGTGATATTAAAAGGGGTACGTGGTAATTTTCACTCCCATCGCTAATATAGAAACGAATAACCACGTCTTTCAAGAAAGGACAATTAATTTTTTTAAATTCAAAGTAATCACCAACTGCAAACTCAAGTTCAAAGCAACCTTCATGGAAGTCTATCCCAGACAATAATGGCTCGTCACATCGTCCATCTGAGTTAGTTTGGGCTGAGTTAATTAGTACTGAATTATGGCCTTCTCTTTTGTACAAGTTTATCTTTACATTTTGAGCTGGAGAGCCCAAAGTAGTGTCTAATATATGTGTAGTAAGTTTTCCCATTTTCTTTCCTTATTTTTTATAAGTTGCCTGACCTAAAATATATACCTCTTTGATTAGTCTATCATCTCCCAAAGTCATCAAACTAAATAAGATGTCGTTAATGTCTTTTGCGACTTTAAGTTTTTCAGTTATTAGTTCTGTAGCGCTCAGATCAAGGACAATAAAGTCGGCCTCTTTATTGACTTCGAAGTTGCCGATACTATCGTCCATATTTAATACTTTTGCAGCAGCTAAAGTAGTTAAATAAAAAGCCTTTACGGGGTCTAAGTTGTAATCGTTAAGCCTACATATTTTGTAAGCTTCATTCATAACCTGAAACATTGAGAAACTGTCTCCACCACCAACGTCAGATGCAAGTGCCATCTCTATTTCAAAATCTTCTAGTTTATCTATGGCAAATAAGCCACTCCCTAAAAAAAGATTAGATCTAGGGCATAGCACAACCTTTGAGCCTGAATCAGCCATAGCCCTATACTCTTCATCCGTATTATGGATGCAGTGACCAAACACTGAGTTTATTCCTGTAAGGTCATGACTATCGTAGACATCAAAGTAATTTTTAGACTCTGGATAGAGCTCCTTAACCCACTCTATTTCTTCATCATTCTCATTGAGATGTGTTTGCAGAAGAACACCTTTCGTATCGCTTGTATTCGGATACTCTTTCAATAATTTAGCGGCTTGTGTAAGCTGCTCATTAGTCGATGTAGGAGCAAACCTAGGCGTAACTGCATAACTCAGGCGGGCCTTATTATGCCACTTATCTATTAAGGATTTAGAGTCAATATAGCTACTCTGTGCACTGTCACATAAGCCTTCAGGCGCATTCCTATCCATCATAACTTTACCCGCAATCATTCGAAGCTTTCTCTTTTCTGCAGCTGTAAAAAATACATCAACGGATTGCTTATAAGAGCTGCAAAAAGTCATTGCTGTTGTTGTACCATTTTTGATCAATTCATCAAGAAACAATTCGGCAACTGTTGTTGCATAATCCAAGTCAGAAAACTTCTGTTCTTCAACAAAAGTATAGGTATTAAGCCAATCCAATAAACTAGTACCGTATGATGCAATAACTCTATATTGTGGGTAATGAACATGCGTATCAATAAATCCTGGCATTATTAGGCTGTCTTTAAAGTGTTTTAAGGATAAAGAATTAGGCCATTTAGGAGCAGTAGTAGTATAGTCACCAACTTCTAGTATCTGTCCAGAATCATTATCAACAACCATAAGACCATCTGGAATATAAACTGCCTCTATAACCCTATCACTTTCAGTGCAGTGATAAATTGAAGCGCGGAAGAGATTATATTGACTCATTATTCTGCCTCAATCCAGGCTTTTAATTTTTCTCTTTCATCACTAGTCATATTTGTTTTATTACCCAAAGGCATAGAATTAGTTGCTACTGCACGCTGATAAATTTGATTCTTACTAGCAATAATCTGCTCTTCGGTATTAAGCATAAATCCATTAGGAGCTGTAACAAAAATTTCGTCAGTAGGGTTTACTGAGTGACAGCTAACACAATGCGTCTCAATAATAGTTTTAACTTCAGCGATCGTTACTACACCTTCATATTGAACTTTGCTTTGGCTCGGCGCTAGCGCATAGACCAATACTATAGTTGAGATTATTATTATCCCAATCAAAGTGTTTTTAGACTGCCCTACTCCTTTTAAATTAAAGTAGTGTCGAATCATAACCAAAATTCCAACGATTGCGATCAAGGCTACCCACCCGAATTCTCCACTATAAATTGTAGGATAATGACCACTTATCATCATAAACAAGACTGGAAGCGTGAAGTAGTTATTGTGGCGAGAACGAATATAGCCCATTAATCCAAGCTCTTTACTTACTTCAGTACCCTCAACACATGCAGCAACTAGCTTTTTTTGTACAGGAATTATGACAAAAAATACATTTGCCACCATGACAGTTCCAATCATCGAGCCAATTTGCATATAAACCGCTCTAGGGTTGAAAATATTGCTATAAAAATAGGCGCTTATAGCAATAATTACAAAAATTATTCCTATAAAAATTGATGATTTTTCTACCAGTTTTGACTTACATAAAATGTCATAAATTAACCAAAAAAGTAAAAGGCCAAGAAGACTCAGGCCTACACCATATGACGGCAATAACGAGCTATCAGAGCTAAGTAAATAAGTACTAGCATTGAAGTAATAGATAACTGCCAATAGCAATATTCCAGATATCCATGTGACGTATGCCTCCCACTTAAACCAATGCAGTGGCTCAGGCAATGTTTGAGGATATTTCTTGTATTTTTCTAGGTAATAAAAACCACCACCATGAACTGCCCATAAGTGCCCTGCTATTTCATCTCTGTTGCTTAATCGATCAAGTTTGTTTTCGAGCCAATTAAAATAAAAAGAAGCTCCAATCCAAGCAATTCCAGCAATTACATGTAGCAATTTCAAAGACATACTTAACCAATCTATGAGGTAAATTTTCATCATAAGCTTAACTCTACAGTTATATTAATATCTTCAACTCGCTTAACAATACATTGTTTTATAGTATCTATATCAATATTATGTTTCCTATCAATAACTATGAATTGAGAATTATCATTAATACTAATCAGGGGGAAGTGCCATACTCCTCGTGAATAGCTTATCCCTTGATCTCCGTTACTAATAAAGGCCCTTATGTTCTCGATTACTGGCTCTTCTGATGGTGGTGAAACAACAACAAGAAAAGGGGTATTACCTTTAGGTATAAATGTTTGACTAAAAAAAGGATGCTTTTCCAACATTGTAATTTGAAGTGGGAACAGTCTTTTCTTTGCAACAAAAATATGAACACTTGTTTCACCGTGCTCTTCTTGAGTATCAATTTTGGCTAAATCTGCATATTTATAGGCATAACCATCATTGATAGTTACAAATTCTTTATTTTCAATACTTAATACTTCACCAAATTGGCTAAAATTTTCCGCTGTCAAATTCGCTGGAATAAGTTTTATAGTATTCATTTTTATATAAAGTCTCCAATAAGTTTTAATCGAGCGATTCCACCATCTGGGAATATATCAATTCGTACATGAGTAATTTCTTGCTCATGAAGCAAATCTTCTTTTTTAAAAATATGAATTTTATTCATTCCTAGTTTTTTTCTTTCAATTATTTTATCCCAAGTATTGCTTTTCTCAATTAAAGTATTGTCATCAGTGTCAGAAATATTGGTTGATGAAATAGAGAAGGTATCTGGAAAGTTACCCTTAAAAAAACTTGTATCTATGACAATTTCATTTACTTTTGCAGGACTCGAGAGTGCTATGATTCCCCAATCATTTCCAGGTTTACGTCGACGCCTTGTTTCCCAGCCATCAGCCATACTCAATGGATTGTGTTCTTCGAGAACATTACTTAAGCAACCAAAATGCTCATCATTAGCAAACACTGCTCTCGCCCCACTTGCTTTAGAAATTACGTTGGTACCAGTAATTTGATATTTAGTATCATCAGACCAGGCATTTCCATAGGCTCTGAATCGAGCAATACCTCCATCTGGATAAAGCGTTATCTTTAGATGAGTTAATGGTTGAGTTGATTTGCAAGAGAAAAGGTTATGAGAGTCACCCTCAAGGTTTTCTTGGGTTAATAAGTCAAACCATTCAGATACTGCAGAGCCATCAACAACCCTATCATCGGTTGTTCCTCCTGGAACGCAACAACCCTGGATTGAGATTGCAGGTGCAAAGTTTCCAGTAAAGTTACTTGTGTCAATATTAAAGTTATTAATAATAGAAGTTGAGCCAAGCCTTATAAAACAAAAATCATTCTTACCATCACGGCGACGGCGACTTTCCCAACCATCCATCCACTTGCCATTCTCATCATATTTATCTTCAATCCAGACAGGCTCATTGGCTTGCAACATGCGACTTGAGTCTGCAAAAAATTCATCACTACAATAAATCACCTTGCTTCCAAGTTCGACACTTGCAACGTTTATTTGATCTTTATAATCCATAGATTTCCTTAATTCGTAACCAGGCAATCTTATTAATTTCATTTAATGCATTTAATCTTTCTTGGAGGTGTGAATTTTCTTGGCGCTTTTTAAAGCTTACCAATATCTCGGATTTATTTTTTTCCTTAACCGCCATAATAAAAGGGAAATTAAACTTAGAAAAATACTTATTATTAAGCTCTTTAAAAAGCTCAATCTCATTGTCAGAGCAGTCGTTTAAGCCTGCTGATTTTTGCTCAGTAGTAGAAAAATCAGTAAGCTCATTGTTTTGGGCTTTCTTTCCAGCCAACATTGGATGAGCCACAATTAAGTTATCTTGCAATTCAGATTTTGCTTGGAGCATAATTTCAGACAGCAATTGATGAAACTTCTCTAAGTTGTTATATTTGTCATCAGCTGCAACATGAACTAAAGACTGCTCAACAAACCATGGTGAGTGCTCATATAAGTTTTGAAAGACCTCTAAAAACTCTTTCGCAGATTGCCTAGCCAACTCTGTTGGTAATTTCATTAATCTCTTTCCTTTTAAAAATTCTCATACCAATGGTCAGCTATCTCTCTACGAGTGCAAAACCAAACATCATCAAAAGTTTTAACATATTCTAGGAATTTTCTCATCGCCATTATTCTGCCAGGGCGACCCAGAATTCTAGCATGCATCCCAACTGACATCATTTTTGGGTGTGTCTTTCCTTCCAAATATAGTGCATCAAAACTGTCCTTTAAATAATTAAAAAACTGATCACCCGAATTAAAACCTTGTGGAGACGCGAACCTCATATCATTAACATCCAAAGTATAAGGAATAACTAAATGTTTATTATTGGATTCTAATTCATCAACCCAATAAGGAAGGTCATCGTCATAGGTATCACTATCATAAAGAAAGCCACCTTCCTCCATAACCAATCTTCTAGTATTTGGACTATTTCTCCCGGTATACCATCCTACAGGTCTCTTACCTAAGTATTCTGTCAAAACTGAAATGCAATCCTTAATATGTTCTCGCTCTGTCTTTTCATCCACATATTGGTAGTCTATCCAACGAAAGCCGTGTGCACAAATATCATAATTTTGATCTACTAAATAATCAGCAAGTTCGCGATTGCGAACTATAGCAAGCGCTACGGCAAAAATAGTAATGGGCACATCAAACTCTTTAAAGAGGCGTAATATTCTCCAAACTCCTGCCCTAGATCCATATTCATATATCGACTCCATACTCATATGCCTTACCCCTTCATAAGGTTTAGCGCCTACAATCTCTGATAAAAAGGCCTCTGAAGCTTTATCGCCATGCAAAATACTATTTTCTCCTCCTTCTTCATAATTCAGAACGAATTGAACAGCAATTCTTGCTTTATTAGGCCAATTAGGATGAATTGAGTTTTGTCCATAACCGCTCATATTACGAGGGTAATTATTAATACTTTGGATTATTTTTTTATCCATAATAAGCTCTAATTAAATATGTGGCTATAGCTATTATTCTTAATAGCTTTTGAATTAAAATTTAGTGACTCAACACAACGATCTAAATGAGTATTGATTGCCTTAAAGGCTTTAATAAGGTCATTACTCTTGATTGCTTCTATCAGTTCATAGTGCTCAGAGAAAGAACAAAAATTTGACTCAGTATCAGCATAAACTGAAGCAGCAAGAGCGCTTAAAGGTATAAGTGGCTTAAGGCTATCTACAAGAAACTTATTGTCACATAGTTCGGCTAAAGTTAAATGAAAGTCACAAGATAGCCTGGTTAGTTTTGCATGCTCTGAATTCTCATGCAGATGCTGTTCTTTAATTACCAAAGAATCAATAATTGAAAGATCTAGTTCATTATTTCGATGTTTTTCAACAAGAATCATAATGACGCCATTTTCTATAGCTTTTCTTGCCTCATAAATTTGTTTGGTTTCTTTTTTAGTTGGATAAGCAACTCGAACACTTTGATTTTTTTTATGAATTAAAACGCCAGAGTCTACTAGCTTATCAAAACCCTGCCTAACAACCGCACGACTACAACCAAACTCTTCTTGCAAAGAAATTTCAGAAAGTTTGACACCAGGCTTAAGTCTCTTTTTAAGGATTGCTTCGAAAACGAGATCGACTACTTTGTCCGGATTTGTGTGTAAGGTTGTTGTCATTATTTTATTTTTATCTTATAGTATAAGTGTTTTAATAGTAGACGTCAATTTTGTTAACAATTATTGTAAACAATATTTATTGAGCTTTATTAATTATTTATAATTAAATAAATGGAAATATTTTTGACAAAGGACATCTTCAAGAATAGAATATTCACAACTCGGGTATTTAATTTCTATATACTTTAAAGAACCAAAACTTGAGTTAAAAATAGAAGTTCTTTTAACTATCTTTTTTTAATGATGGTTTTCGTACTATTTATAATATTTTCAGATTACTAACTAAGGAGAGTACAAAATGAAAAACACGAAACATCCACACTTCAGTGGATTGATCAAAAAATCAGGACTAGCATTAATTGCTACTGCTTTTGTCCTAACAGCATCAATAGCACAAGCTGACATTAAACCTGCTGTTGTTTATGATTCTGCAGGTAAAAATGATAAATCTTTCAATGAAGCAGTTTTTAATGGCATAACACGATTCATGAATGATACAGGTATTGCGGTCACTGAGCTTGAGCCATCAAATGAAGCCATGATGGAACAAAGCCTTTTGAAGCTTGCTCAACGTGGCTATAGCCCTATAGTAGCTGTAGGCTTTACTTTTGCTGGCCCTCTAACAGTGGCTGCTGAAGCATATCCAGATACACAATTCACTCTAATTGATATGGTTGTAGGTCTGCCCAATGTTCAGAACGTGATATACAAAGAGCATGAAGGCTCCTTCCTGGTCGGCGTATTGGCGGCTATGAATTCCAAAACCGGGACTGTAGGTTTTGTTGGTGGTATGGACATTCCACTCATTAGTCGTTTTGAGTGTGGCTACAAGCAAGGTGTTAAATGGCAAGATAGTTCTATGAATATTCTAGCTCAAATGACTGGATCAACTCCTGCTGCTTGGGGTAATCCATCTAAGGGTGGTGAGATTACTCGTAGTCAAGTTGAGTCTGGCGCTGATGTAGTTTATGCTGCAGCTGGTGGAACTGGAATTGGTGTTTATCAAACTGCTGCTGATTTGGGTGTACTAGCAATTGGTGTAGACTCTAACCAGAACTATATGCAACCCGGAACAATGCTAACTTCGATGTACAAGAAAGTTGGACAAGCCGCTTATGATAGTTATGAAGCTGCTATGAATGGCACTTGGGAAAGTGGCTTTAGAGTTCTAGGACTTGCAGAGGATGGCGTTGGCTGGGCTCTAGATGAGTACAACCGCGACTTGATCAGTGCAGAAATGGAAGCACGCGTCAATGAAGCCAGAAATGCAATTATTGCTGGTGACATTGTAGTACATGATTATATGGCTGATAATAGCTGCCCAATCTAAGTACTACTTTTTTATCCATTAATACATCCGACCTTTTGGTCGGATGTATTATTTTCAGGACTCCATAAATTAAACCTCATTTAGTTTAGAATTACAACTATGGATCAATCTAACATAGCAATTGAACTAATCGATGTTGATAAACACTTTGGTGCAGTATATGCAAATGACAAAGTCAACCTGAGCGTTAAAACAGGCACAATACACGGCATTGTTGGTGAGAATGGTGCCGGTAAATCAACCTTGATGAGTATTTTGTATGGCTTCTATCAGGCAGACTCTGGGCGCATAAAAGTTTTTGATAAAGACTTTATATCTACCAATTCACGCCAATCAATTGAGGCAGGTATAGGGATGGTTCATCAACACTTTATGTTGGTCGAGAATTTTACTGTTCTAGAAAATGTCATACTTGGAAGTGAAGATGGTGCTCTAATTTCTGAAAGCTTAGACAAGGCTCGTATTGAGCTAACAAGACTAGCTCAAGAGTATGGATTAGAAGTTGAATTAGATGTTCCAGTTGAAGAACTATCCGTTGGTATGCAGCAACGAGTTGAAATTTTAAAAGGCCTCTATAAGGGAGCAAAGGTCTTAATACTTGATGAACCAACAGGTGTATTGACTCCTCAAGAGTCAGACGAATTATTTCGAATATTTGAGGCACTTAAGAAACAAGGTGTCACCATTATTTTAATCACGCATAAGCTACGTGAAATCATGAGTATCACGGATTATGTATCTGTAATGAGAGCAGGAAAAATGGTAGCGCATCGTCAAACAAGTGAAACCAATCCAGAAGAACTTGCAGAATTAATGATTGGTCGAAAAGTTTTATTCAATATTAAAAAATCTAAAGCAAAAAGCGGCAAACCACTTCTGATAGCAAAAAATCTTGAAATACATAAT
>Ga0207991_1001088_pt1 | contig 17194 bp, 27 predicted proteins | sample ETN07SmetaG_FD_185786 | JGI IMG/M metagenome (GOLD analysis project Ga0207991, IMG submission 185786) | Marine microbial and viral communities from oxygen minimum zone, Eastern Pacific Ocean - ETNP2014F14-07SV275 (SPAdes) (version 2) | ecosystem: Environmental > Aquatic > Marine > Oceanic ... | reverse complement strand
ATCCCTTAATATATGTTCCCAAGTATCACTACCTTTAATGATACCTGCGGGTGTATAAGGTTCAGCAGACCACCAAGCGTTAGTGAACTCTTTAATCTTACCGTTTACTAGCATCTCACTAGCGTCCTTCATAGGTAGCTTACATACCTTTAGTTTACCGACAGATATAATATCCTGTACAGATTTAACTGCTTCCCAACCTGCTTTATCTTGGTCGAAACATAGAACGACATTATCAAAAGACTCAATGTATTCTAAGTTCTCTTTGACGTCCCTAGAGGCTGAATTAGAGCCGTTCTTTAGTGAGACTACCTGCCACTTGCCATCAAACATTTCGCTGACGGAAAGGGCATCTATCTCACCCTCACATATAGTTAGGTACTTACCTCCTGAACGGTTTACTCCCTGACCAAAAAGACCTGAGCCTCTATTAGTTCCTATTATTTGAAATTCTTTAGTCGCAACAGTTCTCTCTTTATAGCCCAATAGATTGTTACTATCAGTAGAGTCGAAGTATGGGTAGTAATGTTTATCTACCTTACCTCCTTTATCGAAACTCACAGTAACACCAAACTTAGATGTTATATTAGATGAGATTCTTCTGTCTTTGATTGCAGAACCAGTAACACCACGAGGTGTAATTGTTGACTGGTGCATTGATTGTGTCTCCTTAGAATGATTAGTGGTGGTGGTAGTGGTGGCACTAAAAGTTAAATCGTTTAACTTTCCTTTCTCATAGTGTCCACAAGCGTTACAATAACCGTGTCCATCAGAATAGACTGAGAGGTTATCACCTGCTTTGTCCCCACCTGTATCTCTACAGGCAGGACAAGGCTTATGTTCTACAAATGTAGAGGCTTTATGCGAAGAACTCATTAGTCTCATCATCAGATGATTTATAGCCCTCAGTACGCTCGTGTACCTTAACAGCAGTTAAGTATGTAGCAACACCGTGTTGGGGGTGTGCATTCCCCGCTTTCCATAGTACCTCAACTTTAGATTCAGCACCGAAATCGTGTCCGATTGCCTCACCATCAGTAGTTTTTACCATTTCAAAAGACAACGGATATTTAGTAGAGAATTTTCTAGCTCTGTAAGTTCCTCCGTCCTCATTACCTTCTTCATCATAAGATTTGATAGTGCGAACTTTGACACCTGCTTTCTCTAGTGCCTTAACTTCTTTATCATCTACAGCAATGGTTAGGGTGTACTTACCTGTATCCTCACCATTGAATTTTTCCGTACTGTCTAGATAGACGTACTTTGCTATACCTTTAGTTATCATAGTTTTTATATCCTTGAGACCAATAGAAAAGAGATTGCTATGGCGGTCTCTTAGACCACAACAATCTATATAAATAATTAGGTGGTAGTCTTTCTTTTTTTTGAGTTTAAAACTACCAAAACATTAACTCGCAACTTAAGTTCTTTTTTTAGAGTAGTTGAACCAAGAGCCATTCTAAACAAACTACTAGAAACAATCCTAAAGACTCAACTAAAGTGATAATCATAATGGTTATAACTTTAATTGAATCTATAGTAATATTATAAACTATTTTCTAAGGATTGTCAATATTTATATCCTCTTTATTTATAATGGCATCATCATCATCTAACCAAGTATACGGATTAGAGTGATACCTACAGGTATTACATAAGTCTAAAAATTCAGACTTACTAAAAGGGTCTCTCGCCTTAGATTCCCACTCACTTAGAACCTTATCACAACATTTGCATCTCATAAGTCCTCCTTTTTAGTAGCAAATCTTTGTATAAAATCAGATATCCCATTAGACTTATAATGTTTATGTGGATATCCAGTAGGTAGATAAACATTCCATCTTCCAGTTGTATAGTAATAAGAATAGACACCTCTGTCTGTTTTTATCCAAAGCATCTTAGCACCACTCCTAACTACATACAAAATATCCATAAAATTTAGATATTCTTCTACTTCTTCTAAAGTTTCGTTAGTGTTCCTCCTAAAGACTACTTCACCTTTAGAATTAACTCTATCAAAAACATATCCATTTGGTTCGTGCCGTTTTCCTTCTAATCTTCTCATAAGAAGTCCTCCTCATTGAGTACATCTTTATTCTCATAAGTTATAGTTATACCTTCAGCATTAACTTTAGGTTCATTAGTGAACCCATTTCCTCCTGCATCAGTATCGAGCCAACCTATAGAATAGTTAGAATCTCGCATAGAATACTCCCTAGCTGAGAGTTCATCTAAACCCTCAGCCATAGTATTACCTTGTCCGTCAGTGACGAACCAAGAGAATTGTTGTCTGTCGTAGACAGTCTTTAGTCTTTCCATTAGTGGTTTCTTATTCATTAGACACCTCCTGTTCACCAACTAGAACAATATCACCACCTTGAGACTTAACCTCTTCCCATTCGCAATCACTAGAGTGTAGGATACACCTAGCTTCCTCTTCAGACTTTGCTTTTATAGTAGTCTGTTCAGTGACATCAACCAACATTTCAAAAGTATATTCATTCATTAGACACCTCCTCTAAATCGTCAAGTTCAACAAGTTCAGCAACGTGAGACCAATCTAAATTAGGGGCATCAAACATTTTAATAGTCCCATCATCATTTAGTATCTCATTACCATCATCATCTCGTACATAAAATGTACATTCCCATACACCTATACTTAATTTTACATTAGGATATGGAAATCTTTCTATCTTTTTTATACTCATAAGTTATCCTCCTCAATTTCTACTAATTCAACACCACTATAGATAGCTTCACTACCCCAAGTGTCTTGGTATGCTTCTGTTTTAGCCATTTCAACTGCTTCTTCTTCTGTATTAGCTTCTATATCTGTATAGAAAACAGTAGTTACATCTAAAGTTACTTTATATTTCATATCATTTATCCTCATATTAAATTAAAAAAGTTAAACATTTAACTTTCTACTGGTCTTACTATAAAAACCACTATATTAATGATTTTTAGGCTAAAACCTAGAAAAGAGAGCCTCGAGGATTCGATTCTCGAGGACTTCTCTTATCAAGTGATACTCAGCTATTGCTTATTTCATACTACACCTCCTCTAGTCTATAGTAAGCCTCTGTCATCTTAGAGGCAAAAATTGAATCAGCATCAAGGTACTCATACCTTCTTAAATCTTCATCATCATTAGCCCAAAATATAGACTCACCTATATAGAGTATTAATTCAATCGGACTTATCTTATGCTTTAACATAGTTAAAATAGCACTCGGAAAGTTTAACATTCTATCATCTTTATCAATTACAAAAGAATCTATAATGCTTTCCATAATATTAATTTCTTTTTTAGTCATTAGTATACTCCTCCAATAACAGACCAAGTGTCCGTCTTTATATCTCTTTGAAACTCAATATCATTAGCATCATCAAAGGTAGTAGAATTAGTTCCGTCCATATTATAAGCGTGAAGTTCACCACTTTTAAAAGAACGAATAATTATAATACCTCTTGAAAAATCCTTAGATATAAGCGTTCCAATATCTAGAATACTAGTCTTATCATCCATAAAACCAATACGGACAACGTGTCCAATATCATCTGTTAAGTCTACCGTTTTTCTCATAGGCACATCTTTTTCAAAAGCACCCTTTGTATTTACTATTATTTTCTTCATTTTATTTTTCCTCTAGTTATAAAGAGTCAAGGCTCTATCACTAAAGCCTTGAGTTTTTATGACTGTGTGAGAGGCTTTAAAATGCGATTCTCTAGCATTTCAACAATCTCTGATGGGACATCATAGCAACCATCACAATCGACTATCTCCCACGTATTATCGCTAACCTCAATGTCAAAATTACCACATCCACCGTCCTCGCCATATTCGATATGCTCGAACCAACCGAAGGTAAAATCTTTCCTTACCTCACCGTGATAATTTTTAGTTTCAAACCTAAAATGTTTTAGGTCTCTAAGTTCTGATTTTAAAAGTCTATTCTCATCTTCAACCTTGCTAAGGTCAGCTAGTATTCTCTTAACCTGTGACGTATAAAATTCTTCAGTTACAACAGGCACATCTTTTAGTGTATTGTCCATTTTATTTTCCTCTTATATTTAATAGGCTCTTAAGGTGTCCTAGTTGACCTTCTTACACCTAAAAACCCCCAATTAAGGGGGTTAGTAGGCTAAGCATTTTTAGTGTCTTAAAATCAATCCTAGTTAGTTCTATAAATAAAGAAATCATTTAATTCTTCTTCATTTCCATCATAACTAGATATAAAATGTGCTATCCCATCTTGACCGATAGCATCAGCAATAAACTCATCCATATCTTTAATTGAGTTTGTTATTAACTCGTTTACATCTTCGCATTTGTCCTGTAATGCTTCAAATATTCCTTCATCAATGCCTGTATGCTCTGCAAGGAATGACGGATTAAATGCCCATACAGAATCTTTTATATAATCTTCTGCACTTTGGTATGCCTCAGCATCTGTTAAAACTAGATACTCTTGATTGCCTAACTCAAATGTATCTTCATTATATCCCTGCTCGATTTGGTCAGTATCACACTCAAGAAACTCAGCTATTGTTTTTAGTTTTTGGTTTTTCATTTTGTTTTTTTCACCTTTATAGTTATATTAAAATCTCTACTTAATTGTAAAGAGTTAGGACTCTATTACTAAAGCCCTAAGTTTTTACAGTGCATCTAGTATACCACCAAATCCGCCCATCTTGAACACTTTTTCAACAGGCTTAACTTCTGCCTTTCTCTCTGTATCTGTAACTTCAAATAATCCCACTAACGGGCATTTTGTACCTTGCGCCCAATCGTGTACTATTCCATTCTTAACACCTACAGCGTGGTCTTTAATGAATACTATATAACTCTTTCGAGGGTTTAAGTAGTTAGTGCAATTATTAACAGTCATAGTCTTACCATCTGCTAAAACTCTAATCTCACGCTTTGTATATTTTCTTATTTGGTATCTATTTTTTAAACCTAGAAACTTATTAATAGCGTTATATCCTACCCAACAATCCGAAGTCCTGAGACCTCGACCTTTAACCCTGTGTGCGTGTTTCTCTAGTAACCTATAACCTTGTTCATAATCTAAATCAAAAGCCACACAACCAGCTAACACGGTGCAAGAACCTTTGTCTTTGTTTACCTTTGAATCGGCATACAATTTATTATATCTTTCCGTCTGCATTTTTCCTCACCTCGCTTTTAGTTTTCAAGAGTTAGGACTCTAGATTGCTAAAGTCCTAAGTTTTGAAAAGTTAAATGTTTAACTTTTTACTCACCTGCAAAATTATCACAAAAGATTCTAACATCTGCAACTGTCCTGCCGTGCTTATCCATTAATGTCATAAGTTCTTCATCAAATGTCTTTTCTGCGGTTTTCTTTGATGGTGTAATGATTACTTTAAACTTACCTAAATCATCAGCCGTGAACGGGAAATCATCACCAATCATTGTAGACTTAACCTTTTTAATTGTCAGCTTGAATTTCTTATGACGCTCAGGTTCTTTAACTGTGTCGAGAGATTCACGCTGTACTATAGGCATTTTAATCCTAGTTTGCAATTCATTTTTAATACTAGATTTTAGCGCCTTTAGTTTATCGCCTGTCAATGTGTCCATTTGATATTCCAATTCTTGCGTCAATGGGTTTTCAAAATTCTCATCTGTCGCACCTAATAGTACTATCAAATCTTCAGCGATTGAATCGCCTTTCTTTTGATTACCAATTAAATCCTTGATGGTATCCTGTGCTAATTGTTTTTGTTCTTCTTTGTTCATTTTGTTATCACCTTTATAGTTATTATATTTGGGTTTCTCATCAGTAGTGTCTTCACCCGTGACACTAGACGCCCTTTCGGGCGTTTCGCTTATTGCTTGTATTCTACTGCTTCTTCGATTAATTTCCAGCTTTTAAAATCAAAGGTTCTGTAATTATCTAACTTGAACCACATTCTTTTGATTTTCTCATCAGTATTAATCATAAGAAAAGCAACTGTGTGATTATCTAAATCTATATCTGAATCGTGAATACTTAAATCGTTTTTGATAAATTTTAAATCAGTCTTTTTTAAAGTTATACATTGCAACTCAAGACCACCAGTATTTTTTTCAAACATTTTTGCTATCTTAATAATATCTCTAACTGCGTATATATGTATCGTGTTTTCATTTTTTGTTGTTTTCATAATCGTCTCATTTAGTTTAAAAGTTAACACCTCTTTTTGTTGGTGTTGGTAATATTATATATCATAAATGCAACCTGTCAACAACTAAATTAACTAAATAAATATATAGATATAAATAGTTAAACATTTAACTTTTTTCTATACCTATATATATGTATGTCTAATTATGGTGCTATTGCTTAATAATGTAGCAATATATCCAAATACGCCCAACAATGCCCCAAATTTGGACGTTTGTTACTAACCTTGCTAATGATATAACTATAATAATAATAATTGATTTTACTTTCTGAGCCACTATTATTTCTAAGTGGTACTACTATACCACTTGAGTATAATCTCTTGATTTAGGCTATGTGTTAGAGGTCTAAGCCATTTGTTGTACTATTGCAACACACTTGTTGTATTAATATTACATCTGTTATATTAAAGAGACAAGGCTAAATATTCATACTCACGTTCTCTTTCTTCTCACTTATGCAACATCTGTTGTATTTATGAGACATCTGTGGGATTAATACTACAGTACCACTTATGCAACAACTGTAGTATTTATGAGACACTTGTTGTATTAATACTACAGTCTCACTTATGCAACATATGTTGTATTTATGCAACACATCTGTTGTATTTATGAGACACACCAGCACCTGTTGTATTTATACGACACATTTGTCTCATAAGTGCAACATCTGTTGTATATATACCACAAGTGCCCTAGGGGAGGCTCATTGGCTATGTTTGGGAATTTAATGGTGTATCAAACGCAGATTGGAGAGAATTTGGGTATTTTCTGCTGTTTACTAGAGTATTTCTAGAAATCTGGAGATGCGGGGAGGGACTTAAGTATTAATTGAGCTCTTACTATTGACATTTGTAAGAAAGTATGCTATAATATTACTATAGATAAGATTTTATCAATGTCTAAAGATTCACCTAAAAGGCTTCACTTAGAAATAACCTTTATTATCATTCTAAATATTTCTCTTTTAGTGAACTATAGTATAACTAAGGAGAGAATAGGATATGTCTTCAAAACACAAAGGTTCGCCTAACCTATATAAAGGTATGAAGTCTCTTAATCCAGACGGAAGACCTAAAGGCAGTGTGAACAAGTTTACAGCTCTAAGTAGAGAGTTAATGTCTAACAAAGGACCTGAGATAGTACAGAAGGTTATAGACTTAGCACTCGAAGGTGACAGGACTTGTCTTAAAATGTGTATGGATAGGATTATTCCTACTACAAAGGCAGTTGAATTTAGGTCATCAGAAGATAAAGGTAATATAATTATTAATGTTGGTGCTCTGGAAACTAAAAGGATAGAAATAGAGGAAAAAGATAAGAAAGAACTAACGTATGAAGATGGAGTAATAATAGATGAAGCCACTATAGATGAAACGATAGTAAGTATAGCTAATGGCTAGAGAGCTAGATGTTAAATTACATCCGGCACAACTAGAGATATTCAACAGTACAGCCCGATTTAAGGTAGTAAGTGCGGGTAGACGCTTTGGTAAGTCTAGACTAGCAGCTTGGATACTTATTATTAAGGCTCTTCAGTCGGATAGTAAGGATGTCTTCTATATAGGTCCTACTTTCCAGCAAGCTAAAGATATTATGTGGAATATGCTCAAGGAACTCCTGCAAGGGACAGACCTTATAGAGACTACCCACGAAAATACAGCTACTATGAAACTTACTAATGGTAGAAGGATTAGCTTGAAGGGTTCAGATAGACCTGATACTCTGAGGGGCATAGGGCTTGCATATGTCGTCCTCGATGAGTACGCTAATATGAAGGTTGAGGTGTGGGAACAGATAATTCGTCCTACTCTGGCAGATGTGGCAGGTGGTGCACTCTTTATTGGCACTCCAGCAGGCAAGAATCACTTCTATGACTTGTTTCTAGAAGCAGAAAAGGATGAAGATTGGGAGACATTTCAGTATACAACTGTAGATAACCCTCTAATTGACCCTAAAGAGGTAGAAGTTGCTAGAAGAACTATGTCTAGCCAAGCCTTTAAACAAGAGTTTGAAGCTAGTTTTGTGTCTTTTACGGGTGGTATATTTAAAAATGAATGGATTAAGTATGATGAAGATGAGCCAGAAGAAGGCAATTACGTTATTGCGGTTGACCCTGCGGGCTTTGAACAGGTTGAGAAAGAGCGTGGTATCAAGGGTAGTAAGTTAGATGAAACTGCTATTGCTATCGTTAAAATCTCAGGTGATAGATGGTGGGTTAAAGATATACTCCACGGTAGGTGGAATATTAAAGCAACTGCTACTAAAATATTACAGGCTGCGATTGAAAATGAAGCAACTATTGTAGGAATTGAATCTGGTGCGTTAAAGAATGCCATACTTCCTTATCTCGAAGATGAGATGAGAACACAAGGTAGATGGGTTGTGATTACAGATGTAACCCACGGTGGCAAGAAGAAAGCGGATAGAATTACTTGGGCTCTACAAGGTCGACTAGAGCACGGGAAGATTACATTTAATAGAGACCCTAGGTGGAATGGTGAACTGGAGAGTCAGCTTATGGACTTCCCCAGCAAGCAGAGTCACGATGACATTATCGATGCTCTCGCCTATATAGACCAAGTAAGTGTAGCAGACTTTATGCACACAATAGAATTAGAAGAGGAATGGAAACCTTATGATGAAATTGCAGGATATTAAATATGATTGAAGGTTCGGAAACTAAATTTCAAGGCTTGGCTGGATGGTTGAGCTCTCGTTTAGAAGAGTGGCGGAATCATAGAGATTCCAATTATCTAGATTCTTGGGATGAATACTATCGTCTATGGCGAGGTATATGGTCGGCTAGTGATAAGACCAGACAATCAGAGAAATCTAGATTGATAGCACCTGCTTTACAACAAGCGGTAGAATCCTCAGTCGCAGAAATCGAAGAGGCTACATTTGGACGTGGGAAATGGTTTGATATCAAGGATGATATGTTGGACCAAGACCCTTCAGATGCTGAATACGTACGTAACCTGCTACAAGAGGACTTAGAATCTACAGGTGCGAAGGATGCCCTATGTGAAGTCTTTCTCAACGGTGCGGTGTATGGTACAGGGATAGGAAAGATATCTGTAGAAGAGAATACTTGGAAGTATCCAGTAGAAGTTCCTGTTGAAGGGACTATGACAACCCAAAGAATAATGAAAGAAGAGACTGTTGTTGATGTTAAAGTAGAAGCTATCAGTCCTAAAGAGTTCTTAATCGACCCTTCAGCCACAAGTATAAAAGAAGCATTGGGTGTCGCCCACGAAGTTATTAAACCCAGACATAGTATAATTGAGGGTATAGAAAATGGTACATATAGAGATATACCTATAGAAGGTAGTTATAATATGGAGAGATTGAAGGGTTTCGACCCTGAATCTTCTAGAGCAGATGCTTCAGACCAGATTAAAATTACTGAATATTGGGGTAAAGTACCCGCTAGATTCTTAGAAGAGAATGAATCTATGGATGATTTTGAATATAATGAAGATGAATTAGTTGAAGCAGTAGTTACAATAGCTAATGATAGTCATATATTAAGAGCAGAACGTAATCCATTTATGATGGAAGATAGACCTTTCGTCAGTTATCAACACGATATAGTCCCAAATAAATTCTGGGGTAGAGGAGTCTGTGAGAAAGGTTTCAATCCACAGAAGGCTTTAGATGCAGAGATGAGAGCGAGAATAGACTCTCTAGCACTAACAACTACACCAATGATGGCAGCAGATGCCACCAGATTACCGAGAGGTGTCAAGCTAGAGGTTCGTCCCGGCAAGACAATCCTTACTAATGGAGACCCTAGACAGGCTATTATGCCTCTAAGTTTAGGAAGCACTGACCAGAATACATATAATCAAGTAGCTAGTCTACAGAATATGATACAAATGGGTACTGGTTCTGCTGATTCAACGCAACAGAGTGCAGAAAGAGCTACATCTGCTGGTATGTCTATGCAACAGTCTTCTGCCATTAAGAGACAGAAGCGTACACTGATGAACTTCCAAAATACATTCTTAATCCCTATGATTAATAAGTGTCTCTGGAGGAAGGTACAGTTTGATGAAGCTAGATATCCTGTCGCAGATTATAAGTTTGTACCTTATTCTACTATGGGTATTATGGCTAAAGAGTTAGAATCACAGCAGATGGTAAGTTTGTTACAGGCTATACCTAAAGATTCTCCTGCATTTAATGTGATATTACTATCTGTATTCCAGAACTCTAGTATGCACAATAGAGACCAAGTAGTACAAGCTCTTATGGAGGGTATGCAACCTAATCCTGAAGAAGAGCAAATGGAACAGATGGCTAAAGAACTAGGATTACAGCAAATGCAAGCTGAAATACAGAAGACTATGGCAGAAGCTCAAGAAGAGCAGACTAAAGCTATGAAGAATGCAGCAGAAGCAGGAGCAGCACAGCCTAATGAATTGAAGATTCAAGAGAAGTTCCTTAAACTACAGAAAGACTTAGCAGCTATTGATAAGCTAAGGGCGGACACAGAGAATGTTCATAGTGAAACTATGAGAAATATTCCTGAAGTAGAGCATCTTAAGTCTGAAACTCTCTTAAATATAGCATCAGCAACGGAGAAGTTGCAAGGATAAATCGTGGTAACAGACGATAAAGAATTTTATGACAATAGAATAAATCTAGTCGGGACTGATGGATGGATAGACTTAATTGAAGAATTAAAAACTCTATCCGAATCAGTAAAACGAATAGATTCTATTGAGAACGAAAGAGACCTTTGGTTCGCTAGAGGTCAGTTGTCGATTTTAAGACAGATGATTGTTTTAGAAGAGGCGACAAAAACAGCGATGACAGAACTAGATTTATAGCGTCATCATTTTTAAAACTTCATAATCCCTAGAGGGACGGAGGCAGTGATATGAGCAGTATAGTAGTAGACCCTGATGTAATTTCAGAAGATGTAGAGGTAGAAGACACGGTAGAACCAGATGAAACCCAAGATTTAGGAGCAGAAACAGAAGAACCTGCTTTTGAAATCCCGGATAAATTCTCAGGTAAGAGTGTAGAGGATATAGTTAAGAGTTATCAGAACTTAGAACAAGAACTTGGACGTAAGAGCCAAGAGATTGGTGAGTTAAGAAATCTCTCAGATAGTTTCCTCAAAGCCGAAATATCTAGAAATGACGGACAGACAAGTTCACAAACAGAAAACTCAAACAATGAGACAGAGAGTGATTTTTTTGAAGACCCCAATAAAGCGGTCAATTCTTTAATAGAGAATCATCCGAAGTTTCAGGAGTTCCAAAAGTTCCAAGCTAAACAATCGCAAGATACTAGCAAAGGACAACTGGAACAGACTCATCCGGATTATATAGAGATTGTACAAGATTCTAATTTTCAGGATTGGGTTAAAGCTAGTAAATTTAGAGTTAACTTATTTGAACAAGCTGATAAGTATGACTATGATGCAGCCGATGAATTATTGACGCACTGGAAAGAGCGTTCTATGATTGATAAGACTGCTGAAGTTCAAAAGAAACAAAAAGCTACGAGAAAAAAGAACCTAAAAGCTGGTAAGACCGAATCCAGAGTATCATCGGAATCTACAGCGGGTAAGAAAATATATCGAAGAGCAGACCTCATAAGATTAAAACAGAGTGACCCTAATAGATATGCAGACTTAGCTGATGAAATATACAATGCCTATGCAGAAGGAAGAGTCAAATAATATTAACATTACTATACAGGAGTAATTTATGGCAACAGGTGTTATAGGCACTAACCATCAAACGACTACTACAGGTGCAAATTTCATACCAGAACTATGGTCTGATGAAACTATTGCAGCGTATAAGTCGAACTTGGTGGTCGCTAATTTAGTTACTCGCTTAAATCATAAAGGTAAGAAAGGTGATACAATTCACATTCCAACACCGGTACGTGGTTCAGCGACAGCTAAAGCAGCAAATACAAAAGTATACATTCAGGGTGACACTCATAGCGTAACCAATCTTTCGATTGATAAGCATTATGAATACTCTGTCTTAATCGAGGATATCACTGAGGTTCAAGCACTTTCAAGCCTCCGCAAGTTTTACACGGACGATGCGGGATATTCTTTAGCTAAGCAAGTTGACACTGACTTAGTCACTTTGTGGGAAGGTTTACAAGCCGGAACAGTTGGTGGTTCTAATGCAGCAGCTTGGGAAAAAGCATACATCGGTTCAACCGGTGCATCTTTTTATACGGGTAACTCATCTAATGCAGCAGATATTACAGATGCTGGAATTAGAAAGTTATTGCTTTTACTTGACAACGCAGACGTACCAATGGACAATCGTTCATTAGTAGTTCCGCCTATCTGCGCTAACGATATGTTAGGTATCGCAAGATTCACTGAACAACAGTTCATTGGTTCTGGTGATGCTATTAAGACTGGCAAGATTGGACAAATCTACGGTGTAGATGTGTTCATTAGCTCTAACTGCCCTACTACTACAACAGCTAATACTGCTACTGATAGAGTCGGAGTGCTTATGCACAAAGATGCTCTAGCTCTAGCAGAGCAAGTTGGTGTGCGTTCGCAGACTCAGTACCAGCAGCAATATCTTGGTGACTTGTTTACAAGTGACACAATTTATGGCGTTGGAGAGCTACGTGATGGCGCAGGCGTTGCGTTTGTAGTTCCGGGTACTTAATAGTTAGCTAAACCCTAGCCCCCTCTAATCTGAGGGGGTTTCATTTAGTTAATTATAAGGAGTAGACATATGCCTTGGGGAGTAGGAACATATGGAAAGACTAGGGGTAGACCACCTAAAAGGACTAAGAGACGAAAGAAGAGATAACTATGCCTATTTATGAATTTCAATGTAATAGTGACCACACTTTTGAGGAGTGGTGTTCATACGAACAGAGTAAACTAGGTTTTGAGTGCCCTGAATGTGGTAAGAAAGCCAAGCGTATCTACTCAGTATCCGCTGTTAAACCTACATTTGGTAATCAAGATACCTTGTGGAATCATAGAGAGAAGCATAGAAAGAAACATATGATACCAAATCAATCTTATACAGGATAATATGCCACATATATTAGAAGACTCTACAAGTAGCCTAGAACTTTCAGCGTTCAAGGAAAAATTACGTCTACTCTATAATCAAATATTAGAAAAGGTATATAAGAGAGAAAATCCCGGGGCTAATCCAGAAGAGATTCAAGCCTATGTAGAAGAGAATGGTCTTCAGTTTCCAGAGGAAGTAGAGAGTACAGAAGAGATAGATGAAGAGATAGAAGAGCTAATGAATATGTTAGATACTCTAGTTCCTTCAGATGAATCTGAATTAGCTTCTGAAATGGATATGGAAAATAAACCTAAAGAGCATACAGGACCAGAACTTAAATCTAAGTCTCACGAAAAAGGTTTGAAGACAGAGATGAAAGATTTAAAAGATAGGATGGGAGGGATGTTCAGTGTCAAAACGGATGAAAGAAAGAGAACAGCTACTAAAGCACCTGAGATTTCTACCGGTTCAGTCATTAAAAGAAATACTAACACTGCTCACCAAGTAGAATTTGCTCCTCTCGTAGAAAAGTTCAGAGATGAATTAAGAAGTTTATCTGATAGACAGAAGGCAGGTCGTAAGAAATTGTTTGGTAGACTCTAATGGCTACTAAGAAGATTAAACTAGCAGTCGTAGTCAATAGGAAGAAGAACCGAATTGATAGACGAGGTAAAATTAGACCCTTAGTAAAAGGTTTTAAACCAGATGGTAGACTTCAATGGCGAAAAGCTAAAACTCTAGCTATGTTGAAAAATAGAAGGGATTGGGATTTAGTGTTTCATCCTCCTTATACTGCTGCAACAGAAATAGAGATGGAGCATTTAAGTGGCTACTATCTAGTTATAGAAGCCTCTGACCCAGCAACACCTCACTATATTATCACGGAGTAACGAATGGCACAAACTAAAGTATCAGATTTATCAGCATTAACTACAACGGATGGTGCGGAAGAATTACTAATTAATGATGGTGGTACTTCTAAGAAAGTTACCATTGCTAATTTACTGGTAGATGACCAAGTTACCTACGCAAAGATACAGAATGTTTCTGCTGATGAACGAATACTAGGTAGAGTATCTGGTGCTGATGGAGTCATTGAAGAATTAACTAAAGCACAAGTATTGACATTTGCTAATGTAGAAGATGGTGCTACAGCAGACCAGAGTGCTTCAGAAATAAAAACTCTCTTAGAGGATGGAATTGATAGTGTTCATTATGTTGACGGAAGTATTGATGAAGTTCATATAGCAGATGATGCAGTTACAGCAGATAAACTAGCTAACTCAATTAACAGTGCTATTGCTGCTAATACAGCTAAGACAACAAATGCTACACATACTGGAGATGTAACTGGAGCTACTGCTCTTACTATTGCAGTCGATGCGGTAGATATTGCTATGCTTAGTGCAACAGGTTCAGCATCAAGTTCTACTTTCCTAAGAGGAGATAACTCTTGGGTAGCAGTAACTACAGATTTAGTGGGTGATACCTCACCACAATTAGGTGGCTTTTTAGATGCGAATGGTAACTATATGCAGACTGAGAAAGGTGGTGATTTAACATCTGCTTCGCCTCTAGTCCTTGATACAGATGGTGATTACTTTGATGTAACAGGAACTACCAACTTTGCAGTAATAACTACTGCTGCCGATAGACAATTCACATTACAGTTTGATGGTGTATTAACAATGACACATCACGCTACTAATTTAGACTTGCCGGGAGAGGCAAACATAACGACAGCAGCAGGAGATGTAGCAACTTTCCAATCGACCGCTGCTAATCAAGTTCAATGTATAAATTATACGAGGGCGGATGGTACAGCTATTGTTGGTGCTAGTGGAGTAACCCTAGGTTTTTTTGAGCATACACATACTATCTCTTCAAATCTAACAATAACAACTGATTACAACGCATTATCAGCCGGCCCGATAACAGTTTCTAGTGGGTATTCAGTCACAATTCCGAGTGGCAGCACTTGGGTAATCGCATAGGAGTTATAGATGGCTAAAGTAAAAATTCAAGGACACGCTTCAGGAAGTGGAGTTATAACAGTTACTGCTCCTAATACTTCAACGGATAGAACGATAACACTACCCGATGAAACTGCAACACTCTCTACCTTTGACCCTGATGGTGCAGTAACAATTAATGATACTGGTGCTGATGTAGACTTCAGAGTAGAGTCTGATGGTAATGCTAATATGCTATTTGTTGATGGTGGTAATAATAGAGTAGGTATTGGTCAAGCAACTCCCGCTGTTATATTAGATGTTAAAGGTACAGTTAGTGCCGGTGCTACTACTGACGAGGTACTTCAAGAATGGAGTATTGGTTCTGAAAATGTTACAGCAAATATAGAATATACAGATGTTACAACCTCAAGAGGAATGAATCTAGGTACATCAACTGGACACAATTTTATATTAAAAACAGACGATACTACACGATTGACTCTTACATCAGATGGCAGAGGCTTGTCGCAATTTACTGCGAAGGCTTGGGCGTTTTTTAATGGAACTGGTACTCCAGCACTTATAGACAGCCATAATTGTAGTTCTATTACTGATATGGAAACTGGAATACATAGAGTAAATTTTAGTAATGCTTTAGGTAATACTGACTTTGTGGTTAATTACACAACAATGAATGAAACATCTAATAGTAATTGTAATACATCAGTATCAATTACTGGAAAAACAACATCTTGTTCTGGTAATTTAACTAAATATGAGAATAATTCTTTAGCAGACCCCGGTAGGGGAAGTATAGTGGTATTTGGAGATTAATATGGCAATAATTTATGACAATGACGGAACACTTGCTCAAATGATTCCAGCACCTAAATTCCTAGCACAACTAGAAGGCACAGACGAAGAGAAGCTAATTCACATAGCCAACAAAGACTTACCCACAGGAACTAAGTACGAGATTACAGATGCTGATTTAAGTGACAGAACATTCAGAATGGCTTGGGAATATGTGGCTGGTGCTAGTGAAAAGACTTCAGAGGATTTAAGTCTTGATGACCAACTCAAATATAACAAGATAACACAACAGGAGTATGACGATGCCAATGGAGGTTAATTTTAGTAAGGCTCAAACTATAACAAAGGACAGACTTAGAGCAGACCGTAAACCTCTCTTTGAAGAACAAGACATTCTCTTTAGCAGAGCATTAGAAACTGGTTCATCAACTACAGCTATCGTTACAGAGAAGCAGAGGCTACGAGATATAACAGTTCAAGTGGATAGTATGACTACCCTTGACCAACTTAAAGCAGCAACAGTATAGGAGTAATACATGGCATACATAGGTAACAGTCCTGCTAACGTAGGCAACTATCAGATAGTAGATACTATAGCTAGTAGCTTTAATGGATCGTTAGTATCCTTCGCTCTAACATCAGGTAGTATTGCTATAACTCCAGCCAAATCAGGACAACTCTTGGTAGGTATTAATGGAGTTATGCAACAGCCAGACGACACTGGCACAAACGGATTTAAGGTATCTGGATCAAATGTAGTATTCAGTTCAGCTCCGGCTTCTGGAGATACTTTTTGGGCAGTATACCAAGGACAGAATGTAGATATAGGTACGCCTTCTGATGACGTAGTAGATACCGCACATATTAAAGACAATGCTATTACCACAGCTAAGATAGCAGCAGGTACAATTATTGCCTCTGACGTAGCTAGTGATAGTATTACAAATGCTAAGATGGCAGATGATGCCGTTGGTGTGGCAGAGCTTAGTGCTTCAGGTACAGCTTCCAGTACAACCTTCCTTCGTGGAGATAACTCTTGGTCTGTTCCTATTGGTGGAGTAACAAGCGTTAATAGTGTTACTGGTGCTGTTACTGCAGCTCACCTTAAAACAGCTTTAGAAAATGGTATTGATAGTGTTCATTATGTAGATGGAAGCATTGACAATGAGCATATTGCAGACGATGCAATTGATTCAGAA
>Ga0207991_1001086_pt1 | contig 17234 bp, 14 predicted proteins | sample ETN07SmetaG_FD_185786 | JGI IMG/M metagenome (GOLD analysis project Ga0207991, IMG submission 185786) | Marine microbial and viral communities from oxygen minimum zone, Eastern Pacific Ocean - ETNP2014F14-07SV275 (SPAdes) (version 2) | ecosystem: Environmental > Aquatic > Marine > Oceanic ... | reverse complement strand
CGACCAAACTGGCCCGCTGGCCCCGACGATCAACAGATGATGCTCCACTTGGACATCGAGACCGACGATCTCGATGCTGCTGAAGCACACGTAGTAGCTTCGGGCGCAGTGCTGGCAGATTTTCAACCCCAGGACGATGTGTGAACCTATCTTGACCCGGCTGGTCATCCATTCTGCCTGTTCCTTCACAGTTGACGGAATGGAACCTGGATGCTCAACCGAACGTCGGATCACCCTTTCAACAAAATGTCGCGCGTAAGCTCCATCTGCCCATGGTGCTGCGCCAGTTCCTCAAGAGTGTGAATCAATGCTGCCCCCTGAGTCCAGCCCTCGTATTCGGAGCCTAGTGGAAAGTATTGCTGATTCGGGCCCGTCACAGGCGGCTGATCGCCTTGCACATGCTTAATGTCTTCACGAAGCTGACGTTTCAAATCCAGCACTGACTCTCGAAGATCGGCCACTTTGCCCGTAGCCACAAACTCGGAAGGCCGGTCCCGCTTGAAATCGCGATCTGCCAGGTGAACGCCGATCCAGTAGTGGCAGACGGCTACACTGTGATAGAGAATCGCAAAGGGCGAGTTGGCGCCGGGAAGACCGGGGTTTCGGTTTGCCAGATCATCTCCAAGCCCCTCAACAATGCCCAGCATCCCGTCGAGGGCTCGGTCAACAAACAGCATGAAGTCGTCCTGCGATATTTCCATTTTCCAGTTTCTCCGTTATGAACTAGCCGACGGCTTCAAATGCTATGCGGAATCCTTCCAACGAACCTGCTAGCGTTTCGTCAGTCACGCAGTAAGACAGTCGGAAGTGGCCCGGCGAGCCAAATCCCCTGCCTGGCACGACCAGCACGTTGCTCTTTTGAAGTTCGGCGGTGAACTCCACGTCGTCTTCAATGGGCGATTTAGGGAACATGTAAAACGCGCCCTGAGGCATCGGCATCTCGTAGCCAATCTCCGTCAGATTCTGGTACATGAAATCCCGCTTGTCCTGGTACTGCTGTACGTCAATGGTCACGGATTGCAGGTTCTTGACGATGTGCTGGATCAGCGCCGGAGCGTTCACGAATCCCAGCGTGCGGTTGCAGAAGACCAGTCCGTCCATCAACTCCGTCTTGTCATCGTAATCAGGGTGAACCGCGACGAATCCTATGCGCTCCCCCGGCAGAGCCAGGTCCTTCGAGTGCGAAGTCGCGACGATGCTCCGCACATGATGATCGAAGATATGAGGATACTCCAGGCCATCGAACAGAATCTTGCGGTACGGCTCGTCGCTGACCAGGAATATTTCGCTGCCGAACTCCTTCTCTTTACGCTGTATGATCTCGCCCAACTGAGCAAGAAGCTCCGCGCTGTATAGAACGCCGGAAGGGTTGTTCGGCGAGTTCAACAGGACAATTTTCGTGTTCTCCACGATGGCGTTCTCAAAAGCGTCCAGGTCTGGCAGGAAATCATCGTTCGGCGGCACGACCTTGCAGGCCCCGCCGTGGTTGTCCGCATAGAAAAAGTATTCTACGAAGTATGGAGCGAAGATCACCACCTCGTTTCCGGGATCAAGAAGGGTTTTGAGGATAACGTTCAGCGCCCCGCCGGCTCCACAACACATGATGATCTCGTTAGCCGTGAAATCCTGGCCGGTTTCCTCTCTAAGCTGGGCCGCCACCGCATCCCGAGTCTCGACGAATCCGGCGTTGGGCATGTAGCGATGAAGCCCTGCAATTGGATTCTCGGCAACCCGCCGAAGCTCGTCAAAGAACTCCTGCGGAGGCTCCATGATCGGGTTTCCCAGCGAGAGATCGAACACGTTCTCCTCGCCGAACTGCTGTTTGAGGGATATCCCTTCCTCAAACATCTTGCGAATCCACGACCCCTGCTCCATGGAGCCTTTGACCTTGTTGGATACTGCCATGACGCCCTCTCGGATGGTTTTTCTCTCCCGCGCTCGCGGCGCGAGGCTCCGCGAATGTAACCCGTGGCTTCACGGCTGTCAACACTGCCTTGACACCTCAAAAGGCTTTAGCTACGCTTAAACAGCCACCCCAAGTGGGCCTGTAGCTCAGTGGTAGAGCGGTCGGCTCATAACCGATTGGTCACAGGTTCGAACCCTGTCGGGCCCACTCCTTACATAGCTGTTCAGCCATAGGATGTTTTCCTCTGCCCCTCCAAAAAAAGGAGGGGTTTTCTTGTTTAGAGCGGATAGCTACTCAGAACTGTTTCGTGGATTTCAACTTGCTTTGGAGGTGACTGGTCTTAGGCCAAGCGCCATAAAGCACTACACTACTGACGGAAGGAAGTTCTTAGAATATTATCCGGATGTGTCCCCACCCGAAATCACTTCTATCCATATCAGGCAATATCTAGCCCAACTCAAGAAGAAGGTATCGGCTAAGACCGTCTATGAGGTGCAGTTAGCCCTACGTAAATTCTTCCGATTTCTAGTCGAAGAGGGGGAAATAGCAGGTAGTCCCTGTGATGGGATAAAGCTGACTAGGTACAGAATAGACCCGCAGCCCTTGTACAGCATGGATGAAATCAAGGCGTTACTAGCTTCCTGTGACTTGAAGACCCCTTCCGGTGTCAGGGATTACGCAATCATAATGGTGCTGTTCGATAGTGGTGTAAGGGTGGGAGAACTTATATCTATGAGTCCCCCCGACTGGAAGAACCGCCTAGTCAAAGTAGATGGCAAGACTGGAGTTCGCTATGTCCCTCTGGGGCTAAGCTCACTGCAAGCGTTGGAGAGATATCTCAGGAAATGGAGCGTCTCCGATAGCCCAATGTGGAGGGGTAAGTACGGCCCTCTTACTACCTCTGGCGTACTCCAGATGGTCAGGCGAAGGTGTAGCAGCTTCGGGGTACCGTACAAGGGCGTTCATGCTTTCAGGCGGTCTGCCGCTGCGCAGTTGAAGCGTATGGGCATGAACGACAGCGCCAGGATTATTATTGGGCAGTTTGAAAATTCGCGGATCAGTCGGAGAGTGTCGATACCATCCATGCCTCGCATAACTGGATCAAGGACGACAAGGTCAGTCATCTGTTCCTGGAACAACCGCAGCCCGTCCAACCCACTCTGGGCCGTGAGCACAGTGTATCCACATTTGGAGATCGCCAACTCGGCCAGTTCCAAAAATTCTGGGTCGCCGATGAGAAGCACCAACGGATGCGACTCAGCAGTCATCCGACATCTCCACGATTGCAGCATCCCTTACCAAGGCTGGCTCATGCTGATCCCACTGGAGTTTTTGCGCTTTTGGAACCGGTCAACGTATCAATCGTCAGCTCTGATTCCTTTGATCTTCTCCGTTCCCCTCATGGTCACACTAGAAAACGATTAACTGAATAGAATCATCAATTGCCGGTTCAATCTCACCGTAATATCTTAATATTAGAGCATCACACACATATTATCGTAGGGAACATGTATACACGATGATATACACCCAAACGAGTAATTCGCCCCAATTATGGTGGGTGGATTCACACTGTCGGCTTAACACCAACAATCCGTCAACTCGATGGGATTCGACTCTAGAACATTCAAGTTTATTGATTCGGTTGACTGGATGAAGTTCAGTCGACACGTCCACGCCCCACCGAGCGGTTCCGATTTTATCGAACGAATCCTAGGACCATTGGGGAACTGCAATCGAGGGTTGAGTGCAATGCGGCACTATGGGTTGACACTGCGGTCTCTGACCGTACAATACCCTCACGATGCAAAGTCAGCTGCTGGAGGCCATAACGTGATAACCAAATTCGACAGCCTGTTCGCTGGGCATGTAGACATGGAAAACGTAGGATACAGCGGAGTCGCCGTTAATGACCGGTACTTTCCGAATGAACACCTGGTCACCGCGTATGACAAAGCTCAGAACATCGCCCAGTTGATGGATAGACTCGGTTTCGACACTTTCTGGATGGCCGAGCATCACTTTCAGCCGGAGGGCTACGAGTGCATACCCAACATCCTGATGATGGCGGTGCATCTGGCCCATGTCACCGAAAACATCAAGATCGGTTGCGGATTCAACATCGCTCCCATGTGGCATCCGTTGAGGCTGGCTGAGGACTTCGCAACAGCCGACATCCTCACCCAGGGCCGAACAGTGTTTGGAGTTGGTCGAGGTTACCATACCCGCGAAGTTGAGAGCTTCGCCTCTCCCCTTCTCGACCAGGCCGCTAACCGAGACCTTTTCGAGGAGCAGGTGGACGTCATATTCAAAGCGTTCAACAACGAGTCCTTTTCTCACCACGGCAAGAATTACGACATCCCTCCCGACGTGCCTTACAGGGGCTACGATCTCAAGGAGATTACGCTAGTTCCCCGCCCGGTCAATCTTCCGGTTGAGTGCTGGCAGCCTATTCAGGGCGGGACGCCTCGCGCGCTGGATTTCATGGCGAAACACGACATCAAGGGCGTCATAGGCGGAGGCGTAGCCGAAGGCGGAGCAATGGACGATGTCGTAAATGCATTCAGGGACGCCCGAAATCGGGCTGGTCGCGAGTCAGAGCTAGGCGAGGGACTGAGCTTCGGATTCCACTTCTACCTCGACGATTCCCAACAACACGCCATTCAAACCGCAGGGAAATTCTACGAAGAAAACCTGAAAATGTTCGGTCCCCTGAGGCTGGTCCGAGCGCTTTCAGATGAGCAGATCGACATCATGTCCGACCCATCGAAGGCGCCCACGGCTGACCTCCCAAGAATCGAAGGGGCGGTCGAAGCCGGTGGATTCCTGGCCGGGCCGCCCGATTTGGTGGTTGAACAACTGAAAAAACTTGAAGAGCGATATCCGGCCTTGGATAGAGTTAGCGTCAGCCATCCGGTCGGCACACCATGGGCGATCATCCAAGAGCAGCTTCAAAGATTCGCTGAAGAAGTCATGCCCGCGTTCAAGGGCAAAGTTGAAGCAACTGTGCCGGCAGATTAGAGACCATCACGCCAATCACGAATCGAGGGACACAGGAGCGCGTCATGCCTGCGAAAAAAGGAACCGGGTTGCTGATGGTCTGGGTAGAAGTTCCAGACGAAATCGAAGATGAGTTCAACAAATGGTACAACGAGGAACATATCGCCGAGCGTCTGGGCATACCAGGAGTTCTCAGCGCGGCCAGATATGAAGCCGTTTCGAGCGGCCCCAAGATGCTGGCATTCTACGAACTTGAAAGCTCCGCCATCATGGAGTCCACCGAGTACCTGAAGGTTCGCAACAACCCGTCAGACTGGACCAAACGCATGAACCCCGGCGGTGTCGGCACCGTGTACATCCGCAACGTATACGAAATGATCCACCCCACCGATCTTACAGATGAGATAAGCGCGAGCCCGATGGCACCTGCCCTCCAAATAGGCCGAATGGACATCCCGCCAGAGGTGGAGGGCGAGTGGAACGAGTGGTACAACACCGTCTATGTCCCAAACTACGAAAAAGTCCCCGGAGTCATCAGAGGCCGTCGTTTCAAGGCGGTCGTGGGCGACCCCCAATACCTGACAGTGTACGAGTTCGAGCATGAGGGCGCTTCCCAGACCAAAGAGTGGCTCCGCCAGCAAACAATCGACCCTCGGAACGAAGCGATGCGCGACGCGATGCTCCACGTCCCTGGCTCACCGGGAATCTGGAAGAAAACCTTCGAGCTTTCATAGGTCTGGACTTGACGTCCGAAATCGACACAGGGGACACCGTCGGCGTCCCCTGTTCAGTTTCTGGTGAACTAGATTACAGCGAGAATGTCGATCTTCTATACCTTAGCCAGTTTTTGGAAACTGCGAACCACATCCGGCGGCGTGTCAAAGTGGCTAATGCTGGTATGAGCAACCTCGCCAACGTAGATATTATCCTGTGAGTCGACGCACATCCCATGCGGGGCCACAAACTGCCCAACGTCCAATCCGTATCCGTTGCCTAGACGCTCCAACACATTGCCTCTGGTGTTCATGATTGTGATGCGAGGGCCGATGTTGGGCGTGTTGCGCTCCACCAACGCCCCCCACCCAAGCTCGCCGACGTACACCCGTTGGTCGTCAGTGATGTAGATAGCACAAGGTCGGTGAAGGTGAGACCATTCTGTCTCGAAATTGCCATTGCGGTCGAATATCTGGACGCGGTGGTTCTCCCGATCGGCCACGTAAACATAGCCGTCGCGGTCTGTCGCGATGTTATGGACGATGTTGAACTCTCCAGGTCCCGTGCCAGGACCGCCCCACGACATGATCGGTTCGCCATCTGCAGAGTACTTGTGAATCCTAGCATTGCCATAACCATCGGACACAAACATGTCTCCGTTATCGGGATCTGTGGCGACATGTGTGCATCTGTTAAAGGGCGCGCCGCTGTAAAGATCGGCTGCCTGTCCAGGCGAGCCGATGGTCATCAGAACCTCGCCATCCAGTGTGCACTGCCGCACTGTATGATCGCCATCGTCGGTGAGATACAGCGTTTCGTTCGGACCTGTGGACGCGCCATGCGGACGAACGAACACGTCCTCACCCCAGGACTTGATGAAGTTGCCGTCTTTGTCGAAAACGATCATCGGGTGAGGCCCTCGATTGAAGACATACACGTTGTCATTTGCGTCAGTTATTACACCTGCGACCTCACGCCATTGGTAGCCATCGGGAATCGTCTCCCAATCCACGGCAACTTCATACTTAAACTCGCCACTGCCCAATTGTACTGCGGTGCCCACACTGCCCTCCTGTTTGGTAGCATTTCGTTGCGAATAGATATACGCTTGTCAGCGTTTGATAATAGGCGCCCGGATTATATCATTAAGACTCCTTGGCTAGAGTGAGATATTAATATCTTGACGGAGCATCGAGTTGTCGCCTACGCTTATTCCACCGGGAGAGGCGCCCACTGGGACCACGTAGCTAAGAACTAAGCCCAATCATTCACGGGGAGGGCACAAAATGCCAAAATATCTTATATCTGCATCCTATTCCTCAGATGGAGTCAAGGGGCTGTTAGCCGAAGGTGGAACGAAGCGGAGAGAGACAATCCAGAAATTGGTAACGGGCATGGGTGGGAAGATGGAGTCATTCTACTATGCATTCGGAAGCGACGATGCTTACGTTATTGTAGATCTTCCGGACCACGCCACTATGACAGCCTTATCGCTTGGAGTCGCATCCTCTGGTTCCATCTCTAATGTGAACACGACTGTCCTCATCACGCCAGAAGAGGTTGACGAAGCTACTCAAAAAACCGTTAACTATACGCCACCGGGAGCATAGCTCTTAGGTTTCAAGAAGGGCGCTTACTCTCGACAAAGATAAACTTTTCAGTAGATCGAACAGGAGACAACACATGGTCGCAGAAATCATCTCGTTGCAAATATGCGTGGGACACCGCGAGCCGATGAACCCAGTGGATTCCGCCACGTTCATCGAAGGCTTTGGCATCGAAGGAGACCGTCACGCGGTCAAATCAGGCGCGCGAACCGTTCGCCAGGTCTTGCTGATGGATGAGGACACACTTGAAGGATTCGGTCTGGGCATCGGCCAGGTTCGAGAGAACGTAACGGTCAGAGGCATCGACCTGCACGAAGTTCCGGCAGGCCAGAGGCTGGCGCTCGGCGATGATGTGGTCGTCGAGATTACCCAGTTCTGCGCGCCCTGCGAACGAATGGACGAGGTCCGGCCTGGCCTGCGCGAAGAACTCTTTGAACAGCGCGGCATGCTAGCGACAGTCATCTCTGGCGGCGCCGTCAATGTGGGAGATCAGATTCAGGTCCTCGAGAGCGCTTCTGTCTCTTAGGTTCCCTAGGCGCTTTGGATCAACAATTTGATACCTACCCAATCCTCGGGTGAGTCCACGATTCTAACCCGAATAAGGGCACGTAACATAAAAATGCTCCGATATTTCAAAAGAGGCAAGCAGGAAGACCAGGAACGAACCGAAAAGGCGGTCGGACGCACCCGCCGCACATGGTTCGGACGAATGACCCGCGTGTTCCAGCGCAGCCAGATCGACGACGATATGTGGGACGAGTTGGAGGAATTGCTCATATCGGCTGACGTCGGCGTCGAGACGACGATGAGCCTCCTCGACCGTCTCCGACACCGCATCCTATCCGACGGAATCACCCAACCTTCAGACGCATTCGACGCGCTGAAATCTGAGATGGTCGAAGCCCTTCGCATCGAAGGCGGTGACAAAACGATGGACGTCGATGAGCCACCTTTGGTCATATTGATGATCGGAGTCAACGGCGTAGGTAAAACCACAGCAATTGCGAGACTGGCGAACCTCTATAAACAAGAGGGCAAGTCCGTGTTGTTGGGAGCGGGCGACACGTTCCGTGCAGCCGCTATCGACCAGCTTCAGGTGTGGGGAGAGCGTCTCAATCTCGATGTTATTGCCCACAGACAGGGCGCCGACCCCGGCGCCGTGGCCTTCGACAGCGTTCAGGCCGCGCAATCTCGTGGTGCGGATGTTGTGATCGTGGACACCGCAGGGCGGCTCCACACCCGCTCGAACCTCATGCAGGAGCTATCAAAGGTACGTAACGTAATCGCTCGACAGGGCGTCGCCCAATCCCTGCGGGTCATACTGGCAATGGATGCTACCACTGGTCAGAACGGCCTGATACAGGCTCGCACGTTCAAGGAAGCAATCAGATGCGATGGCGTGTTCCTCGCCAAATTGGACGGGACAGCAAAAGGCGGAGTGGTCCTGGCCATCACCAACGAGCTTCAACTACCCGTCCTGTTCATAGGCACCGGCGAACAACCGGAGGATATCGCGGTGTTCGACCCAGAATCCTTCGTGGACGGGTTGTTCTCGACTACAGATTCCGAAGATTAGCTCCGAACGTTCACGCAGTCTTCGACCAGAACACCGGTCACGACCTCGACACGGTCGCCCCAGCCAGTAAGCTGAATCAGCCGTTCCAGGGTGTAGTCGCCGAAGCGCGACGCGCCTGAATCTGGACGGCCTCCCATTACCACAATGGGTGTGCGAGAGGTCAGGATCGCCCCACAGCACATGGGACACGGCTCGAAGGTCGTGTACATTACCGTCCCGGACAGATCGCCGGAACCGTGGGTCTTCGAGTAATTCTGGATCGCCACAGTCTCGGCATGCGTGGTCGGATCCTGAGTGGTGTTCTCCAGGTTTCGGCCCTTGGCGACGATCTGTCCATCTCGAACGATCACAGAGCCTACGCCCTGATTGCCCTCGTTGGCCGATCTTCGGGCTTCCGCCAGAGCGGCCCTCATGAATTTTTCGTGTGTCTCAGCTTGGGAGGTCATTTCGGAAATTCTCCAACTGGCTTCTGACAGCACGGGAGGTAGGTCGGCCCTCTCCTGCTGAATCAGCCAAATTAACTACTTAAAGACGGCGTCAGCGATGCCCTCAAGGTGTCGGGACATCTCGGCCTCATCCTCTGCCAAAGGCGCGCTGACGACCACTCGGTTGGCGCCAGCATCATGGAATGACCTGATCACATTGAGGTCTGGCTGCTGGCCGTAGATCGTTATCGAAATGGAATCGGGGTCTCTACCGGCCTCAATAGCCAATTCAGTTAGCGTTCCCCGGCTCGTTTCGATCATCGCAGGAGTTGCCCGATTTGGCATCCAACCATCGCCCCACTCGATAATGCGCTTGAATACGTTACGGGCCATGCCTCCGAGAATCACCGGGGGATGGGGTTTCTGCATAGGTTTCGGGAACATGCGGACAGGCGGAAAGTCGTAATACTTGCCGTGGAACTCCGCCTCGTCCTTCGTCCACATCTCCTTCATGGCGAGAATCGATTCTTTCGTCTGGGTCCACCGATGATCGAAGTCACCGCCCATCATCTCCGTCTCTTCACGATGCCAACCCGCGCCTATGCCTAGAAGCACCCTGCCGCCGCTAAACAGGTCCAGTGTCGAAATCGTCTTGGCCAGAACCAAAGGGTTTCGCTCAGGAATCAAGGCAATGCCTGTCGCCAGTTTGATCTTGCTAGTGGCTCCCGACGCCTGCGCTAGGGCAATGAACGGGTCGGCGAAATGTGAATATGTCCACGGCACTTCCCCAGACTCGTTGCCTGGGAATTTGCTGGTTGTGGTCACCGGCATAACAGGATGCTCGGCGTACCAGATGGACTCGAATCCCAACTCTTCGGCCTTGCTCCCCATAAATGCGGCGTTGACCTTATAGGCAGGTAGCGGCATTGATAGCCCGATGTTCATGTGTCACTCCCCCGTCTGAATATGGCTTTGCGATTCCTAATGTCTATGCGACCGTATCCGGCCCTCGATGGCCTCTTGAGCTTCGAGGAACGGACGCTCCAGGTATGCCCGATGATCCGACTCTCCGTGGTGGTGGGTTATTGAGGCGGGAGGCCGGACGCCTGCTGTCTCTCTGATGTAGGCCAGATCGCCTTCGACCAAGGTCAGCATGTACTGGGCAGTCGCCGCGTCGTACATTTCCCAGCCTCCACCGCAGGCCACATAGATTGGTGACGTGTGGGCGAACACTCCGCGATTCCACACGTCGTGATGCTCGATGATGTCATAGTAGTCCAACGCTCCTGTGCGAGCTGCCAGCCACGAGTGATCGTCGATTTTTAGACTTGTCTTGATCTCCAGCCTGCGCGAGCCGTTAAGGTTCTGGGTCGAGGCTACGACCCGACCGTTGTGCATGATCTCTAGCGAGTAAATCGGCAGGATGCTTTCGGCCCACGCCTCGACCTCGACGGTTCCAGGCCCGGAGATGTCAACCGTATCGCCGACCTCTTGACCATCCACCGAGAAGTGCATAATCGGCCCGCCGCTAAGGAACGTGCGTCCGGCCACGACAGCTTTGCACCAGTTGTCGTAAGTAAATTCCTGATCGTCAGGAATCTGGGCGTAGGTTCGGTAAAGACCCACTGGAACGTCACTGCTCATTTTGTCCGTTCCGCCGACAAGAGGCAAACGATAACCGCCGTTCAGGTAGCGATAGTATTCCAGATGGTTAACTTTGGTCTGTCTGAGCATTTCGACGCCGTCCAGACGCCCCGTGGCAACCAGCGCAGCAGGCTCACCATTGGGATTAGGGAAGTGGGGACTGATGACGTAACCACCCTGAGCGTGAGCAGCGTCAGCCCAATGAGCGAGGGTGGTCTCCATGTGCCCACCGATTTCGGCCTCGCTGGGGCCGTCGCTGCACCACGGCATCACGGGAGATTTCAAGCCCCACATGATCATGTGACCCATGAAGTGTTGGCGGTTCTCCTGGGACACGTAGACGATGTTGTTGCCGTTCTTTTGGATCGACGCAGAACCAGTGAAGTCCTCGGTGTTGGTGAACAGACTCCCCCACTGGGATTGGAGCAGGTTTACGACGTTCAGGTCTTCTCCCTGGGATTCGGTATGCGCGCCCTGAGTGGACAAAAAATGGACGTGGGAGTCGCCGCTGAACCATCGTCGTTGGTTCATGTCGATCCAACGTTTCAGTCTGAGAGTAAGCTCCTGCTGGCCGGGTTCAATGCTTACACGAGTCCGCAGAGGCTCGTACTCAAAGCCACGCGCCACGTCCACGATGACATCACCCCTGGGCAACCATCCCTGGCAGGTTCCGTCGATGTAAGCGTAAGAAATCTGGCCCAGACGGACGTCGCCTCCAATGTCGATGTGCCAAGTGCCGAGGTTGGAGTTAACCTGATTGTGATGCCCGTGAGGTTGATACGGAATACCCTCTGGTGATCGGAAGTGGACTCGGCAAGGCACAGGACGTCCGGTGTCGTCGTCAACGACGGTTACGTTGACCCAATTGCGGCCCTTGTCAAGAAGCTCAATCTTCATCCGGGGGGTCTCCACCACCCCTTCGCGTTCAACCTCGCCCCATTTAACCTGCCCGACCTCTTCGTCGCCTTGCTTCACTATCACAGTCGCCGAAGGCACCGCAGAAATTTCGGCGTATGCTGAATCCGAATCTGGGTTGTCCTCCTGGCCGTAACCCTTGTGATACGCGTCGATGAACCCAGAGTCCGGGTCTTTGGGCAGCGGGAATACGAAAGTCGTGTCTCCCCGGTCGACCTTAACGGATAGATCGAAGGGCTGACCGGCAACCGTTTCATCGGTGACGGTGATTCGCGTCTCGCGACGGCCCTGTCGAGCAAAGGGGTGTTCATCCTCGCGGCCTAGAGTCACTCCGGCGATTATGAACTTTGCCCCTTGCGGCACGATCTCGATGGATTCGATTACAGATTCAGGCTCAGGGTTCGTCCACGCCCACAAAAAGTAAGATCGGGCAGAGGCCTGCGCGTATTCTGTTTGCCGACGACCTAATTCTTCCCATTTGCCTTGATCTCTTTCAAACAGCGTGTGCTTTTGATCGGTGACAGCCTGGAATGGCAGGCCAGAAGGCCCCCGGAATGAGTCATTCGGCACGGACGCGATTTCGAATCGCTCTCGAATATTCGCTCGAAAATCCTTCCCACTCGCCATGTGAAACACGTACTCTGCCACCGGCAATCCAACGGAGCCGCCGCTGTCGATTTCAGATCCAACCAATCGGTGCGCGAACACCACACGATGGGCCGACTCTCCGACGTCGATCTTGATTGGCCCGCTGGAGACATCGAGACTTATAAAGCAGTCTCCACCAGAATCGGTGCCTACCTCGAATGGCAAACCTCGAAACGATTGGGAGCCGACATCAACATCTTGGTCATCCTCTCCCAGAACTTCAATACCGGCGTTCAACACACTGCTGATGTCCAGCGGTTGATAGTCGTTCATCAATTTCTCCTAGATACCGTGCAGCGGTTCGTGTCGCGGATCAGAGAGAAGCCAACGCACCCATTGGGTCCCAAGGAGGCAGCACGGTCGGCTCGATGTCCAATTCGGCCTGCCGTTGCGACGACAGGTAGCTCTTGGGCGCCGCGATTTCGAACATGTACTCGTCGAACCAAGAGTCGTTCATCATGAAGAACCCTTTGTCGCCCACCTTGTCTCCGTAGCTGTTCTCCACCCGCCACTTGCGAGGCTTGCCATCAGCGGCATCTACGCCGGTGAACAGCATCGCGTGGGTCATTTGCGTCTGGCCGTAATTCAGCCTTGCGGCCTTGTCCATGCCAAATTCAGAGCCATACACGCCATCGTAATCGTACAGGTGAGCGTCCCACAAACCGAGATTGCGCTCGTTTTGCTTGCCGGTGTCACATCCCATCCAAACGGGACGGCCATCCAGCAGTTGGCGCATGGTGATGTCTTTGATCTCTTCGATGGGCAGATTGAGGTATTTCACCGCTGCGCCGCCCACAACGTTTCCCAGATACCCGATAGTATATGTTGTGCCATATGGGTGAGCTTCTCTGGGATCGTTTACCAGGCAAACGAGTTCATCCAGGTTGGTCACAACATATTTCTCGGCGAACTGCTTGGGTGTCACAGTTCCGTCGCGCCGGAACTCGCCGTCTCGATCATTCCACTGCCAGTCGAACTCTTTCGGAGGCGTCCCCAGGTGTATTGCCAGAATCTTGTAGATCACCTTGAGAGTGTCCAGCTTCGACTGCCTCATGGCTTCCAACCCGGCTTCCGATTTGTAGAGGTCGCGAATTTTCATCGCGCCCTGTCGCACCTGGTAATAGAGGTTGGAGTTCATCTTGTAAGTGGCGCCAGAACTCTGAGTCTCAGGCATCGCGGATTTGGGAACGACCCCATGTTTCTTCACCAGGTTCACGAACATATCCCACTGGCCTGCGTCCTCAATGGGCGCTGACATCAGGTACTGCACGACCCTGTCGTCCACCGGGCTGTCAGCTGTCTCGATGATGGATTCCAGAACGAAATTTGCCCGTTCCACCTTGTCCCAAAACATCATGTAGGACTGGCTGAACTCAAACTGTTTGATGTTCATTTCCTGCATCGTGTCCACCCGGCACAGGTTGAGGCCGGAGAACAGCCAACACCGCCCCGATGCCCCCTGATGAGTCGGATTCCAATCGTCAAGAGTTGTCGAGTAGACGTGATTGGCGTCGGTGACGATTTGTCGGTCAAGCGCAATCTCATCAACGTTGTGCAGGGTGACCGCATTTTGCATCAGACGATTTCGAGGGTCCGCGTCGTAGTCAGCCCGCATTGCGTCAAATTCTTCGATGGGCAATGTGTCTGTGTAATTGGCTGTAGCCATATTTCACTCTCCACAGATTCAGGTTTGAGACTGCTGAGTTGTCAGTCTATTTTCACCAGTTTCTGCATTGATCGCAGTTCTCGAGGCGGGTCCATGCGGCTTCCATAGTCGCTCCAGGAAACTTCCGCAACGTATATATCGCCGCGGGAGTCTACTGTGATGCCGTGAGGCGAGTAAAACCTGCCCGCTTCGTCGCCAAAGGATTCGTGGCCCGCGCGACCCAGGAGTTCACCTTTGGTGTCAAATATGCTCACCCGTGGGCCAAGATCAGTTCCGATGTCATTGGGGCCGATGCCGCAGAAGTATTCTCCGACATACACTCGCTCATCGTCGCCACGAGAGTCGATGTAGATGGCCGCAGCCCTGGAGAGGTTGCCCCACTGGGTTTCGTATTTGCCTTCAGGGCTGAACACCTGAACCCGATGATTCTCGCGGTCGGCGATGTAAACCCAGCCGTCTTTGTCGGTCTCGACGTTGTGGACGATGTTAAACTGGCCTTCGCCCGTCCCCGACTCGCCCCATGAAAACTGGTACGTGCCATCGGGCGAGTACTTGTGAACCCTAGCGTTTGAGTAACCATCGGCGACGTAGAAATCGCCGTTTCGCTTGTCAATCGCGACGTGGGCTGGCACGCTGAACGGCTTGCCCGACATCTTCGGCGAGGGCTTATGAGCCTCACCCAACGTCATCAGAAGTTTGCCGTCAGCCGTGAATTTGCGAACTGTGCTGTCGCCGTTATCGACGCAGAACACCTCGTCGTCCGGGCCGATAGTGACACCGTGAGGATTGGCGAACACGCCGTCGCCCCAATAGCTGTCGACGTTCCCTTCGCGGTCGAATATTATCATCGGGTGAGTGCCGCGATTGAACACGTAAATCTGGTCTTTGGAGTTCACTGCGACGGATGTGGCCTCTTTGTAATACCATCCGTCGGGCAGCGTGCCCCAATTCGTCCCAGACAATTCGTACTTGAAATCACCCTCGCCGAGTACCACAGGGCCTGTTATTGCTGCGGCCTGACGGTCCACGTCCAGAGCGAATTCCCAATCTCCATTATTTATCTGCCCAGTCATCTAAATCTCCTATTTTCTGCGTTCAAATTCAATCGTTATGCCGGCGGAACGAATGTCAGTGCCGAAGCTGGATTGTCAACAAGAATCTTATTGATGGCTTCTTCGCTAAAACCTCTATCGCGCATCAATGGAACGATGTGCTTCAGGATATAGAAATACCCGTGTCCGCCATATCTGACGAGGCGATGATTGGTGCAAATGTCATGGGCTATCGTGATCTTGTCGCCATACCCTTCGGAAATCAGCCATGATATATGCTGGAGTTTTGTGGCGTCGTTGGGGTGGTCAATCGCTGGGTTCGCCTTGTAAGACGAGCTTTCGTTGCCAAACAAGTCCCACTCGAAATAACATCCCCTTTGCCCAATCTTGTTCAAAGTTTCGCGCTCGAACACCGTCCGATCCAGGTGGCCCATAATGGTTCGACTCAAATCGGCGCCCGCATCATCCAGAATCTCGATTATCTGGAGAGGCGATGTTTCATCGCGCCCAGGGTGAATAAGGATCGGAGCGCCGGTGGCCCGCTGGGCTTGGGCCGATGCTCTGAGGACTTTGCGTTCCGATTCAGTGAGAGGCCAAGAGCATCCAACCTCGCCGATTACTCCCGAACGAATGCCAGTCCCGTCCACCCCCTCGCTCACATCTCGTATTATCTGGGCGGCTAGTTCGTCTTCTGTTGATGTGGCGACGTAATCGGGATGGGCAGGATTTACATAGAAGGACGCGCCCATGATGACGTTAACGCCTGTGGCGCCGGAGATCCGAGCCAGGCCGAGCGGGTCGCGGGCGATTCCGATACTTGTGGCGTCCACAAGCGACTTTCCGCCATATTGCTTGTATAGCCCGGCTTCGTCGATTGCGGTTTCGGTATCTAACAACTGGTAGTTGGCGTAGTTGACCTCGCCATAATGGCGCACCTTTCCCAGTGATTCAAGAGTCATTGGAGCGAAATATTGCTGCCGCGCAGTGGATTCAATTGGCGGCGTGAGAATCGCGGTGAGGTCAATCAGCAAGTGTTCGTGGGTCAACGTGACTCCCAAGTCATCTGGCTCGATGAGACCCAACACGGTCTGAATTTTTCCGACAGCGTTCCAACTCGGCATCTCCGCTCCTGGTGGGAAGGTGACTACTCGGTAGTGCAACCTGTTTTGTACATCATTTAACATCCGCGGTCAATCGATGTCTTCAACCGTAATCCAGCCAAGCGTATCTTCGATCCACCCGTGAATGGTTGCACATCCCGACGTGCCTGACCGCGATGAGGCAAATGTTACAATATTCTCAGAGTTCCCGATGATTCGGACGGTATCAATAATTGAAACTTTCTCGATTTCGCAATTGTCAAAATCGCCCTGCGGGCCAAGCCTTGCGTTTATTTGGCGATTGTCCTGATTAGCATGTCTGCGGTCGGATTAATGGCCTGCTCTGGATCGCCCTCTTTTGAACTCACCGCCAGCGGATCTGGGGACCAGATTCCGCTGACCGTTACGTTCACGCCCTCCGAAACAGACGTTGACGAGTTGCGTTGGGACTTCGGTGACGACGAGACATTGACGTCAAGCGTGGAGGATGGTTCGGTCAGTCACACATATTCGACGATCGGATCTTATACTGTCACGGTTGTGGCCCAAAATAGGGACAACGGCGAACCCGGAGATTCCGCATCCTTAAACGTAATTGCCACCGCCGGCATGTTGAATCATATCTCGCTCTCGCCTGATTCGCTAACGGTTCTGCCAGAGGGCAAGGCCACGTTCAGTATTTCCGCATTCGACCAATTCGGCAACGAATTGGCTGACCCGGAGACGGCCTGCCCAGCTTCTCGTTCCGCTGGGACGATTGACCAACAAGGCAGATCCACAGCGAGCCTGAACGCGGGCGCTTAACCTAAACCTCTGGCTGTTACCGTGTCCTCGGATGGCCTCGACATCAACACCGAGGCCACGATAGTCATTCGACCCGGATCGTTGTCGCAGATAATATTGGAGCCTCAATCCGTCTCAACCTCACCATCGGAACAACTCAGCTTCAGCGTGCTTGCGATTGACGAATTTGGCAACCCG